>Ga0315294_10005344_pt1 | contig 14078 bp, 8 predicted proteins | sample YL17G13_40_MG_FD_203626 | JGI IMG/M metagenome (GOLD analysis project Ga0315294, IMG submission 203626) | Sediment microbial communities from Yellowstone Lake, YNP, Wyoming, USA - YL17G13_40 | ecosystem: Environmental > Aquatic > Freshwater > Lake > Sediment | place: USA: Wyoming | collected... | reverse complement strand
AAGGACGAGTCAATTATGATTGGTGAAGAGATAGAGGTGACGGTAGTTGATGTTCGTGGCAATAAGGTTCGATTGGGAATAACCGCTCCGAGGTCTATTCCGGTCCATCGCAAAGAAGTCTACGAAGCTATTCATCGGCAAGAAACTGAGAAAGAAGAATAGATTTAGAATATTAGTTATTGTGAAGGAGCTTGTGGGGATTTTCCTAACATTAATGGGGCCGGATCTGGGGGGCGACGAAGTAGATGTGTGTTCTCAAGAGCGTTGGTACGAGTAAATCTTTATTTCAGTTAAATTGGCTGTTGGCGGTTGGTGTTGTGCTGTTAGCAGGAGGGGTCTACCGTTACCAAGCATCGCGTTTGGAACTTGTCGTTCGGAACACAATATCGTTGCCTGTACCGCTGAGATTTTTGGCTTTCAAAGTTGAAGATTGGGTGGGCCGGGATGTGCCAATTCCGGAACATATTCAGCGTGTGGCGGGCAACGATGATTTTATAAATCGGCTTTATGTAAACAGGTTGAACGGCCAGTGGGCAAACGTGTATGTGGCATATTGTGGTCGGCCACGAACGATGCTCGGCCATCGGCCTGAGGTTTGCTACGTTGCGAGCGGGTGGATACATGAGAACAGCGAGCGGTCGTATTTCTTCACATTGAGTGGCAGACAAATACCGTGTTTGATACATCGTTTTCACAAGCCGTCTCCGAGATCTGAGGAGATTGTGGTGTTGAATTTTTATGTTGTGAACGGTCGGCTTACCTGTGATGAAGGTGTTTTTTCCGGAGTGAGCTGGCGGACGCCTAATGTGGATGGGGACGCTGCTCGTTATGTAGCGCAGGTGCAGATAAGTTCTGCACTGGAAAATTCGGTTCTGAGAGCAGCGAGAGATATTGCAGAACCAATACTGGCGTTTTTTTCCGACGGGGGCGGTAAAGTTGAAGCATCACAATATTTCAATGCTGGAAGCAAAGTTCTGAAATAAGACGAAACTGTACCTGTGATAGTTGAAGTCAGAAACAGTGGTGTAAGTTGTGAATTTGGAGGATGTTACGGTGATTTTTTGGTGCAACCGACGGGGACGGAGTGCAACTGCTGGATACTTTGTTGAGCTGTTTGCGGCTCATGCAAAATAACAAGTGTATGTATGTGTAAAGCAAGAGGAACAAGATAAGGAGATGTACGATGGAAGTGTTGAGAGCATTAAGAAGGTATTCACTTATGGCTTTGTTAACTTCACTGTTATTTTGGAGTTTCAATGCCGGAGGTGTTTTTGCTGACGTCATTGTAGACAACGGTGGTATCGGGACATCCTTTACCGGAACATGGCTGGTATCCGGAGGGTCACAACCCTATGGTCTGGATAGTTTATGGTCACGTGATGGAGCCACATATATGTGGCGGTTTGAATCTCAACCTGCGGGGATGTATGAAGTTCTTATGTGGTGGTCGGGGTATTCTTCGAGAGCAACGAGTGTGGCAGTTGACATTAGTTACTATGGCGGGCGTCAAAATGTAAGTATTAACCAGCATGAGAACGCTGGCCGATGGAACAGTCTGGGAACATATTATTTTAATTCGTCTGGCAGTGTTACTATTACGGCAGCAAGCGGTGCGAGTGTTAGTACTTGCGCTGACGCTGTATGGTTTAGGTTAGTTTCTCAGAACGCACCTCCGACTGCGTATATTGATTCTATCAGTCCCAATCCTGCTGAAATGGGGCAGGCGATTGAGTTTGCGGGGTATGGTACAGATGCAGAAGGTTCCATAAAAGCGTATCAGTGGGAGTCTAATATCAACGGCGTAATCAGCAACAGTGGTGCATTTTCCACCTCGGCTCTTGCGGAGGGGGTTCATACCATTTCTTTCCGTGTGCAGGACAACGAAAACGTTTGGTCACAACCTGCGACGCAAGTTTTGGTTGTGGGTAATGAATCTGCTGAAGTTATCATAGATAACCGGGATGCAGGGACATCAAGAACGGGGACGTGGCAGGTTTCGGGTGCACCTGGTCCTTACGGAGCAGATTCGCTGTGGAGTCGTGATGGTGCGACATTTACCTGGCGTTTTACTGTGCCGCAGAGCGGTAACTACAGGGTATCGATGTGGTGGACAGAATGGTCATCGAGGAGCACGAACATTCCTGTTGATATCCAATACGCAGGGGGGACGGCAAGGGTTTATATTAACCAGAGGCAAAACGGCGGCCAGTGGAACAGTCTTGGTGAATATTCATTTGAGGCGGGGCGGAGTTACGGTGTGACGATTACTGCTCAGCCTAATCCCTCAAGCACGTGTGCAGATGCAGTCAGGTTTGAATATGTAGCTGCTGCGAACATACCGCCAACAGCGGCGATAGATTCGATAAAGCCAAATCCTGCGAAGACAGGTGAGAAAATAACTTTTACCGGTCACGGAACGGACAGCGACGGAACAGTGGTGAACTATGAATGGCGTTCGAGCATTGACGGGCATTTGAGCAATTTGGCTTCCTTCAGCAGTTCAACTTTGTCGGCAGGTGCGCACACGATATTCTTCAGGGTTCAGGATGATGAGGGCGCCTGGTCGGCAGAAGTTAGCGAGAGTCTTTCTGTTGGGGCCGAAGCAGAGGAGCATATTTACATAGCTCTTATTTATAACTGGGAGAATCTGAAGCCTCAATATATATCTGTGCTTCAGTCGCTGGGGGCATATCAGCAGGGTTCGGTATGGATTTACAAGAATGCGGCGCAGCAAAAGACCTATACAATCCACTGGGTCGAGAGTATCGATGCACTTAAGCAGGCGCTGAAGACTCCGAGTGCTCACATTATTTGTGCCGGTCACTCCAATTATGGTTTGGGGCCTGTTTTTGCTACAAGCACCGAAATTTCAAAGCAGGTGATTAATGATGTTCGTTATATTGATGACGACAGGATATTTAACGTATCTACACCATGGGTACATGTTGATACAAGGTATCTGCGTGCATCACAGGCATATCCATATTGGTGGTCTATTTTTAAGGATGGGACAAGCGGAATAATGCCTTATGATTTTGGCGACCCACGAGGAGAACCGGCGTACAATTACTATTTGACATATCAGGTATCGGGTGACCCGAACTATTATAAGGTGGAAACTGTCCGCAATGGTGCATTAGAGAGGTTTTTTGATTCCGGCAGAAGGGTCTGGTATTCTGCGGATGGGTCGGAGCCTGATTCTAATGACCCTAATCATCTAAAATACTTTATTACCAATACGCAACCGTGGTTCCCATCATTTGAATCTGTTGGTAATTGGGCGGTGTCGAAGAGTACAGCTGGATACTACAAAGAAAATTATCTTTATACCCAAGCTGGTCAAGGGAATAAAAAGGCCAGGTACCTTTTTACAATTCCCAAGGCTGGGAACTACAATGTATCGGCATGGTGGCCTGCAACAGGAACCCAGACTTCTGCAGCTCCTTATACAGTGAACCATGGGCTTGGCAGCACGGCGGTGACAGTTGACCAGAGGATTAACGGCGGCCGATGGAACAGTCTAGGCAAGTTTTATTTTGATGCAAATGAGTATTCGGTGTTATTAACTGATAATGCGGAATCCGGCCTTGTTGTGGCTGATGGGGTTAAGGTAGGTGATGTGAATAATCCTCCCGAAGTAGTACAGTCTGATTTTATCGCAGTCCCAACATACGGCCCAGCTCCGCTGAATGTTACATTTATTAATACAGGTACGGGTGACCTGACGAGCCGGGTTTGGAATTTCGGAGACGGTCTTACCAATAATAGCAGGGATTTTATTGCGCATCAGTATACTTCACCCGGCACATATACTGTGAGTTTGACAGTGTCAGGTCCTTTGGGAAGTAATTCAAGAACCAAGGTCAATTACATTACCGTAGGGGGGACAACGCCTGGGCTTAGGGCTGAATTTGCTGCGGGGATATGGGGACTGATAATGGGCGGGGCAGACCCCCGTAATGCGTCGGTTCCTATGGTTTTGGATTTTACGGATATAAGTACCGGTGATTTAAGAAAGGGCATAACGTACAGGCCTTCGGCGGGATATAGTGGTACAGCCACATTTGCATATACCGTTCGGGATAACATGGGGCAGTTGTCAAACGAGGCAAATGTTTCGGTAATTGTAGGAGATTCACCTGTGGCAAGAGATGACTCGGCAATCACGAGCGTGGGTACAGCAGTTGTGATTGGTGTGCTTGCCAATGATACCGACCCTAATGGGACTATTATGGCTAATACGGTGGAAGTAACAAGCGGCCCAAACGATGGTGTTGTTGATGTTAATACTGTAGATGGCACAATAACATATACGCCTGCACCAGAGTTCACAGGTGTGGACAGATTTACCTATACGGTTAAGGACAATACTGGAGCATTATCAAACAGTGCGGTCGTTACGGTGATTGTAGGGAACTCGCCAGTGGCGAATAACGATTCAGCAATTACAAAAATAGGTGCACCAGTCAGTATCGGTGTGGTTAAAAATGACGTTGACAGCGATGGGAATATCATACCTAGTACCGTTGTAATAACTGATGGTCCGAACAATGGTTCTGTTGATGTAAACGCTGTAGATGGAACCGTTACATACTCACCAGAGCCAGCATTTGCAGGCACAGACAGATTTACGTATCAGGTTGAAGACGATGCTGGGAACTTATCTAACGAGGCGACTGTTACAGTAATTGTGAGCAATTTGCCGGTGGCAAGGGACGATGCAGTAATTACAAGTGTGGACAAGGAGGTAACGATCAATGTGCTTGCAAATGATGCCGACAGCAACGGAACTATTGATCCGGGGACGATTGTAGTGATGTGGTATCCGAGCAATGGAACAGTTACGGTCCACGACCCATGGTCATGGGATTTTGGTGACGGGCAAATAAGTCATGAGCAAAATCCGATACATGTTTATGCGACGCCGGGCATCTATACGGTGAGCCTGACAGTGACCGATGCTCGCGGTAACAAAGCGACTGAAACAAAGAAAAACCTTGTAAGGGCTGTGGTCTACGAGAAGAACATAGATAACGTGGATTATCCAAAGACGCACTTTAGGAATAAAACAATAGTGTTCCGTAAGGAAATTGAAATCGCATCGCAGGAGTTGAAGTATAGCAGGATGCTTTACGACAGCTGTAACAGCGGCAACTATTACATTGGCACATTTCATCGAGGCCTTATGTTCTATACGGTGTCTAATTCGGGCAGCCGAGGTTCCGTGTTATATTTGAGGGCCTGTCTTGAGGGCAAGTCTGATGAGCAGATATGGGAGACAGTTCAAGCGTTCGAGCCTTCATACGATTATTACAATTTTGATAAAGCACCATCACTGCTGCAGCCGGCGGCATTGTCGATGCTCGCAATGCCTAATACCAATCTCAGCCAGGCAACTGTAGATGTTGCTGTCAGTGCGGAGAACGAGAAGAAGATAAGGGAGTTGAAGAACCTTGCGCCGGGAAAGGTTTTTGAGAGGCTTAAAGATGCAGATTTTTGGACCGATGGGGCTTTATTACATAAGGCTATTTTCGCGACGTTTGAGAACAAGAAAAAGGAAGCTATAGATCTTGCTATGGGGCGGCTTAAACTGCGACCGACAGAGATGGTCGATGGCAAAGTTGTGAGACGAACTGTTGATTTGTACCTTGCTAAAAAGATTTTAGGAGTTTTTTCCGATGAGGCAGTTGGCGGTTTATTGAAGCTCTATAAAGATGGCGATGCTGTCACGAGGGGTAACATCATCCGCATTGGGGGCGAACTAGCGGACAACGCGGCTATGAGGAGTTTGCTAATAAGTGCGATGGAAGATAAGACATCTATTGAAGACAAAGACCCTGAGTTGACAGGGGAGCCTCTTCGTATCTGTGATTTGGCTTATAATCAGCTGGTACTTAAATACAAGATTAAGGATGTTCTGCGTACCATTGGCACGGGGCATGGAATTGAGACCAGAGATTATCATATAAATGCACTTAAGAGTCGGTTTTAATTCTCGATTGGGGGGAAGAATATCCAGGAAATTAAGTTTGAAAATCAATGGATAGTGCAGTTATAGAAAATACGCCTATCACGATAATCAAGCCGAGGACCGGCTGGCAGATTATAGATTTCAAAGAGCTCAAAGAGTATCGGGACCTGTTTTTTTTTCTGGTCAAGCGTGATGTCAAGATATTGTATGCCCAGACGATACTCGGTTTTGCGTGGGCGACTTTGAACCCACTGCTGCAAATAGTTGTTTTCACCATTGTGTTCGGAAAGGTTGCAAGGGTATCCACCGAAGGAATTCCATACGTGCTTTTTTCTTCTGTTGCGATTATTCCATGGACATACATATCCGAGGCGATGAGTCAGTCCAGCCAAAGCCTTGTTGCAGAGCAGGCGATACTTGGTAAGGTGTATTTTCCCCGATTGATATTTCCGATGACGCCTGTATTTTCCAAACTGGTGGACTTTGGGATTTCACTGATAATTATATTAGGGGTGCTTGTCTATTATCGTGTTACGCCGAGCTGGAATTTGATGATACTTCCATTGTTTATTGTGATGATGGTTTGCATACCGGCTGGGACCGGTATTTTGTTATCCTCGCTGGCAGTACGGTTTCGTGATGTCAAGTTTGCGATGCAGTTTATTATTCGGATGCTGATGTATTCAGCACCAATTGTGTATTCGGCGTCTTCGTTGCCGAGGGCATATCGAATGGTTTATTCTTTGAATCCGATTGTTGGGGTTGTAGAAGGGATTCGGGCGTGTTTATTGGGCACGTCAATCCCATGGGAGTACATTTGGCCTGGGATGCTTACAGCGGTGGTCCTGCTTGCCGGAGGCACATTGTATTTCAGACGAATGGAACGCGTGTTTGTGGACGTAATTTGAGAGAAAAGTGCTGATACCGGAAGGTTTAAATGGTTTCAACAGACGCAGCAATCGAGGTTAAAAATATAAGCAAGTGCTATCGCATCGGGCTGAAAGAAAAAATGCACGACAGCGTTGGCGGAGCGATACTTGATTTTGTAAAAAGCCCTGTGAACAACTATCGGAAATACCGTTCGCTCTATAAGTTTGACGGTATTAACCCTGATGCCGATTGTGATTCAAACACTGGTTTTTCTGATATTATCTGGGCTTTGCGGAACGTTTCTTTTAGGGTAAATCAAGGCGAAGTGCTGGGCATTATAGGGAGGAACGGTGCCGGCAAATCGACGCTTCTGAGGATTCTTTCCAAGATTACAGAGCCGACGAGCGGACTAGCAAGGATTCGCGGCAAAGTTTCGAGTCTTTTGGAGGTAGGTACCGGCTTTCATCCGGAATTAAGCGGCAGAGAAAATGTGTACCTCAACGGGGCGATACTTGGCATGAAAAAGAAGGAGATAGACCGGCGGTTTGACGAGATTGTAGATTTTTCTGGCGTTGAAAAATTTATTGATACGCCGGTGAAGCGGTATTCCAGCGGGATGAAGGTACGTCTGGCGTTTGCAGTGGGTGCCCACATGGAGCCGGAAATATTAGTAATTGACGAAGTACTTGCGGTTGGGGATGCAGAGTTTCAAAATAAGTGCCTCGGGAAGATGCAGAATATCACAAGCGAAGGAAGGACGGTACTGTTTGTCAGCCATAACATGGGAGCTGTTATTCAGCTGTGTCATTCATCCATCATGTTAGAGAACGGCAGGATTGCTGCGATTGGGCCTTCGAAGGAGATTGTGGAGCGGTATCTTTCGAGCATGTTTTCGCCGGTTGATAATCTGGATCTTAGAAATGCGCCGATTCGCAGCGGAGACGGGCGACTGCAATTTGTTGCGGCCTATCTGAAATTGGAAGACGGCAACTGCACTACGATGCCTATTGCCGGAGGGTCTTTGGATATAGTGCTTGAATATGTCAGTCATATGGCTTTATCCAGAGTGCGATTCATACTTACTATTTTTAATCAGATAGGAATTGCGGTTACACATTGCAGCGTGGAGACGTCGGGCCAGAGCTTTAATGTTGGAAAGGGCAAAGGGCGTGTAGTCTGCCATATTCCCAAACTACCTTTGCCTTTGGGCCAGTATAAAATTGCGGCTGCTGCGGCCGACGATATTGGGGAACTGGATTGGATACCCACCGCGTGCGTCTTTAACGTGGAGACGAGCAAATTTTTCAAGACATCATTTGTACCGCCGATACGATACTCAACTGCTCTTGTCGAACACAACTGGGAGCTGGTGCTGTCGGGGGAATGATGTTGGGGATATTCTCTATGGGGGTTGGTAAGTGGCTAATTTTTTAGCAGTTGTAGATTCGGATAAAGAACGACGAAGTCATTTTATCGACAAGATAAGGTCTAGCCTGAGTCCCATAGAGGGATTGGTCAGTAATGAATGTTCAGCGGGAGATTTTTGTGTAATATGGTCTGCGGAGATGCGGGCACCTGTGAGCCATGTCGCGGATGACGGTGGAGCAGCTGTATTGTGGGGAGAGGCAATAAAGGGAACCGGGGCGGATAGAATTGATGCTGCCGAACTAAGAAATCTTTGGAATGAGCCTGCAGATTGTTCGAAGGCGGTGTTTGATGGTTTTTATGCCGGCGTTGTGTACGATACCAAGCGTGGTTTGGCCGCGGGAGCCGATGTGCTTGGCGTATTTCCTATTTACTATTGGTCGAGTGAAGATGTTTTCTTGATGGGTTCAAGCCCAGAGCTATTTAGGTATCATCCTAGTTTTGAAGTTCGATTAAATCCGGCTGGGCTTGTGGGTATTTTGCTGCTGATGCATATATTTGACGGGGAGACTCTTCTGATGGGGGTGCGGCGTTTGGCGGCAGGATATCAACTGCTGTGGAGGCCTCAAACAGCACCGGTTGAACGGCTACAGTATAAACTTGTGGTATCGAAAAGATATTTTAGCCTGCCTTTCTCGGCGCATGTGCGGATTTTAGATAGGGCTATCAATGAGACGATTAACCGGCATGTGCCTGCCGAGGTTGATGGTGACTGCGGTCTTATGCTTTCAGGGGGGCTTGATTCTCGAGTGCTAGCTGGATATCTGAGTGAGAAAGGTATCGATACAGCGGCATTGACGATGGGTGTATCAACTGATATCGAAATGCGGTGTGCGGTGCCTGTAGCAAAGACACTGGGTTTCCGGCACTATTCTGCAGATGTGGGGTATGAGCAATACCCGCTGTGTGCGGAACTGCAGGCCAGATGGGAGCATGTGGCAAACGGTTTCAATTTGATTACGGATTGGGGTATCCATTGGCATCTGAAGAATTTTGCGTCACGTGTTGTCATGGGACATAGTATAGATGCTATCGTCGGGACAAATTACATGACGTGGGCCTATTCGGCGGTTTCCAATACCATGTCTTTCGAGACATACTTTGCCAATATTAACCGGTGGGGCATAAGGCCTAGTGTGTTGAAGAAACTTTTTCGCGGTGATGAGTTCGAGGATTTGGTTGAGGAAAGAACTGCCCGCATTAGAAGTGTTTACGAGGGTTATTCCGATGTTGAATCCCAGCGTGCATGGTGTTTTAACCTATATAATCGACAGCGTTTTCATGTAGGAGGTGCGGCGTGGGCGTTATCATTCGGGGCCTGGCCAGTGATGCCGGCACTGGACCGGGGGCTGCTGGAAAGCGCAGGGGCTATGCCAGCATCGACAATAGCTGAGAGGCGAGCGGAGATAGAGTTACTGTGCAAGCGGTTTCCCCGGTTGGCGGCATTGCCTCTTGACCGTAACTCGTATAATACCGAGCCGCTGCGCCCGAGACTTCGCTACCAGCTTGCGCGATATTTATATAGACATCTTTGGCCTTTGCATGGCTGGAGAAATTTTGCGGGAAACGGGAAGGTTGAGCGACGATACTATTTTCGCACTTTTGATTTCAATAGCCCGGGCTGGGTGGCGGTGCGTCGGCAGGCGGAGCCATATCGCGAGCGATTATTTCACCTGCTAGATAAGGATGTTTTGGGAGAACTGCTACCAGCTCCGGATGTTCCGGTGGACTTTCAAGACAAGATTGTAGATGCCTCAGGTTTGAAATTATTACTTGGATTAATGCTGTGGTCTAAAGACCACTTATAGTCAAGCGAGAGTACTAACAGCAAGGTTCATTATTTGGCCCAGTAAAAATTTAAAATGGCAAATAAAACACATCTTTGGATAGAAGATACAATTGAGAAAGACGGCGAAACTTTAGCCGGCGCTACGATTGAAAACCCATCGCAAGAGAGTAAATTTCTGTGGTATCGATTGGCGAAGGAGTATGGTTGTGCACTGACTAAAAGAGCGGACTCTTTTTTACTGGCGGCAATATTTTCGGCTATGCGCAGTCGTGCGGATTTGGTTGTTCATGGTGAAGTATCGGCGGGTCTTTTGCGAAATCTTGAAGAGTTTCAGGCTGTCTGGAATCGCTGGCTTCCGCAGAAATATTCAAAAATCGAGATAAGTGCGGAAGTTGAAAAGGAACGAGCTAAATCAACAAATTCGGACTGGACGATTGCGGCATTCTCCGGTGGTGTTGACTCTTGTTTTACCGTGTGGCGTCATCGCAATGGGAAATGCGGCCGGTTAAGACGTAATCTACAAGCGGCGCTAATGGTTCATGGGTTTGACATACCTACTAACGAGGACGGTACCTTCGAAAATGCGGCTGGAAATGCAAGGAAGATGTTAGATAGCCTGGGCATCAAGCTGATTACGATGGTGACTAATTTCCGTGATTTGGGAGATGATTGGAAAGACGCTCATGGAGCGGCGATAGCGTCGTGCCTTATGCTGCTTGAGGATTATTATGAGGTGGGCCTTGTGGCAAGCAGCGAGCCTTATAACAACCTGGTATTGCCATGGGGCTCTAACCCTGTGACTGATGGTTTGATGTCGAGCGAGGTGTTCCAAATTGTTCACGATGGCGCGGCTTTCGCGCGGAATGATAAAGTTCGTGAGATACTAAACTGGCCCGAAGCCTTGAAGTACTTAAGAGTGTGCTGGCAGGGTGAAAAGAAAGACCGTAACTGCGGTTGCTGCGAGAAGTGTATTAGAACCATACTGAATTTTAGAGTTGTGGGTGCAAGTTTGCCGGAATGCTTCGGGCAGGATGTAAGTGACAGTCAGATTTTAGGTTTAAGAGGATTGAATCCTGTGCAGACTGCTTATTTGGAGGAAATACTTTTGGCTGCCAAGGTTATTGGTATTCAAGAGTCATGGGTTGGAGCATTGGAAAAGTGCGTAATGCAGAATTGCTGTGCAGCCGGCGGAGGCGGGAAATTCTGGCAGAAACTTAGAAGGAAAGCAGGCGTGCGGAGATATCTGCGTCGGCTGGTATCATCCGGACAAGATTTGCCGCGAGAATTGACGCTGGTACATTCTGGAGTAAAGGGATGAAAATTCTTGTAGAAAATGGCTGCTATCATCTGCGCAACATGGGTGATGTTGCAATGCTCCAGGTTGCGGTAGCGAGGCTGAGCGATTTATGGCCTGATGCGATGATACAAGTTATTACTGCCGAGCCTGGTCTTTTGGTAAAATATTTGCCTAAGGCACATCCAATAGCTGTGCAAGGGCGGGATATTTGGTTCAAAGACCGAAGAATTTTTGGTGGTTTTAGCCGATGGGTACCTGAGGCGATTACTAATTGCTTATTGAAGTTATGGCGTCAGATTCGGAAGCATTGGCCTTGGCTGGCGTACACATTGATTCGGTTGAACGCGAAATATCGGGGGGTAGATGTCGGCGAGATGGACTGTTTTTTGGAAGCTGTTCTAGGGGCTAATGTTGTGACTGTTAGTGGCGGTGGGGACATCAATGATGCTTTTGCAGGGTATGCGATGACGCTTTTAGATGTTTTGGCAATGGCGATTCGGCGCGGTACGCCAACTGCTATGTTTGGACAGGGCGTAGGGCCGATAGGAAATTCCAAGTTGGAGGCCAGGGGCAAAGAGGTTCTTCCTCAGGTTGAGTTGATTGCTATCCGTGAAAGTTATGCATCACCATTTCTTCTTGAGTCTTTAGGTGTCAGAAAGCAGCGTATTTTTGTGACAGGCGATGATGCAATTGAATTGGCCTACGAGTTACGTGCTGCAAGATTAGGAAACGGGATAGGTGTGAATCTTCGAGTTGCGGAGTACTCAGAGACGAATACGAAGCATATCGATATGGTTCGTGCGGTGCTGCAGGATGCTGCCAGGGGCTATAGTGCACCACTGATTCCACTACCCATCTCGCTCTACGATAAAGAATCGGACGAGAGAACTATTAGGCGGATTCTGACAGGCTGTGACGATGGGTTGGATGGCATGCAGAGCCTTGATAGTCCGGCTGGAATTATTGAAAGGGCGGGCCTGTGCCGTGTGGTTGTTACCGGCAGTTATCATTCGGCGGTTTTCGCTCTTGCACAGGGAATACCGGTCGTTGCTTTGGCGAACTCTGCCTACTACATGGATAAGTTTTTGGGTTTGGCTGAGCAATTTGGCTGCGGCTGCGAAGTGTTTTTTCTGGATGATGAGCAGGTTCAGGAAAGGCTTGGTGGCGGGATTGAGAAAGCGTGGCGGTCGGCAGAGCAACTTCGGCCGCGATTACTTGAAGCTGCTGCGCGACAGGTTACCTTGAGCCGGGAGGCCTATGAGCGGTTCTACCAGTTAGTTGAGTCCAAGAAAGCCAAGGCCGAATCCAGAATAAGGGAAGAACAAATACGATATGATGGAAAGTTTCAAGATGCTACAGAAACTACCGTCAGTTGCGATGCGGAATGTGCTGGGAACCATTACCCATGTTTCGACTCGCGAGCCGATCGTTGCACTGACGTTTGATGATGGACCGCATCCGGAATTCACGCCTCGTCTTCTTGATACTTTGGAAAGCCATGGGGCACGGGCGACGTTCTTTGTGGTCGGCAAGGCGGCCGAGCGTCAGCGGGAGCTTATAATGAGAATATCGCAAGGGGGACATGCCTTGTGCAACCACTCGTGGGACCATCCATCATTTCCACTTATAACCGGGCGTCAGCGGCGTCAACAAATGCGTGCCTGCAGAAAGGCGATTGCTCCTTATGGGGAGTGTTTATTTCGGCCGCCTTATGGTTATCAGAGCCTGGCATCGCGTCTGGATGCTTTTTTGCTTGGGTACCAGGTTGTTACCTGGAATGTAGTTGCAGAAGACTGGCTTGACCACGATGCTGACTGGATGGTCGAGCGAGTGATAGATGGGATTTGTCCGGGCAGCATAATACTGTTTCACGATGCGCTTTATACTTTTGCCGAGGACCGTTATGCGTGCAGGGAACAAACACTGAAAGCGGTTGAAATTCTTTTAGAGCAATTCAGGGACAAGTTTTGCTTTGTTACGGTGCCGGCGTTGTTAAAGCGAGGACGGCCGAGACGGCGAAACTGGTACCTGAAAGCAAACCAGGATTGGTTGAGGGGACTGAAGGCTGGGACGACTTAATGGGTGGAGATTTAGACATATCTATTGTTATTGCGACGCATAACCGAGCGAGCATTTTAAGTGAAACGCTGCGGCATATGACGGGGCTGGATTGTTCCGGTATTGATGTGGAGTTTGTTATAGTGGACAACAACTCCACGGACAGAACAAAAGAGGTGGTGCTGGAATTTTCCAATCGTTTGCCTATACGGTATCTGTTTGAGCCAAGGGCAGGACAAAACTGTGCGCGGAACCGAGCCTTAGCGGAAGCAAGGTTGGGTAAGATTGTTGCGTTTACCGATGATGACGTGGTTCCCGATAAAGGGTGGCTCAAAGCAATTGTGTCGGTTTCTGAAAGGTGGTCTGGGTATGATGTGTTCGGGGGGGAAATTTATATTATTTGGCCGCCCGGTCAAATCCCCAAATGGGCTGAGATTCCTTGTGTGAGGGGTTTAAATTTTGCGGAGCATGACTATGCGGAATCTGAGTGCGAGTATGCTTGGGGCGATTATCCGTTCAGCGGCAACTTCTGGGTTCGGCGTGGGGTTTTAGCTGGGGGGAGAAAATTCGACGAGGCAGTTGCTTGGCAGCCTAGGAACCGGATTCTGGCTACCGAAGCCATGTTTTTCCAGCGGCTTTTAAGAGATGGATATGTTTTTCTGTATTCT
>Ga0315294_10005342_pt1 | contig 14080 bp, 10 predicted proteins | sample YL17G13_40_MG_FD_203626 | JGI IMG/M metagenome (GOLD analysis project Ga0315294, IMG submission 203626) | Sediment microbial communities from Yellowstone Lake, YNP, Wyoming, USA - YL17G13_40 | ecosystem: Environmental > Aquatic > Freshwater > Lake > Sediment | place: USA: Wyoming | collected... | reverse complement strand
GAAATATCCGCTCCCAGACATACAATCCTCGGATCGTCTCCCCTCTTCTCCAGAGCTTTACCGAAGCCCATCCGGGTCGGATCCATGTCCACCTTCATGTTGTTCTGTTTGTTCCAGAAGTAATCTTTTTTGAACTTGGGCATCTTGGCTTCCAGCTTTTTCATTGCTTCAGCTTGATAATCATCCGCTTTCTTGAACAACCTGTCCCGGTCTAGCTTCTTGTCCAACTTTAACTCTACCAGGGCTTCATCCATCTGATCGCACACCGGTGACTTCCCGTGCCATCCCGCTACGTTTTCCATGAAGCTCACCCCTTTCCCCTTGACCGTATGGGCGACGACTACCGTGGGCTGACCCTTGTGGGCTTTGGCTTTAGCAAATGCATCCAGAATCTCCTTCATGTTGTGTCCGTCGATTTCGATCACGTTCCATTTGAAGGCTTTGTATTTGTCCACGATCGGGTCGACATCCATCACGTCCTTAACCCAGCCGTCGATCTGCAAGAGATTCTTGTCTATTATGCAGGTTAAATTGTCTAAATGGAAATTCCCCGCCTCCATCACCGCCTCCCAGATCTGTCCCTCCTGATGTTCCCCGTCTCCGGTCAGGCAGAAAACGTGATAATTCTTATTTTGCAGTTTCGCCGCTAACGCAATTCCGTTGGCGATGCTCAAACCTTGTCCTAAGGAACCGGTAGACGCCTCCACACCGGGAAGCTTTAACCAATGGGGATGTCCCTGAAACGGGCTATACAGCTTCCTCAGCTTGACCACCTCTTCCACATCGTAATATCCTGCCATCCCCAGACCCAGGTAAAGGGAAGGGGCTTTGTGGCCCGTGGACCAGATGATCCGGTCTCTATCTTCCCAGGACGGATTTTGCGGATCGTGATTGGCCACCTGCAGGTACAAAGCTGCGGTGATGTCCATGATGGACATGGTGCCGCCGGCATGTCCCGATCCGGCAGCGCATAGGGAGATCATGTCGTAACCGCGCATCAGATTGGCGGCTTCGATTAACTCTTCCACGCTGTGATTTTTTTTGACTTTACCGGTCTTTGAATCGATGATGGGCATTTCTCCTCCGAAGTTCAAAAATTACTTAAGTGTAATTCCAAAAAACCATTACCTTTATACGCCTTTTCGCCCCCTAAAGCTTGTGAAATCTGTAACATGCCACCAATATACTATTCTGATATATTTTGTCAATTTTTTTCTCATAATTTTCTACTTCAACCTCATCCTCGTTCCCCCTCTTCTTAATTAAAGAGAGGGAGATCAAGGGGGAGTGGTCAACAAACTTTCAAAGATTCCTCTTGATTTTGTCCATTTTTGGGTTACAATTCTGTTGAACTGAGACATTGAACCTTTGAATGGAGGCAAATATGATCAGGTCGAAGATCCCGCCAAAAACCTGGAAGCTATTGATTTTAGCAATTCTGCTTTTGGGAAATAATCCTGCCGTTGCCCAAGCAATTCAAACTAATCCCGATTCTATTCCCTTTGCCCCGGTGGTAAACTATGTGGCAGACGATGGTCCTACTTCTGTTTTCTGTGCGGATTTGGATGGGGATAACGACCAGGACCTGGCGATGGCAAATGAATGGAGCGACCATGTCTCTATCTTAAAGAACAACGGGGAAGGAACTTTTCAGACTAAGGTGGATTATGAGGCAGGAAGTTATTCTTTTTCTGTTTTCTGTGCCGATTTAGATGGGGATAACGACCAAGACCTAGCTGTGGCAGGTGGTGCTCGCAACGTATCCATCTTAAAAAACAACGGGGATGGGACTTTTCAGACTAAGGTGGAGTATGGGGCAGGAGATTGTCCTATTTCTGTTTTCTGTGCGGATTTAGACGGGGATAACGACCAGGACCTGGCGGTGGCAAATAATGGTAGTGACAATGTCTCCATCTTAAAGAACAACGGGGATGGGACTTTTCAGAGTGCGGTCAACTATGAGACAGGAGGTGGTCCTTTTTCTGTTTTCTGTGCGGATTTGGATGGCGACGGTGACTTAGATATTGCTATAGCAAATCGTAATAGTGACAATGTGTCAATACTAAAGAATCTCACTATAGAAACAAATGTTCAGGATGAGTCTGAGGTAAGAGAAAAATATGATATATTCCATCTTTCTCAAAACTACCCTAACCCTTTTAACCAAATTACCAAGATAGAATTCAATCTGGCGAGGTCGGGTTTTGTTAGCTTAACCATTTATGACATCTTGGGAAGAAACGTTAGAACCTTAGTTTCTGAGCATTTGTCTCCAGGTTATAAATCTGTCCTTTGGAATGGGAAGAATGATGCGGGAAAAGAGGTGGCGTCGGGAATTTATTTTTACCAGCTAAAAACCAAGGATTTCACTGAGACCAAAAAGTTAGTGCTGTTGAAGTAGGATTATTGTTGAGTTCTCGTTGGTTGAAGTTTTGTTAGTTGCTTAAAAGAAACTGGAATAGAAGAGTCAATGAGGATTGCAGTTCGTATGTCAGGGGCCACAGGCTCCTGACAATATAGTTCAAATGCCAGAAGCTTACAACTCCTTACCTACTGCTTGACGAAAAAGGTCTAACCCGTAGTCTCTCTTACCCCCAGAAGCAAATTCCCAATTTATAGTGAGCTTCGAACTACAACTTCTGTGGTGAAAAGGGTGGCGTCGGTATTTATGAGAGGCAGTGTATTCTACCTGCCCCTTACCGCATTCCCAGAATGCATAACTGTGAATTGTGGTTTTGAATTTTGACTCTTGACCCTTGACCCATGACCCTTAACCCTTGAATTTCGAATCTTGAATTTTGAATCTTGAACATCTGGACTCTTATATGCCCGAACCATGCATCGAAAATCGTACGCAAGTCAATAACCTTGAATAGCTTGGAGGAAAAGTGAGAAAAAAAATAAAAATGAGCCTCAGATGTTTCAGAAGCTTCAGATGCTTCAGTCCACAGGTCAAATGTCTACATGCAAGGAAAATAAAAGAACCCTCTCCCCTTGTGGGAGAGGGATAAAAGGAGAGGGGGAAATACATATGGAGTTCCCGGACATTAAAAAATGAAAAAACCACCCTCTGCAAGTCCAGCAAGTCCAGCATGCCCAGCCCGAAAGTCAAAAGCCCCAGCCTTCTGTATATGTATTTAAAATGTTATTGGATTTGCCTCGGTTGTCTTTCCTTTTTCCTTCTTCCTTTTTCCTTCGGTGTTGCTGCGGTCAGCGGTCGACGGACGATGGTCGGCGGTACGCACCATCTGGTGCATACCGGCGGACGTCTTGGTTTTTGCCTTTGATTTAGCAACGGTCGATGGACGGTGGTCGGCGGTCATCTTGGCTTTTGCGACGGACGACGGACAGCGGACAATGGACGGTTTTTATTCCACACACCCTCTCTGCAGCGGATCACCAACCCGGAAAAGATAATTGGTGAGGTAAACCACGTCTCCCACCGTGATCACACAATCGGCATTGGGATCGCCGGCAGAAAGCGGGTCGGGAGGAGGTCCCAACTTGAAAAGGTAATTGAGCAAGTAAACTAAGTCTGCTACGGTCACGTTCCCGTCCCCGTTCGCATCCCCGTACACGTAAGTGTATCCGGATGCCATGATCAAAGCCCGGTAGCAATTTATCCGGCCATACCCCAGCTCGTAGCTTTTTCCGGTCTCGATGTAGTAGGTGTAGTCTCCCACCTTATCCGCGCTCTGCTCGATTATCTCCCTCAGCTCATGTGCGGTCAGGTTTGGCTCGATGGAAAGCAGAAGCGATGCCAATCCGGTGACCATGCCGCACGACATGGACGTGCCGGCAATGTAGCCATAGGTTTGTTCCAGATAATAAGGGGAATAGCTCAAGACCACCGGATAATTCGGCGTGGTGGAAAAGATGTCATTGGTGCCCCACGGTGTTCCCTGACCTCCGGGTGCGGCTACACAGATGGAGGGACCGTAATTGGAAAAATCCGCCAGCCGGTCACTGCAAGTGGTAGCTGAGATAGCCATGACGTTTTGATACCTGTCGGCGTAATGCGCCGGATATTGCACCGAATCCTGGAACCCGTTTCCGGCGGATGAGACCAAAAGGACGTTGTGGCTGTCGGCATACGCCACCGCCTGCTCCTTGGTGAATGAAGCCGAACCGCCCCCGCTGTAGTTGATCACCCGTACGCCGGAATTGACCTCATGCAGAACCCCGTTCTTAAAGGTATTGTGCGTCCCCACTCCCGTGCTGTCGAAGACCTGATCGATCAGAATCCGGCAATTCCAGTCCACCCCCGCTACCCCGCTTTCGTTATTGGTCATGGCAGCGATTATCCCCAAAACGTGTGTGCCGTGTCCGAAATGATCTGCTACCGAATCCCTGTCTCCCACCAAATCTGCGCCCAGCTTGTACCGGTTGGTATCGCTTAAATCCGGATGATACAGGTAAACTCCCGAAAACAATGGGATGCCCGAATCTAGGATGCCGATCAAAACGTTCGAGCTTCCCGGGGAGATGTCCCAGGCCGAAGTTACTTGTATATCCGATCCCGGAGTCCCCGCCGGAGGATTCTGACCGTAATTATAAAGCCACCACTGGTAGCCGTTGTTGAAGTAATAATCGTTGGGAGGATACATGGCATGATCCACCATATTTGGCTCGGCGAATTCCATCAACCCGCTGGAATTCAAATCAGCTAATGCCTTGAAAATATCGGCCGCTGAGGACAGTTCTATCTTTCCCATTCTCAGCTGGTCCGGTTCTTCAACCAGCTTAGCCCGATTACCCTGGATCAGTCGATCCAAAGTGCTCAGCTTGACGTTGGATTTCATCCGGAATAGGATCTCCCCTTCCACGTATTCCACCTCCCTACCCATCCACTCACCTTTCAGAATCCTTTTACCGTTGAAAGATGCCGGATAAAGAGACGGAACCAAAAATAGCGTCCCTATCAGAACCAATATGATCGCTAATCTTCTCATGCCACCTCATAATGTCGAAGGAACAATCCCTAATTATATAACGTCATTAAAGTGGACTAAATGAAGTTCCTCTTGAGAATTTCTATCATTCATTCAATCCGCATGCATCCAAAACAAAGCACCCTTATCTTATTCAAAACATCTATAGTATGACTAATGGTATGTAACATAAATTCGTTCCCTATTGTAGTTGCCTGATTTATGGTTCGACAGGCTCACCATCCTGAGCTTGTCGAAGGATCAGGCCTACAGGCGACTAGCTGCCTGATTTATCAGGCTTACTAGTGACAATGCTCAATAAATTGAGCAACTATATTCACCCTGATCTTTCGTTACAGTCCACTATGCACAGCCTCTACCCGGCGGTGGTCCGGATTTAAACAGATAATTTATCAAAAATAGGATGTCGCTGACATTCACCGTGCAATCCTCGGTGGGATCGCCCAATCTAAGCGGATCGGGAACCGGTCCGGCTTTATACAGGTAATTCAATAAATAGATCACGTCATTAATGTCTACGGTTCCATCTCTATTCACGTCGCCGGTAGGATCCGGCAGGAATCTGGACAGCTTTAAAGTGGGGTCGCCCAGAAGGGTCATTCCGTAGAACCAGGCCCGGGATTCCTCTCCGGCGCAACTTTCGATGTCGTCAATGCACCAGGATAAAAAAGCATCGCCGAAATTGGCTCCATTTCCCAGGGGAGTATAATAATCGTAGAAACAGAGCATGCTTCCGGTCTTGGTAGCACCCAATGAAATCAAACCATACGTGCTCTGAAAGAGGTACCAATTCCCCATATCATCGTTTTCCACGTAGCGGCAGTTGGAGCAGGCAAAGAGGTTATAGAAAAGCACCTGCACGTCAATACCCTCAATCTCATAATTGAAAAACAAAGAGTAATCGTAAGGTCCGGTTCCCCAATAGAGGTAATGCGCCCAGGGGGAGGAATGGGAACAGATCAGCAAATTCTCATACCGGTTATCCGTGCTCTGTCTTACCCTTAGCATATAATCTTCGCGATTGGTTTGATAAATATCGATGACCGGATCGGTCTCGGGATAGGCCAAAGCCACCTCATCCTCCCATCCGTAAATGCACCAGTCGTTGTCTATATATGCTAATGCCTTATCCTGAAGCCGGAGATCTCCGGTTCGGTAGCGGTGGTTTTTGTCAAAGTAATTATCCATCATAACCCGCTCGGTTGCACCATGGTAGGTTAAATTTTTCGCCAGAAGCCTTCCCACCCAAATATCTGCCTCCATATCTCCCATTCCGTTATTATGACCATCATATATTCCATCTGTGTCCGCATCTGCCCAAAGCCCATCTAAATCCATGAAATATAGATCGATGGGAAACTCCACGTGTGCCCCACCCCAGGACGCCGGCTCGTTCATCTCATACCAAGGAACGGCCAAGTCGCCGATGAATATGGCGCCGACTATTTGCCGGCTGTTCCATTCGGAGATCAGTAAATTCCTGAGAGCCCTCTCATCCCCGTCGTTATTGGCGGTGTAAACGTTTGGGTTGTAGCCGTCCGCCTCCAGATCGGCTAGGAAGACGGAGAATTTGGTTTGAATCTGCGGCTGCAGATTCGTGTTTATTATGATGCAAATATTTGCTTTCCCTTTACTGGCGGCATAAATCAATCTGGCATCTAATCCTGGGGCAAATTCCCGGGTGTTCATGTATTCCTGATAGGTGATCGGATTTCTGTAGGGGTCCATCCAGCGAAGCGGGTGTATATTCCTGTAGTCGATTTTTGACTGGCTGCTACCGACATTTTGAATGGAGAAAACCAATCCCAATACCATGAAAACCATAAACGCTTTTTTCATTCTTTCTCCTCCGTTTGGAATCTTTTATCTTACGGTAACTATGCTGACTGTTTCACTTTCTCATTATGTACACGCGGGAAAGGTGTTCTGTTATTTGTTTATTTCAGTGATATGAATCGGATGGTTCAAATCGCTAACGGTTTTATGCACAACCCCTCACCGGTTGTGAACCTCCTTTAAAAAGATAATTGATTAAATACACCGCGTCCTCAACCTCCACCTGACAATCTCCGTTGACATCTCCCCGCACCAAAGGCGAAGGAGATGGTCCTGACCGGAACAGATAATTTATCAAAAGTATCACGTCTCCCACGTCGATGTTTCCGTCCCCGTTTACGTCTCCGTAGTTTTCCAGATCAAAGCTGAAAACCTCATTCGACCATCTGCTCTCTCCCCATTTGTCATAAGCTTTAACCTTCCACCAATAAACTAAGCTGTCTGCCAAGGGGATACTATATTGGCTTGAGGTCAAGCTATCGATGATTAAGGTCGACTCCGGGACGAATTGTGCTGAAAGGCTGATATAAAGGGTATAAGTCACATTATCCGAGATATTGGGATCCGGGGCATCCCCCCAGTCAAAAGAGACCGGATTCTGTAGTACCGTGTCCTGGTCCGCTGGCAGAAGCAGTGAAAAAGAAGCCGGGGGAAGGTTCGGTTCCGCTTCCCCCCAGAAAAACGCACCGGTCATTCGCAGGGAATTGTATGAGCCTCCTTGGTATCGGGAATATAGAAGGAGAGATTGTTTAGCCAATGAGAGCAGACTCAAAGATGCAGGTCCGGAGGAAATGGATGTTTTTGAATAAGGAGAAATCTCCGTGATTAAGATCCCCTCCTCATCCAGTACCACACCGGATGGCGTTATACGGCTGGTATACAGATAACCTGTTTCCCATACGATCTTGTTCCAGCTCACCAGGTAATTTCTACCGTCAAATGTAACCGAAGGGTGTTCTTCGGTATCGTAGGTTAATGCGATTTCTATACCACCGGGGTCCAAAACCTGTCCGGCAGACGAAACCCTAGTGGCAAGGATATGGGCATCAGGCCAGTGCGTACCGAAATCCTCCCACGCTACTAGAAAGCTCTCTCCATCCGAAGCCACCACCGGATTCTGCTGCATTCCGCTGGCAGTCCGGATGCTGAAAGAAGGAAAAACCATACCGTTGGTATCCACCATAGCACCATATATGTCCCAGAAGTTTTCATCAAACCACACCACCAGATATTTCCCTCCTCCAAAAGCCACGTCCGCATACCTTTGTTTGTCTCCAGTGGTAATGGAAATCGGCTGAGGATCCATCAGCCCGCCATCCCGTGCTATCCTTTTACCTTCTATCTTGAACATGGTACCCAATGAGTCGAGCACTCGATGCCATACTACAAGGAAATTCGTTCCATCAAACGCTATTTTGGGGTTTCTCTGATCGGAAGAAGGATCCACCAGTATCGGAATCCCGGTGCTATCAAGAACCAACCCCCCTGAATCTATTCTTGAAGCATATATGTCGAAATCCCTATTTCGGTAATCCTCCCACACTGCTAAGAAATCTTCGTCTCCGGAGGTAACATCCGGGGCATCCTGCTCTTCTTCTGCGGTACTGATTTTCATGTCCTTGGTATCAAGCAAATTCCCGAATCGGTCAATCCTGGCACCATAAACATCGTGATTCTCCTCCCATACGGCAAGATAGGAACTTCCATTCCAGGCTGAAGCTCCCGAAAGCTGAACATCGCATGACCGGGAAATATTCATTGAATTTGTATCAAGGGCTTGACCTAGATCGTCCAAGCGTATTCCAGAGATATCCCAGAACTGGCCGTAATCCCCCGATTGCCAAACCGCCAAAAAGCCAACTCCGTCCGTCGCCATTCCGGGAACTATTTCCGAATGTTTATAATGGGTTATTCTTTTTCCGCTCGAATCGACCACCACACCGCCCGGGGTCACTTTGGTTCCATATATGTCGTATCCGGTGCTGTCGAAATTCCTCTCATCCTCCCAAGTCACAAAATAGTTGCCGTTTACTGCGGATGCCTTTGATCTCTGCTGCTGCTTTAGTGTGGAGCAGACTACAAATCCATCGGTATCCAGTACCACCCCGTCTGCTTGTACTCGGGATACGTATATGTCGCTATAGGCACTGTCACACCGGTAGGTATTGAAACTCACCAGAAAATCCACCCCATCAGAAGCGCAGGAGGGACTATCCTGTCCTCTCGGATCGGTGGAGATGTCGATTCCGGACGAATCCAAAAGCACGCCTTGGGGAGTTATCCGCGCACCGCGGACGGAAGATGGATTGGGTCACCCCAAGGCATGTTCCCAAGCCACGAAGTAAACCGAACCGTTGTATGCGACGGAGGGGGTTATCTCAAATGCTGGTTCACTGGAAATCTGAATTCCCCTTGGATCCAAAACCTCTCCTGCAGGTGTAATCCTGGTACCGTAAATGTCATCATAGGTGGTAACACTTCTGTCATCCGTCCACACCACGAAGAAATTCGTTCCGTCCCAAACCACGTCGGGATATGATTCCCAATCTGAGCTGGTAGAGATGGGAAATCCGTCAGGATCCAGTATGTTCCCCGAGAAGTCCACCCGTGCCCCGTAGATATCATAACTGGCATTTCTATAATCGGTCCAGACCACCAGATAGTTTTGATCCCCCCCGGCTACCTTTACTCCGGTTTGCAGATTGGTGTAAACGCAGATAGGGATGCTGATCGGGTCGAGCACCGCACCTGAAGCAGATACCCTCGCGCCAAAGATATCTCTGTCCGTGTTGATCCTCTCATCCTCCCACACCACCAGATAATTCGCTCCACCAAAAGCAACTGCCGGCGAAGATTGGGTGCCATAAGCACTACCCGAAAAACAGTCAGTTGAAAGCGGGAATTCTGGCCAGGAACAGAAAGCATTTCCGGATAAACAGAAACTAAAAACCGCTAAGAGTATTAATATTCTTAGGTTGGAGTTAACGAAACCGGGCTTATCCACATTCGACATGATTATCCCTTTCTATTTTCCTATCGAGTGATTAAAAACTTGCATTTGCCTCATGGATTTGAGAATAAACAGCCCAATACCATTACATTCAAATACTATTTATAATATAATCAAAGATCATTTTTAGTCAATATTTATTATGACCTAATTAATCCTCTTTTTGAGTCTTATATTTAGCCAAATATGTTGAATCTGATAATGTTACACCAAGAGATATTGATGGTTTGATAGTTTATCCGGTCGGATTATGAACAATAAAAAATGACTTCCTCCTTTAACAAGTTTAAAAATTAAGACGAAAGGTCCGGAGGAAGGGGTTGAGTATGTCAGGATAGATTATGGTATATCACTTATCTTGGGGTGCGGCGACTGTTAACAATGAACCGTGAACTGTGAACTGCTTTAAATACCCCCGGGGCGACTTGAACGCCCGACCAAAGGTTTAGGAAACCTCTGCTCTATCCAAACTGAGCTACGGGGGCAGATCTAAAACCGGTTAATGGATCGTGGTTCGGAGTTCGTGGTGGCAAAACCAATCCATGGAGAACCAAACTTGTTTCTGCTTATGCAGGAAAAGGCAAGTTGTTTAAACCAGCTCCCCAACGTACTTGGTGTACGACTTGGACTTCCCTGGCTTCGGCAAGGTCAGGTCTGCATCAAGAAGGCAGTCATTGCCTCCATTGATCCTAATACCCAAACTAACCTTTCCCTCCGCATCAGCGGATATTTTGACCTTAACGGGTGTGTTTACAGGCATAATCGCAGTTGTTTCAATCATTTTTCACCTCCTAATTATGTAGGTTAACCATTCCGTATAGATGGTTGACAATTCCTTTTTCTTGTCAAGCAGGCTACGCCGAACTTTACCTGTAATGTTAATCCTCTCCCTGGGGGAGAGATAGGGTGAGGGTGGAATTAACTCTCTCAAGGTCTACAAACCTTGCAAGGAACATACCCTTGTTTTTCTGCTTTCTCCTTACTTTTGAAATATATACAATTCTTCGGCTTGATTTTCTTAGCTGACTTGCAGGTAAGTTTATGGTATTTCTTAGATTTCATATTACCGATATATTTATACTCAGTAGCCGGTGTGGTTTGATTCTCTGAATATGCACCCTGGAAAAGAAGTAAAACGATCAATAGAATTAATAATGTCGATATAGTTTTCTTCATGTCATACTTTCATTGATTTACAAGCATTCGGAAATGATAATAAGCATGTGCTCGAGATTTGAAATCCCGAAGAATCAAGAGGACTATTAATATCAGTTTCATTGTTGACCCGAAGGGATCGAACCAAGTTCTACATTGAGATTAGCGAAAAAAAGTTCCTCCAACGTTCCATTGGTGTTTTGTCTTACCCAAGTTTGTGAACCATCCCAACTAAAGGTTTCTACCTGGGATTCTACCAAAACACGGCTTTGAGCTGTAGTTATTCCTATGATTTGAATGCGATATCTATATCGAAAACCATTCCAGTTAGGACTACCAATCGAAGGAGGTATACAATATTTATAAACTTTTTGATTGAAATCAGATGGTGTCATATCGGGTGGATATTTTTCGATAATCCAGCTTGATTGAACAAAACCGTTTGATCTATCAATGTTGTTAACCTTATAACCTTTCTTTTCGAGAAACAGATAGACTTTAGACCACATTTCTTCCTGGCTATAAGGATAGGAACGGACTATGTGTGTTCCTATTTTGCGGGTTGCGTCTATATTTGTTCCAACTACTGAAGTTCCAGTTTCGAAGGAGGGGGGAGCACATGCACAGAACAAAAAAACTACAATCAACGCTAAGAAAAATCTTCTCATAACAAATCCCTCCCCTTCATTTTCACAGAAAAAAACTAAATTTAATATTTTATCATATTATTTCTATTCATATCTAATTAATGTAAAAAGATCATAATCCTTCAATTTATCTCTGCCATTCAAAAAACCCAGCTCGATCATCACCAGAATTCCCGCCACCTCCCCCCCCAGCTTTTCCACCAGTTTACATGCCGCCTTGATGGTTCCGCCGGTGGCTAACAGATCGTCGATGATTACCACCTTTTGACCGGGTGCAATCGCATCCTTGTGTATTTCCAACCTGTCCGTTCCATACTCTAAGTCATATTTCTGCTCCACCGTGTCGGCAGGAAGCTTGCCGAATTTCCTGACCGGAACGAATCCCACCTTCAACCGGTCTGCCAGCGAACCTCCGAAGATGAATCCCCTTGATTCCACTGCCGCTACCAGATCGATCTTTTTCCCATAGCACCGGGCAAAGAAGATGTTCATCACCTCATCAAAAGCATCCCCTTTCTTAATCAGTGTGGTGATATCTTTGAACACGATCCCCTTTTTGGGATAATCCGGTACGTCTCTGATTAACTCTCGAAGCTTTTGGATATTAACAGAAGTTTCGTCCATTTGCATCCTCTCAGGTTCTACCTCATCCTCATAGTCCCCCTATCCACAAATATAGAAAGGAGGATATCGGGGTATAGGTCAGAATCTTATCTCAAATCCTTTGAATTTATTTTCGAATTCTCCCCAATCTATTTTGACGTTGGTAACGTGAGCCGAATGCGATCCGATTTTCAACTCCTCAGCGAAATCGATGATCAACCCCTTATTTCCCTCCACCTCAGCTTCCACGTTACCGTCATATAGATTCCTTACGTATCCTGCCAGATTATATCCCTTTGCCCTTCTCATCACGAACCAGCGATAACCCACCCCCTGAACCATGCCGGTAATCAATAAATGGGCGCTCACTAATCCTTCTGTCATACAAAAATGTATTAATTGAAGAAATGTTTATTTGTTTTAGACTTATCGGTATGGGTTTCGGTTGAGCATTGGTTTCGTTTGAGTTTTGGTTCCCGTCGATTTTTAACTTTTTGGCATAGTCCTTTTAAACACTTCCTGTCTAATTTGACGAAACCCTTATTTTAACTACACCAGTAAAAATAACACCGAAGTAGTGGAATCATAATCCAATTATATCTAAAGCTTTCTTTACAGCCTCTTCAGCGTTCTTTGCCTTTATGATTTTTTCAGAAACATCCCAGGTGGAAATACCGATTACCGGTTTGTCGGATTTCAAAGCAAAAGCAATCTCGGACAAGGTGCCAAATTCTCCGGGGAGTGCAATCACTGCATCGGAATTACCAATCACCAGAAGATTTCTCCCACCTCCGAGCCCTGTGGCAATAGGATAATCTATATATGGATTTGCGTCATTCTTATCAGTTCCCGGTAGGATTCCGATGGTAACACCACCAGCTTTTTTAGCCCCTTTGGAAGCAGCTTCCATCACCCCACCTAATCCCCCGCAAACTAAAACCGCTCCAGCTTTTGCCACCTTTTCCCCCACCTCTTCCGCCAATCTATATATTTCCTCAGAACAATCCCCCCAGCCTATTACCCCGATATATATAGGTTTTGCCTTTTGCATTTACCGTGAACTATGAACCGAGAACTATTGACCGGTTTTAAATATCGGGGCGACTGGATTTGAACCAGCGACACCTTGGTCCCGAACCAAGTGCTCTACCAGGCTGAGCCACGCCCCGAAAGTTCATTCGCCAGGAGTTATTTTACAATCCTTTCGTTCAAAAGTCAACAAAATAATTTTGTATAAAAACATGAAGGATGACTAATGAAGAACAATATTAGAATACGGTAAATGAAGCGGCTCGCCTGATGGGATATGAGAAAACCAGCCATGTTTAGCATTATGATTCTCGCGTTTTTCGAGCTTAGAGTATCGTAAAATCGAATCTCGATACGAGCTTCGCAATCGATAAACGCTTATCGAACAAAAAAATCCCTGGTGCCAAAAATCGACACCAGGGATTTTTATCTTCTCTTTGGTTACATGGCATGACCCTCGATTATGAGGGTAAGGTAATTAGTCTCCCATTTATCTCAGCAGCGTCATCTTCATGATAGACTCGAAGTCGGAAGCTTTTAACCGGTAGAAATAAACTCCGCTGGCTACGTCGCTTCCCTGTTCGTTCTTACCATCCCAAGTGATCGAGTGGTTACCTGCCTGTAGGACCTCATCCACCAGGGTGTTGACCACCTGACCCAGAACGTTGTAAATTCTCAAGGTAACTTTAGAATCCTGTGGCAGGCTGAATTTAATCACCGTTTCCGGGTTGAATGGATTGGGATAGTTCTGCTCCAGGTTGAAAACGGTAGGCTTGGTCTGTTCGGCTGCACTTGCTTCGCCAGGCTTGATGGGAATGGGAATATCCGCATCCTGCATGTTCTTTCCG
>Ga0315294_10005341_pt1 | contig 14081 bp, 15 predicted proteins | sample YL17G13_40_MG_FD_203626 | JGI IMG/M metagenome (GOLD analysis project Ga0315294, IMG submission 203626) | Sediment microbial communities from Yellowstone Lake, YNP, Wyoming, USA - YL17G13_40 | ecosystem: Environmental > Aquatic > Freshwater > Lake > Sediment | place: USA: Wyoming | collected... | reverse complement strand
TTTTGAAAAGATAGAAAAGGGGAAAAGGGGAAAAGGGGAAAAAAGGGGAAAAGGGGAAAAGGGGGGCTTAAATCAAAAGTCCGTATATGAAAAAAAAAATAAATAAAAAAAAAATAATAAAAAAAAAAATTTTTTGGTTTTATAGGTGAAGTTTTGATTTAAGCCCCCCTTTTCCCCTTTTCCCCTTTTTCCCCCTTTTTGACAATTTATATAATATAGTAACTATTCTGCAATCACAATCTTCAATTTTAAATTTTTAAAAGCTTGCACTTGTTTTTTAACTATTATCGGTTTGCCATTTTCATCAATCTTTTCAATATCAATAGTTGTTCTACATTTATCGTCTCCAACGCAATTAAGTTGTTTTAACTCGGCTATAATTTTCTTTTTATCCTTTTTCAAAAGTTCATACATATCATCTTTACTTACCCGATCCTTATCATCTTTGGTAATTTCATAATGTTTGAAAATCAAAGCTCTTATACTTAATTCTAATTGCTCACCATCATCAGTTTCAATATTATCAATAGTAAGACATTTATTTTCAAAATGCTCAAAAAGTAGATAAACCATTGCATTTGTATAATCGTCAGTTCTAACTTTGTCTTTTAACGTTTCATCTCTAATAGCATAAGCTGATAAGAAATCAGCACCCATGCTTTCGTAAGATTTATGTTTTTCAGCTGTAATGAATTGTTTAACACCTGCAAATTTAAAATGATGTTGATTGCTATCCTCACCTGAAATAGCGAGTTCATTATTTCCAAAAAATCCCAAAGTTGCATCAAGTGTAATATTTATAGGGTCGCTATATAATGGTCTTGCTTTTATTTCGTCTCCACCTGACATCACAGATTTCATAACTTTATTACTTATTTTCAAACCATTTTTAATATTGTCATTTTCATTTTCATCTGTTTCTTGTGCTATTGCTATTCTTGCAAATTCTAATGGTAAAAGCCAAGCATTTTCCTTTGCAATATCACTGCTTTTATTACTTTCTCTTTTACAAACCATATTCTCCAAATTAAAACTAGTAACATATTCTTCAAAAGCAGATGATACAGCATTATATAATATTCCTTTTCCACAATTTCTATTACCAGAATAGCTCATAAAATTCTTATCCTCGCAACAACCAGCTATTGCTCTTGCAAAGAATTTTAAAGCCAAATTGGTTTTGTTACCAAATATGTTTGCGAAAATATCATCTTTAATTTTATCAATGAATACACGATTAGGATTTTGAAAATAAGTTGCATAATTTCGTTGAATAATAATGGTTGTATAAATTGGAACTGTAAGATTTTTCCATAAGGTAAAAGTTTTCTTCTCAAAGTCAAGTACACCATCAAGAAAGCATAACTTTTTTTTGGTAGATGAGTGAAATGTAGCATATTTAATTTGAGTATCACATTTAATTCGAACTTTTGAATATAATAGTTCCATAATATTTTTGGCATTTTTTGTATTTTGTCCATATGGTTTGAGATCATAGTCTTCATTAATTTTATAAATATTGCTTTCAGCGATGAAAACCATTACGAGCGAGTTAATTTTATCTTTATCATTAATCCAACAGTTTTTATATTTATAATAAAATCTATTATTTACAAAAATGATAATGCCTTTTAGTCTTTCAAAAATAATGTCACACGCATCATTGTCATTATCAATAAAGATGTTTTCCTTTTTATGCTTTTCAATAAAGTATTCTCGTTCAGCTGATATAGTTTCTTTTTTATTTTTCCTTTCCTCTTTTGCAGCACTCGCTGCCTCTCGTTCTTCTTTTGCAGCTTGTCTGATTGCATCTTTTTCTGATTTTTCTGCTTCTTTTTGGAGTCTCAACTTTTCCTTTTGTGCTTTGATTTCATCACATGCTTTCTTTTTCCATTCGTCCAAAATATCCTGTTGCTTTTGTTTCCAATTATTAAAAATGGTTGGTGCTTCTTTTTTCACGATTTTTTTAAGGGAGTTCATAGCTTTAATAGGGTCTTCTTCAAGCATTTTAATATTGTCAAATTTGGTCTCATATTCATCTTTTTTATTATCTGTTCCGTCTCGTAATGTTGCAAGTTCCCAACATTGAAAAGCATCTACGATTGGTAAAATAGAAACAAGCATACCAGCCAATGAAATCCATTTAGTATGACAACCTAAACCCATAGCATATTTAAAAGCACCATTTTCAGCATAAAATTTGAGTTCTGCAAAATTTGAATTATCTGTAATACCATTATCAGAAGCTGGTTTAAAATTTGACTTTGAGCTTGCTTCGCTATTACTAGTGGTTTCATCATCAGGGTTTTTGAGTTCCAGTACTAGTCCTTGTGTTTGCACTGATAATGCTTGGAATGTTTCAAAATCAAATTTTGGTTTTTTATAATATTCCATCGTGATTTCACCATCAGTTTCATCATAACCGATTTTATACTGATATGTCACTTGATAAGCCTGATTATCGGGTTTTTGTGAGCCGAACAATTGCCAGTTAGTAGATCCTTTGGAAATACCATCATCAAATACACTGTCCAAATTATTATTCAAAGGTAAATCAATGTCTCTCTCTTTTTCCAAATTTGCAATTAAATTCGCTCTTATTTTGAGTTGAACTGGATAAGGAACTGCCAAATCAAATACCAAATGAATACCATCTTTGGTTAATGAGCCATCAGCAAGTCTATTAACCAAAGGTTTTTCACAAACCCAAATGTTAAAGCTAGTTTCATTTGTAAAAATTAAATATTTTTTCAACTCCTCACAATATGCAGACACAAACCATTCAATATCATCTTTATTATGCTGACGAGTTTCAACATCAAAACTATAACGAAAATCTAAATCAACAACCATCTTATAATTAATGGTCATTTGTTTTTCTGTCAAATATTCGCAATTGCGTTTTACAAAAATCCAATCATAGTAAAGTTGATGAAATACCAGTAACTCCTCATTTGGAATATGAAGACTTCCAGCAAATATATTTAATGTTTTGTCACCAATTCTCGTGTGCGTAGGAGTAAGTTTATCTGGATTACCTTTTGGGATTAAGTGTGCAAAGTAAAAGTCCTTAAAGTCCTTGTAAATTCGTTGTTGTGATTGTTGTTGTTCCATTTTATATACTATGTTAATATTTTTTTATTTTTAAGTAGTTGTTTAATTAATTTATATAATTTGTTAATTCCTCCTAAACTATTTCAATTTTATTTTAAACAAAAAATTTAAAATAAAAAAAGGTTTTACTTTGTTCCTTAATTAAACAACAAATATGAGTTTATGCAAAATGAGATGGATGCGCTCCGTTATGACCCTTGTCTGATGCAGATGCTGCTTGCTTTTTAAGTCGATACTGTTTCATATACTCGTTCTTTTCGTCTAAATATTTTCGGTACTTTTCAGGATCGGACTTTAAATTTTTAGCCCAGTCCTTGCATCGTTGGCGACAAACGTCACGATTTGCGGTTTGATATTTTTTAACAGCTCGCTTGATAGCCTCGTAATGCTTGTCGGCGGGAGACATAATAGTAATTGGTTGCAATTCAATAAAAGTTGGAGTTTCCATTATATACTATACTGAGATTTTCTTTCTAAATGATTATTAAATTATATAATTTGTTTATTTATATTTCAATTTTATTTTGAAAAAAAAACCTATAAACAAATGTTAGTAACAAAATAATAAATAATGACTTACCTTACTGTGACGATGAATGGTTTAACGTTTGCTTTTGACTTTCACAAAAATTGTTGTATAAAATTCACCATCATCTTCTTTTGTGAAGCCTTGTCTGATCATCTCTGCTTCAAATAGCTCTATAATAAAAGCTTGTAAATTTTTATCACGATTAATTTTAAATATGTATTGCTCATATTTATTAAAATCTTTCACATATTCCTCTTTTGAATTAATTTCTGTTAAATGTCCGTTAATAATATTAACACCACGAACACATAATGTAGATTGATTAATCCTTTGAATATTTGTAACTCCATCTGCTCTAAATTTTTTCTCCATTTGGTCTGTCATTTTGATTGAAATTTCATTTTCAACTATTGCGTTTTTTACATATTCGTCATAAGCGAATTGATAGACTTTGTCCTTATCCTCGTTTGATAAAGTTTGCCAACGATCTAAATCTGCAACTCGTCTCTTTTCCATTTCTTTTTGTGTCTGAATTTCTCGCTCCTCTCGCTCTCGCTTTCGTTGTTCTACTCCTTCCTTAGCCATTTCATTATTTTTTGCTAGCTCTTCCAGTAACTCATCTAAATTTAAATTATGTTTTTTAATAATCCCATCAAGCATTGGACGAGTTGCTTTTTGTAAATTAGTAACTCTTTTACCCAGTCTGCAAAAGTATAACTTAATAGCATCTGCGATAGTGGTGTTAGTAATTTTTTTTGACATTGTTAAGTTGCTTTAAGTTGCTTTAAGTTGCTTTAAGTTGCTTTATAATAATAGTAATATGCCTTGTATAATTTGGAACAAAGTATTTCAATTTTTTTTGTTAAGTATGTTTTAGTATCAGCACTAAAAATTTAATTTTTACTCTACGCATATTTAAATGAACTTTAAGTTGATACACAAACATTTCAATAATGTAAGGCACTTTATAATTCTCTCTTTGTGCAAATTGTTAAAGTATAATTTAGAACTTACTATGACAGTCATCAAGGGCGACAATGTAGTTGTCGAGACACTCATTTATCATAACAATAAACTTGTAGGTGAATACACTTTCATAAGCGAGTAACCAATTTATACCGAATGCTAGTTATCAAGGGATTTTCCCTTTTTCCCTTTTTCCCTTTTTTTAAAGAGTACCCTTATAAAGGGCTATTCTAACAACCACTTTTCTAAAAAAGGAAAAAAAGGAAAAAAGGAAAAAGAGTAATACAAACTACTAAATACTGTGTAACTATTTTATATAAAATGACTACCACAGTAGTTCGGCGATCCACCATCCCCTGCTCCCAACCTTTTCAATTTCCTTACGGTGTCTTAACCGATAAAGCCGTCTGCGTTCATCCGCATACATGTAACCATCTGTCTCCAAATACGTAGGATAGTCGGAATACAAAGGCGAACCTCCATAAAACATAAACACACCATCATCGTTATAAATTTCAATTTTGTATTTTGGATTATCACTTGGAAAAACTTGCACACCTAGTTCCCTTGCTTTGTCTAACGTGTATTGTTTGATTTTATAAGGCATATATTATAATATCAAAATATTAAAATTAATTAAACTTTAACTTATTCCTTCTTTATATAAATTGTAGATTGTGAAATACTTGACCCCATCGCTTCCATATCCTTTGCCATTTCCTCTTTCATTTTGATACTTGATTGGTATTTATTAGATAAATAAGAATGTCGCAGACCATTTACGCTCATACCCTTATCAGAACTAAATATTTTATTAAGACGTTGATTAAGTTTAACAGGGCTTAACTTGTTACCATTTGCATCAAACAAAAGCCAATCAGTCGGATTAATAGCAATCCACTTTTTCAAAATAGCCTTCAAAGGCTTATCAATCTTAACCTTTTGAGTTCCGTAAAATTTAGCAGTCTTGTATGATGCGAACGATAATTCTGAATTTTTTTCGTCAAACCAATTCTGTTTTTCCTTATCTATAGAGGAAATGGCAAATTCTGTGTAATCCTTTGCTCGGCGTGGAGCTATCAAATAAAACAAACTAACAATAATAAAGTTTTGTATTTTTTGTAGTTCAGTCATATTTAGGTTTGGCTTTTTGTATAAAAAGTCAGCTTCCTTTTTCAAAACATTAAACACATTATCAAGCTGTTCCTTTTCAATCCAATTTTCCTTTTGCTCTTCGGTTTTTTCCTGTGTAGCAATTTCCTTGTTATAGTCCTTAATATCAGTAAGCATCAAGGATCGGTACGGTTTTGCATCCTTACAAATAACAACCAAAGCAGACAAAATAGTTTTACGTTTGTTGGGTTCAACATCTTCTAAATGCTTTAATATTTTGTTAGAGTTTTCAAAATTATCTAAATTAATTTCCTTATCCCCAAACACCTTTTTATACAAGTTTTTCAAAATACTATTATAGGTTGTAATTGAGCTTTCGCTAAGCGTTGGTCGTGCTTTTTTAATATCCTCCTTTAAATCCATATGTATATATTAAGGAACATATTTTAATTTTATATAAAATCAAAATGTGTTGCTTTTTAAAAAATATAATATTTCCATATTATACAAGGAAATGACTGACAAAGAAAACATTAAGGAAAATGATGAAATCAATGTTTATAATAAATCTGTGATTTATAAAATTGTCCCCAAGGATATTAATTTGGATTACTGTTATGTAGGTTCAACACATCGGTTTAATAGTAGAAAGGCTACACATAAAAGCGATTGTTATAATGAGTTAAGTCCAAGATATAATTTAGAAGCATATCAGTACATCCGTGACCACGGTGGTTGGTATAACTTTGTAATTATTGTTATTGAGGAGTATTGTTGTAATAACAAAAGGGAACTAGAAAAACGTGAGCAATATTGGAAAGAGATATACGGTTCAAATATTGGGAAGAGAGCTTATGCAGACAAAAAAAAATATTATATGGTTAATAAAGAGGAATTAGCTATAAAAAATAAACAATATTATTTAGATCATAAGGACGGTATACTAACAAAGTTAAAGACTGATTATGCAAGTGATGAAAGCAAACGCCAACACAAAAGGGATTACTATTTGAAAAATAGAGAACACATACTCAATCAAAGACAATTGTATTACAATAATGTTGTCAAAATTAAATGAATGTTAAGAATAATATGAATTAAACAGTTAAAGTTCATATTATTAATCAAATATTAAGCATCATATATAGATTTTATATAAAATCGACATAAAGTGTTTAATTATAAATTTTTTATTAATCAAAAGCTTACCATTTAATGATTAATATATAGTTAATCATTAACTTTCATTTAAAGCATAATATATATAGCAAATACTTAACCTTTGTTTAATGGCTATTGTTCCACCTTTATATAATTTAGCAACTCCCACCTATTTATCTGGCATACTTGAAAGCATAGTTGGCTTCTAGGGGTTGGCTTTGTAAAGCTTGTATTTCACCGCCCATCAACTTACGTCCTACATTAACAAACTTCTTGCTAATAGTTCTAGCAGGAGGCATACCAGGCAACCCACGACCGCTAGCCGCACCAGCATAAAGCCCACTGCCTTTGCACATTTGACAGCAACCTCGTCTCATACCGTTTCCAATAATACCATCAGCGTCAAGTTGGTCATACAAGTCAGTACTGACTGGCATAGGAGCGGATTGTGATCTACGAGCATCCACCATTTGCTGTAACCTTCCAAGCATCACATCTTCGGCTTTACCTCTTGCCATAGATTTCATTTGTCTTACAGAAGTAGGAGCGGCTCTTGCATCTTTCGCCATTTTTTGCATCTCTTTTGCTTGTTTTTTCAACTCTTTCGCCTCTTTAACTGATGCTTTCGCATCCGCAATTAGTGATGGATCTACGCCTGCATAGTTAGCTCCCATCTCTGCTACTTCACTAGCAACTGATAGTCCTCTTTTACCTAATTCTTTAAGACCCTTCTTACCTTGTAAAGATTTTGGGTCTTCTATGTATTGACTAGCAGTATCTCCTATTTTTGCCGCAACACTGGGTGGAACACCGTATGAAATGGCTGCCATTTGAGCCGCACTTACGGCTTCTTGGGCTAGGGGCTTCAATACAGCACCCACTTTGTATACTGCCTTTTTAATACCTGCCTTATCAAGTGCCTTATCAAACTTTTTACCGAATATACCTTCCCCTTCCACAGTTCGGTTTGCTTGGATTTCAGAGGGAGACAAAGCAACTTGAATACCCTTCTTTTTAGTAAAGGAGTTGCTAATAGCGTCATACTGGTCAGGATGAACCACGAGCTGGGTGCCTTCGCCTTCCATCAAACGCACTTTGTGACCATTGCGAATTCTGGACATTACCGCAGGAGATAGCTTTTTTACTTTCAGCATTTTCATTTTGGGAGCTTCCATATACATTACTAATATATTATAATTTTTAAAACTGGAAATTAAATATGCTAAATGAATTCCAGTTTAACCACTATCACCCAGATTTTTCATACTTTCCTGTTTTGTTGGCGGTTGGTGTTTTAATTCCAGTTCTTGGGCTTGCACTTCTGCATCTGTATCACGATGGATTTTTATTAAACCAAAGCATAATGAGACGTCTTCGCACTTTGATTTGAAGCAATATCGTATTGAAAGTCCTAAAATACCTGATCCCAAAGTGGCTAGACCATATATGAGTGTAGCATCTGACATTTATATAATATCAGATATTTAATTAAGCAATTCTTGTAATTGTAAAGAATGAGTTAGCCGCAGAAGTAGTAACAGCTGTCGCACCAAATGTTAATTGAACTGGAAAATAATAAGTGGTTACTGCTGTATTTTGAAATGTTACCGTAGCCCGTCCTGATATTGTTCCCACTACCGCTGGATAATTTGCTGTACCTAAAAGCTGAACCGAACCAGTCCCTCCTGTAAAAGCTCCTACCGCAGTTGATAATCCAGTAAATAAAGATGTTACCGACCCTGATACTGCGGTCGCTGTTGTTTGAACGAAAAATTCAACAATCCAGACCCCAATTGGAATAGAAAGACCAGCAGTTAAAAAATTATAAAAAGTAGTAGATACCATAGCAGTATTAGCAAGAGTTCCAGAGGTTTTTAATCTAAACCCTAGTTGTCCTGATGTTGGCGTTGTTGTATACCCCAAAGTAAGTGGTAAGTTTGCTGTGATTGCGGTTGATGATAAGGAAAGTGATGTTACACTAGCAGGAGCTGATGATGTCGTTTTAAAATTAATAGTAGAACTTGCAACTACATTATCAATGTTTAAAGTTGTTGTTGATTGTTGGAAAAGGGTATAATTAGATGGAGTGCCACTATCTGTGATCCTAACAGCATCGTATAAGTGCATATGATTTGGGTTTAGTTCTATTTTTTGTTTTGTAGTTACACCACTTAAAACGTTTGCGAAAATGCTTTCTCCACTTACGGTTGTTTTGATAGTAAGACCTGTTGCCGAGACATAGTCAAATGTGGAACTGCCAACCGTGATGTCGCCTGCAAACGCTGTTAAACTAGCATTACTTGTTGCTATATTGTTTCGTGCTAAATACCTAGCATCTGCTTCTGCTATTGTGATTGATACGGAATTAGGTGCTTGAAACGCTAAACTGTCAAATATTGGATAATCTGCTGTGGGTGGCTCGTAGGCGGACATTTAATATATATTATTGGTATATTTTAATTTTGATAATTAACTGAAAATTAAAATATAAATGTATTGTATAATGTCGGTCTCAAACTTTTACGAAAAAATCCCAAAGGAGCTTTTAGTTAAAGCAGATAATCCAAACTTTAAGATACATGGGATAGCCATACCAGCACGTATAATAGTGTCAGCTCCTAGTGGGACTGGAAAAACGAATTTCGTATGTAATTTCATACAGCATTTCTGCGGTGGCAAAGGGACGTTTGCCGATATAACTATCCTATGTGCATCCAAAGCCGAACCATTATATGAATTTTTGGAAAGCAAAGGCATTACAGTAGAGGAAGGCTTACATAATCTCCCTGACCTGAACAAGTTTGATAAAGATATAAATCATTTAATTATTATTGACGATCTTATGTTGGCAAAAAATCAGGATAAAGTTCAAGAATACTTCATTCGTTGCCGTAAAAAAAACGTAACGATTATGTATTTGGCACAGCATTTTTATAAAATCCCGATTATTGTTAGACAAAACTCGAACTACTTTGTTATTTTGAAAGCTGGAAACAAAAAGAGTTTAAACTTAATGTTGAACGAATTTAGCGTGGGAGTTACCAAGGAACAGCTAATGAAAATGTATGAATATGCAACCAAAGACAAGTTTAATTTTCTGTTAATTAATTGCGACGAAAGTAACCCTGAAAAAAAGTTCAGACATAATTTCACTGATTACTTAAACCCAGCTAATTTCTCATAGGTGTTACAAGTTTATATAATATTGTTACATTCATTAGCTACTTTCATTATTCTTTTTCCTTTTTTCCTTTTTTCCCTTCTTTGGAAAAGTGGTTGTTAGAATAGCCCTTTGTGAGGATACTCTTTGAAAAAAGGGAAAAAAAGAAAAAAGGAAAATCCTTTGGAAACTTGCTTTTGCTATAATTTGGTAACTCCTGTTTAATAAGATGAATATTTAAAATATTGCAATAGTATATAATGAATAGTGGTTATAACCCAATACTCTTTGATCCTGTTAGAACTTCACAAGTACAAGCTCAAAGTCAGCAACCACCTTTTTATTTTGGCGGTTCATTTGTTCCAAGTGATTTAGGATACATCCCAAAAATTACTCCCATTATCACAGATAGAAAAAGGGGGAAACCAATTGCAAAAAAACGGTAAGTTAAGCAAATTATTTTAATATTATAGTATATTATATGACCTCTAATATTATCTTGACAAGTCGCAATATAGTTCCAAGCACAAATAACTCGGTGCTAGTGTATAAGTTTCCAAATTCAGTGCAGTTCAGTAATCACGAAATAGCAGTCAGTTCATTACAAATGTATTATTCGTGGGAGAACATTAACAATACTACTTTAAGAAATAGCACTTTGACTTATACTTGGGAAAGTGCTTTGAACGTTGTAACAACTTATACAATTACTATACCTGATGGGCTATATGAGATCGGTGATATCAACTTCTACTGTCAGTTCGTTATGATATCAAACGGTCACTACTTGGTAAATGCATCAGGACAAAATGTGTATTACTTTGAATTTATTGTCAATCCAACCATCTACTCAATTCAATTGAACACTTATCAATTTCCAACCGCATTACCAAGTGGCTTTACTAATCCAGCATCTGTTCCTTTCCCTGCTCAAACCTTTAAGCCCCAAGTATCAACCCCGGCCAATTTCAATTTAATTGTTGGTTTTGCATCTACTTTTATTAGTGACCAAAACCTAGGAACTGCCTATCCTGACACGAATTCATACACAAGCTCAATTTCACCCCAAGTGCAACCCAATCCCACATTGCTCGTAACCTCGTCCAACATTGACAACAAATATGCTAGTCCATCAAGCGTTATTTATTCTGTTACGCCAACGGTTGCCATTGGGGAGCAAATCGTGGAAAAACCACCTGAATTTTCGTTTAACAAGATGATTGGCGGTACATATAGCGAGTTGCGAATTACTTTAACTGGGGCAGATAACTCCCCTTGTATTATTTTAGATCCAAATATGACCATCATTTTAGCTATCCGTGAGAGACTTGTTCCTCCAAATAGTAAATAATTTATATAAATGTGTTACATTCATTAGCTACTTTCATTATTCTTTTTCCTTTTTTCCTTTTTTCCCTTTTTTGGAAAAGTGGTTGTTAGAATAGCCCTTTGTGAGGATACTCTTTGAAAAAAGGGAAAAAAGAAAAAAGGAAAATCCTTTGGAAACTTGCTTTTGCTATAATTTGGTAACCAAGTTATATAATTTAGTTACAACCTTGTTAAGTGAAAATTAATTCAAATCTTAAAAATATATTATACAAGTATATTATAATATGTTTAATCCAAATAGTTCGAGCATTGACGAAAAGTATTTAGATGGACTGATTGATAATTTAGGCAAGTCGCAAATGGCTTTATTGCAGGACAAAACAGATGACCCAGAAAAGCAAAATGATATTACAAAACAATTAACAGGATTGAATTCCCTTTTGACGGCGGCAATGAGATTAAGAAATGTTTTGAGAAAAATTAAAAAATAACCATATAGTATAATGACGAAAACTTTTAATCCAGCTTTAATTAAGGGACGCAGCATCCCTAAAAAGATGGTTGGCTGCGGCTATGGATCGTTTTTGCTTGGATCAACGCTAGGCGGTTTGCAAGAGGCAGAGGGTATTCAATCGGCTTTATCTGGTAATGGTTTAGGTATGGGTATGTCTGGATATGGAGTACCATCGGCTTCAATGGGAAAGGGAATGTCTAGCATTAATAAAAAGTTGGAAAGCCTAATGATTAAAGCTTCCAAACCCAAGCCAAAAAATATCAAATTTAATATGTAAAAGCATCGCTACCTTTGGTAATATAGCAAAGGTTTAGAATAAATATAATATCTCAAAATTATTATATTTATATAGTTTATAATGAGCGACCAAATGACTTACGATTTGTCCCAAGCGACCGAAGGTTCTCCCAATGTTTTTATCCGCAAGGACTATTTGTCCCTTCTAGACAACCAAAATGGTTCTTATAGCGGAAATTCATCGGTTATTGATACTTCCCAGCTTTCCAACTCCAACCGATACATGGGTTACCAAAATGCATACCTACAAATTCCAATGGTTATGACCTTAACAAATGATAACAATGTAGCAAATGCTAGTTCTTTTGCCCCAGCAACGGCTTCCACATCTGCTGACTACGCATGTGGTCTTAAAAATTGGTATGGAACTGTTATTCACAGCATCCAAGCTGATTGGAACGGTGTCACAGTAATTCAACAAACGAACTTCCAAAGTCTTTGGAATACTTTTAAACTTATGACAACTTTGAGTTACAATGATATTTTGGCTCATGGTTCAGAAATCGGTTTTTACCCTGATGATGCTTTGGCTGTTATTTTTAGTTCTGCTGCATCTGTTAATGGTATTGGAACTAGCTTTACCCAAAATTTAATGTCTGTTCCTGTTGTGACTGGTGTCAACACCACTTACAATTCTGGTAACATTGGTTTTTTCAAGCGTCAGCAATACATTAACTATGATCCTGCTGGTCTATCTGCTCCTACTGCTCAAAGCGCCGCTGCTTATTCTGCTTTTGGTATTACTGCTGCTTCTGCCAATATTGCTTATAAATCATACATTTTTACCAAGGTTAACGGTGTCAATAGTACATCCAAGGGTGTTGTCCAATGGGCTATCAACGGTATTGTTAAGCTCCGACATTTGCATAACCTTTTTGAGAAGATGCCCTTGTTAAAGGGTGTATATCTTAAAATTACTTTGCAATTGAATAACTCGACTGTCTCTTTCACATCAACTGCTGCTGCCGCTGCTATTACTCTTACGGCATCTTCATCCGCCACAGGAGGTGTTGTTCCTTGCCAAATTGCCTCTGCTGCTACCGATAACGGTTCAGTTGCTGTTTTTGGTGCAAATGATAGTTATACCTTAACTCTTGCGGTTGGTGCCAAAGTTCTAAATTCTGCCCAAAAAGCCGTTGCTGGTGTTGCTGATAGTCCTCTTGCTAGTAGTATTACCCTCAACGTCCCCTCTTTTGTGATGGCTCCTGCTTTTGAAAGTGCTTACCTTTCTGCACAAGTAAAGACCATTGAATTTGAGGATATTTACCAATATCAAGTGTTATCCGTAGCGGCCTCTGGAACTTTCAACTCTCTTATCACAAACGGTATCGCTAATATTTCAAAAGTGTTGGTTTTACCCTTCTTCACAGCTTCTGCTAACGGTGTAGTCAGTCCTATATACAGCCCGTTCGATGGGGCGGGGGGTGGTGTGACAAGTCCCTTGTGTTTGCTTACCAATTTTCAAGTGGTGGTTTCAGGTCAAAATGCCCTATATAACACCCAGAAATATTCGTATCAGCAATTCGTGGAGCAATTGTCAGGATGCAATTCTATCAACGGTGACAGCACTGATGGCTTATGCTCTGGTCTCATTTCCCTTTTGGACTTTGAGACTGCTTACAACTATTACTACGTTGATGTTTCAAGAATGTTGGATGTGGAGCGATCTGTTCCCAAGTCGGTTTCCATCCAGGGTCAGAATTTGAATGCCAAGGCTCTTGACCTTATTGTTTTTATTAGTTATAAACAAACATTAAGGGTTGATGTTTTAACGGGCAGCAGACTATAAATTGATGTAGATTAAAGATATAATTTAATTACACAGTATTTAGTAGTTTGTATTACTCTTTTTCCTTTTTTCCTTTTTTTCCTTTTTTAGAAAAGTGGTTGTTAGAATA
>Ga0315294_10005339_pt1 | contig 14082 bp, 24 predicted proteins | sample YL17G13_40_MG_FD_203626 | JGI IMG/M metagenome (GOLD analysis project Ga0315294, IMG submission 203626) | Sediment microbial communities from Yellowstone Lake, YNP, Wyoming, USA - YL17G13_40 | ecosystem: Environmental > Aquatic > Freshwater > Lake > Sediment | place: USA: Wyoming | collected... | reverse complement strand
ACATCCGCCCTCGATAATGGCAATGGTGTGCTCAAAATGGGCAACGACGCTATTGTCGAGAGTATGGGTGCTCCACTGATCTTCGGAGGTTCTATGAGCCTCTCCCCCCAGACCGGCAATTGGCTCAAGGGCAATGGTACTTCCAGCTGGCAAGATCACATCTTTATCATGGCCAACAAAGTTTGGCACTACTGGAGCTTCATGCAATTTCCTTCCAATGCCATGGCCAACAAACTGGCGCATAATGGTTAACTGGCTACTGCATAAAGATTTTTCAATGGCAGAGGAAATTTGCCCCACAGTGATCCCAGCTTTAGCGACCAAAGTACCAGCCATTAATGCTTCATAAGTAAGATTTAAGAGTCGCCTGTGGCCATGCCGATCTTTGCCCACAATAAAAGTGGCAGCCGCATCTGTATACATTCCTCCAAAGAGCAGACCACAATCAATGCTGATTAAATCACCTTCTTGCAGTTGATAATCAGTAGGAATGCAATGAACTATACCACTATTTACTGATGTGCAAATTGCAGCAGGATAACCTTCGTAACCTAAGAAAGCTGGCTGACCGCCTAATTTTTTGGCGGTTACCCTTACCAATTCGTCCAACGCTTTTAGGGTAGTTCCAGGATTAATTTGGGATTTTAAAACTTTAAAAATTTGGATTAACTTCTCTCCCCCCGTACGCATCACTGACAATTCGGCTGGGGTCTTAATGGCAATCTTCATAAATCTTTGATGGCTTTTAAGATATCAAGGTGGACAGCCTTAATAGTTTGATCACCATTAATTTTAATCAGGGCCTTTTGGACACGATAAAAACCAAGCAGTCCTTTAGATTTTTCTTTAAAAACTTTAAGGCGTTCGTTGATGGTGCTCGCTCTTATATCATCAGTCCTACCCTCTATTTTGGCCCTGCTCATAATTCTTTGTTTAGCAATTTTGGCTGGTAAATCGATGAACAGCATAATGGCCGAGCGATGGACTTTAGTCTCGGCAGCAATTAAATTTCTGGCTTGCACAGTGGTGCGGGGGTAACCATCGAAAACAATTCTTTGACTAGGTGAAACCTTGCTAACAAACTCTCGCATTAATCTAGCACTAATAGTTTCAGGCACCAATTTACCTGCCCCCATAATTTTTTTAATAGTAGTCGCTTGGGAAGACCCAGCCCTTGCTATCTCTCGGAGTAACCCACCCATATTCATGGGTTTAGCTGACAACTTCTTAGCCAGTAAAGCAGCTTGGGTACCCTTACCGGAAGCTGGACCACCATATAAAATAATATCAGGTTTGGTTTTACAGGCTCTCATATTTTTTCATAATTAGCTGGGCCCGAATTTGACGCATGGTTTCTAATGCCACACTGACCACAATCAGCAAACTAGTGCCACCCAAAGTTAAACTTGGCATCTCAATAAAGGCCTGAATGAGCAGAGGCAGAATAGCAATCAAAGCCAAGAAAATTGAGCCCGCCAGCGTAATTCGATTACTAACAAATGACAAAAAATCGATAGTTTGTTTGCCGGGACGAATACCAGGAATAAAGCCACCGGACTTCTGTAAATTTTCGGCAACATTACTGGGTTTAAAAACTACCCAAGTATAAAAGTAGGTGAAGAAGACAACTAACAAAAAATAGGCAATCGCATAAAAACCTTGATTATCAAATAATTTGGTAGTGGCATTGGCAGCATTTGATAACCATTCACTTCTGGCTCCCGCCACTAAGGAAGCTAGTAGCCTGGGGAATACAAGCAAGGAGAGAGCAAAAATAATTGGAATGACCCCTGCTTGATTTACTTTAAGTGGTAAATGGGTGGTGGTAGTTCCCAGCAGTCGATTGCCTCTTGCCCTGCCAGCATAAGAAACTGGGATATTACGCTGACCTTCCGTCACATAGACCACAAAATAAATCGTCGCAATAGCAAGGAGAGCAAAAATCAACATTTTGGTGAACTGACTGATATCGAAGGTAGCAGCAGTAGTAGATAGAATCTGGGGCAATCTAGCGATAATGCCTACAAAGATGATTAATGAAATACCATTACCAAGACCGAATTCGCTAATTAATTCCCCCAGCCACATCACCAACATCGTGCCAGCAGTTACAGTCAATAAAATTGCCAGTAAACGGTAAATATTCAAATCTTCCAAGATCTTGAATTCCGATCGTTGCAATATGGAAATCATGCCATAGGATTGTAAAAAAGCCAGCGGTACTGTTAGATAACGGGTATACTGATTCATTTTGCGGCGACCATAATCCCCTTCTTTAGATAACGCTTCCATTGAAGGTAGTGCCATGGTCATTAATTGAATAATAATTGAAGCATTGATATAAGGAGCTACTCCCATCAAAGCGACTGAAAAATTACCCAGCGATCCTCCTGAAAAAATATCCACTAATCCCAAAAATTGATTTTGGGCAAACAGCTGTGCTAATTGTTGCAAATTAACCCCAGGAATGGGGATCAAAGAGACCAACCGAAAAATCAGGAGCAGTAATAGCGTCCAAATAACTTTATTTCTGAGATCTTTGTGCTTAAATAGTTGGGTAAAAATCGACCACATAATTATTCAATGATAATTACTTTGCCTCCGGCGGATTCAATCTTAGATCGGGCACTCGCCGAAATCTGATGAGCTTCTACTTCTATTTTTTCACCAATTTCACCGGAACCCAAGATTTTTAATTTAGTTTTAGCTGGTAGCCACCCTAGGCCGCGGAGCGATTGAATAGTTAGTTTGCCATTCTGTAAAAAATCAGATAGCTGATCGAGATTTAAAATAAAAATTTGTTCTCGGTTTAATGAATGAAAACCTTTCCGTTTTGGCATCCGCCGACTAAAAGGAGTTTGGCCACCTTCAAAGTGAGCTGGGATACTGCCACCAGCTCTGGCTTTGTTCCCTTTGGTGCCCCGACCAGCCGTTGTACCACGACCACTGCCACTACCTCTGCCAACTCGGCGAGGTGGTTTATTTTTAACAATCTGGGCTGTGATTTCATCAATACGCATTGGCACCTAATTTATAATCTTAAGTATCTAATTATTACTCTGCTCGAATATTTCTAATTCTCTTAATTTCTTTGGCACTGGTTAGGGTCTTGAGGGCTTCGACTGTGGCAACTGTGTTACTGATTTTGTCTTGTGATCCCATCATCTTAGCTACGGCATCCTTAATGCCAGCTAACTGTAAGACAATGCGCACAGCTCCACCAGCAATAATGCCAGTACCCGGCGAGGCAGGCTTGAGCAGAACCTGCGCACTCTTGTAGGTATAGTGCACGGGATATGGTACAGTTGATCCCATTACTGGAATAGTAATTAAGCGCTTTTTAGCTGAAGTGCTGGCCTTGGCGATGGCAGTACTAACATCGGCGGCCTTACCAAGTCCCCAACCAATTTTCCCCTTGCCATCACCGATCACAACTAAGGCCCGAAAGCGCATTCTTTTACCGCCTTTAACTACGCGGGTAACCCGATTAATCTCCAGAACTCTCTCGATTAATTCTTTTTCTGCTGACCTTTTGTGCATTGTTCGATTCATGGTTAGAAAATTAAACCCGCTGATCTTGCCCCCTCGGCAAATGCCTTAACCTGTCCGTGATATTTATAACCCCGGCGATCAAACTTTACTTTGGTAATTCCCATTTTGAAAGCTTTACTGCCCAACTCTGCGCCGACCTGGTTAGCTCCTGCAATATTATGATGAACCTTTTTGTCTCTTAGAGTAGAGGCACTGATTAATACTTTACCAGAATTATCATCAATAATTTGCCCATAAATATGCTGGAGGCTGCGATGCACTATTAGTCTGGGCAAATCTGTGCGCGCTAAGCGCGCCTTTATGCGACGCGAGCGCTTGATTCTTCTGATAATTTTGTCACTACTCATAGTTTTTATACCTTAACAGTCTTAGTGGCGGCTTTGCCAGCTTTGCGCCGAATCACTTCTTCTTTATATTTAATCCCCTTACCTTTGTAGGGTTCCGGTTTTTTCATGGCTCTAATCCCAGCCGCCATCTGGCCAACTACTTCTTTATCAACACCTGAAATTATAACCTCGTTTTTATTAACCTTTACTTCCACTCCTGGCAAAATTGGTAAACTAACAAGGTGAGATAAACCAATGTTTAATACCACCTCATTCCCTTTAACCTCGGCTTTAAATCCAACTCCAGAAATTTCTAGAATCCTGGCAAAACCCTTTTCTACACCCCAAATCATATTAGCAAGCTTACTTCTGGTAAGTCCATGAGTAGATTTAGTCGCCTTATCTTCGGCAGTCCTTTTAACCGCCAGGCTATCCCCCACGTGTTCAACTGTAATTCTGGGTGGGAGTGACCACTTAAGCTCGCCCTTAGTCCCTTTAACAGTAACGAGATCCCCATTGATATTCACATCAACTCCGCTGGGCACTTTAATAATTAGTTTTCCTATTTTAGACATAAGGCTACCAAATCTTAAATAACACTTCTCCACCTAGTCTGGCTTTTTGAGCCGTTGTTAATGTCATTAATCCCTTGGGAGTAGAGATGACGAAATCTTCAATTTTAGAAACTGGCCGATTAGTTAATCTATTAATACTCCGATAAACTCGATGGCCCGGCGTGCTGATTTGTTTTAAACCATGAATAACGGGTTGGCCGGCATAATATTTGAGGGTCAGGACTAATTGAGTTTTTTGACTATTTTCCTCTGCTTGCACCTCACTGTGACTTAGATATCCTGTAGTAACTAAAAGATTAGCAATGGCCCGCTTAATTTTGGAAGTAGGCATAGTGGTAGTCGCAGCGCCAATCAGAGTGGCGTTACGAATTCTGGATAACATATCAGCAATTGGATCAGTATTCATTTAATTCATTTATTTAAAATCTTTCATATTACAAACTACCATGAGGCCTTTTTAATCCCCGGAAGCATGCCTTGGCTAGCCAACTCCCTAAAACAAATTCGGCAAATGGCAAAGTCTCTGATATAGCCCCGGCGCCGGCCACAAATTTTACAACGATTAACTCTCCGGGTTTTAGCGAATTTTTGTTTGGGCCGGTTAGCCCTCTCAATTAATGCTTGTCTGGCCATAATTATTTACTCCTAAAAGGAAAGTTAAGTTTAGTTAATAATTGTTTTGCTAATTTGTCGCTATTGGCGTTAGTGACAATTGTTATCGCCAAACCAAAGGTCTTTTCTACGTTATCCAAAACGATCTCTGGAAAAACGATATGCTCTTGAATTCCCAAACTATAATTACCCTTACCATCAAAAGCCGTAACGGGGATACCCTGAAAATCTCTAATTCGGGGTAAAGCCACATTAACCAACTTATTAAGAAAACTATACATCCGCTTACCCCGTAAGGTAGCCATAATGCCAATTGGCACACCTTCGCGCAGCTTAAAAGTGGCGATTGACTTTTTGGCTTTGCATAGAACCGGCTTTTGTCCAACTATCTTAATCAGATCGGCAGAAACTTTTTCTAAATAATTAGGGTCTTTGAGGGCAGCACCAGCACCGATATTCACTGACACTTTAACAATTCTGGGAACTGCTTCAATTGACTTAAGTTTGAGATCCTTTTGCAGATCCTTTCTAATTGCATCATATTGTTGTTTGAAATTATCCATAGGTTTTATAGTACGCTCTTGCATACTCTGCAAATTCTTTCTTTGGTACCACCAGCACTTAATTTATAGCCTACTTTTACTGGTTTACCGCCACAGGGCTGACAAACTAACATCAACTTGGAAGCATCAATAGCCGCAGCTGCCTCCACAATCCCGCCAGATTTTCCGTGACGAGGCTTAGTGTGCCGTTTAACTATGTTAACTCCACTAACTTTGACGAGTGAACTCTTTGGATCAGCCGAAACTACCTTACCAGTTTTGCCGCGGTCTTTGCCTTTAATCACTAATACTAAATCGCCTTTTTTAATCTTCATCCCGTTAGAGGCAAATGACCTTGGTTAATAATAAATGATTAGGAGTAACATGATCTAAATTAATACTCACGCTGTTTATCAACGAAACCTGAGAGTTCCTGCCTCTAACGGGATTCATCCCTTGAAAGTAGAAAACCTTTAGGTTTCCGAGATTTAATAATATGAACATTAACGATAATCTAACTGTTGAATAACTCATAATTTTATAATTGATATTTAGTGTGCTTCTAACGGGATTCATCTAAAGTACCTCTGGTGCTAATGAAATAATTTTCATATAACCTTTATCTCTGAGCTCTCTCGCCACTGGTCCAAAAATGCGGGTACCGCGAGGAAGCTTGTCTTTATCAATAATTACTACGGCATTATCATCAAATTTAATATAAGAACCATCCTGGCGACACAATCTGTGGCGTTGCCTAATGATGACGGCTTTAACCACTTCTTTCTTTTTAACTAAACCACGGGGAGTGGCTTCTTTAACCGATGCTACAACGATGTCACCAATAGCGGCGTAGCGTCTTCTGGATCCTCCCAGTACCTTAAAACAACCGACAATTTTGGCTCCCGTATTATCTGCCACACTTAATCTAGTACCTGCTTGAATCATATTAATTAAATTTGATCTCCCTCGTTAAGCTGATCAATCTCATCTACCCCCGGGGTTTGGTCAGCAATTTTATCTACTCTCACTAAGATCCAGCGTTTTAATTTACTAATCGGACGAGATTCCTCAATGGTAACTAGATCTCCTAACTTAGCCTGGTGCTTCGGATCATGTACCAAAAATCGACGCGTCCGGCGAATCTTTTTATCATAAAGTGGATGGGTAATAAAAGAGTCGACTGCTACTACAACAGTGGAATTCATTTGCGTGCTGACCACCTTACCCAATTTGCGTTGGCGGAGTGCTGCCTTGGGGGCAATGGGCACCTTTAGACTCGATTTAACTTTGTTTGCTTTCATGGTTTTTATGAAAATACTAAAATCAAATAATTAAACGTGGATATTTTCTGACTCCGTTACTTCTGCCAACAAGGCCTTTTCATTACTCACAGTCAGCAGTTTGGCTAAATCTTGTTTGAGTACCCTGAGCTCCCGATGATTTTTAACTCTATGCATTAAGACCTCGGAACGAACTTCGGTAATTTTTTGCCGAACCCGATCTACTTCCTTATGGAGTTCGCTGAGACTTAACTTTCTTACTTTTTCTAATTTCATAACTTAATTATTTAACGTTTGGTTGCAAATTTTGCTTTAATGGGTAATTTGTGAGCAGCAAGTTTCATGGCTTCTCTAGCTTCTTTTTCGTTTACTCCCGACATTTCAAACATCACTGTACCTGCTTTAACTGTAGCCACATAATGACTAACCGCCCCTTTACCACCACCCATTCTAGTTTCATTGGGAGTAGCAGTGACAGCTTGATGGGGAAAGATGCGAATCCAAATTTTGCCTTCCCGTTTAATGAACCGCACCATAGCTCTTCTGGCGGCTTCAATCTGACGGGCAGTAATCCAGCTACGACCTAGTGATTTTAACCCATAATCACCAAAAACAACTTCATTACTGCGGGTAGCAATTCCTTTCATACTACCACGTTGCTGTTTTCTATATTTAACCTTTCTGGGGATCAACATAATTAATTTTGCTTACTCTCCAAGGCGGGACTATCTAATTCTTTTTCACCTTCTTTAAATATCCACACTTTAACCCCAACCGTCCCATAAGTGGTATAAGCCGTCCGTTGGGCATAGTCGATATAATTTCTAAGTGTATGCAGAGGAATTTTGCCATGAATAAACATTTCTTTGCGGGCAATCTCGGCGCCGTTTAATCTACCAGCAATCATAATTTTAATCCCATCGATCTTATGACGGGCAGCTGCTTCCATGACGCCCCTAGCAGCTCTCCGAAAAGGAATGCGTTTTTCGATTTGTTCGGTAATCTGGTGAGCCACAATCGCAGCATTGGTTTCGGGATTTTTAACTTCTATAATATTAAGTTTGATGTTCTTGCCTATGACTACCTTAATTTTATTGCGCAATTCTTCGGCTCCAGCCCCACCTCTACCGATAACTAATCCTGGACGAGCAGTATGAATATTAATCACCACATCAGTGCCCAAACGATCGATCTCAACTTTGGCAATAGCAGCTTTTTTAAGTTCTTTTTCTAAAAATTTACGAATTTTGTAATCCTCTAATAAGTTAACTTGATAATTCTTTAAATCGAACCAGCGCGAACGCCACTTGGCGCTGCCACCTAATCGGAAACTAATTGGATTGATTTTTTGTCCCATAATAAAATTATTTATTAGTTGTGCGACGGAAGATTCTCTTTAAACCAGCACCACCAGATTTCTTAATTTTGCCTTTATCAAGATTTGCTTGATTGGGAGCCAATTCGTCACTAGTTGCCTTATCGGTCACTAATTTGTCTCCTGGCGGAGGGGTGATTTTACTAATAGGTTTTGATTTAGCTTTGGGGGAGGCAGTGGGCTGAATTTCTTCTAAAACAACTACTAAATGAGAGCTCCGTTTTAGGATCACGTCAGCAGAACCATGTGAACGCAACCAATGACGTTTAAGTCTTGGCCCTTCATCGACAGTGAGAGTTTTAATTTTTAAATTATCAGTTTTAAGATTGTAGTTATTCGTAGCATTACTGATTGCAGAGGAAATTAACTTATACAATAACTTACCTGCCTTGGTGTGAGCATAACGGAGTGAGGCCAAAACTAAAACGGCCTTTTTTCTACGTAAGTCCTTCAGCAGAGGGTGAACCTTCTTGGGACTAATTCTAATAAATTTAGCTTTGGCGACAATTTCCATTGATTTAATTATTTAACGGGAATCGCTTGTTTGGCTTGTTCTTTGGCCATCTTCCCACCATGACCAATAAACTTGCGCGTTAGGGCGAATTCACCCAACTTGTGACCGACCATATTCTCTGAAACAAAAACTAAAATATGTTTTTTGCCATTATGCACCTCGAAATTAAGATCCACCATTTCGGGGGTAATAGTCGAAGATCGAGACCAAGTTTTAATAGGTTTACGATCGTTGGTCATCTTCGCCCTGGTAACTTTAAGCTGTAATTTGGGATCAACATACCATCCCTTTTTAAGTGACCTCGACATTACTTCTTTCCTTTCCGCTTCTTAGTCCGTGGCTTGATAATATATCGGCTACTTTTATTGCGTTTACGAGTTTTATAACCTTTAGTGGGTTTGCCCCAAGGAGTTTTGGGATGTTTAAGACCAATGGGGCTATTACCTTCGCCCCCACCATGGGGATGATCGACTGGGTTTTTGGCTTTACCGCGGACATGTGGCCTTCTCCCCATTAATCTCTTGCGACCAGCCTTGCCGATTCGGACATTAGAATGATCCGGATTAGAAACTGCCCCAATGCTGGCATAAGCATTCTCTGGAACAATCCGAATTTCTCCGGAGGGCATCTTCACCTGCGCATAGCCGCGATCAAAACCAGTAAGCATTGCAAAACTACCAGCCGACCGGACCATTTGACCACCCTTACCGGGTTGTAATTCGATATTGTGAATGGCAATACCGGTAGGAATGTTTTTTAAAGCTAGGCGGTTACCCACTTTAATTTTAGTGTTTTCGTTATAAACTACTTTGTCGCCCACCTTCAGATCGGCTGGCGCTAGAATGTAAGATTTTTCTCCATCTAAAAAGTAAATTAAGGCAATATAGGCCGAACGATTGGGATCGTATTCGATGGCTTTCACTGTAGCTGGAATACCCAACTTAGTTTGTCTGAGATCTACTAGTCGTAACTTGTGTTTAGCACCACCGCCTCTACATCTGACAGTGATCACTCCCCTGTTATTGCGACCGCTGTGCCGCTTGATTCCTCTTAGTAGCCCCTTAACTACTGGACCATCTTTGGTCAACATGGGACCCCAAGCAATGACGCTCATTTTTCGACGGCCAGCAGATGTGGGTTTAAGTAACTTGACTACCATAATTATTCCTTAGTGGTTTCAAATAATTTAATCTTTTGTCCAGGCATTAAAGTAACAATCGCTTTTTTAATAGCCATGCGAGTAATTTTTCTGCCTCGCACTTGTTTTGGCTTGCCGGGTAAATTCACAATGTTGACCGCTTTAACTTTTACCTTAAACAGATCCTCTATGTTGCGTTTAATCTGGGAAGCATTGGCCCTTTGATCTACTTTAAAAGTATATTTATTAGCCGCTCCCAGTTGAACGCTTTTTTCTGAAATAATCGGTTGTTTAATAACTATATTCATATCTACTTTAATTTTTCTTGTAAAATATTTAATCCGGTTTCGGTAATTAAAATGTGAGGAGAGTTAATAACATCTAAAAAATTTAATTGATCCGCCGATTTGATAGTAATAAAACTAACATTAGCCAAAGCTCTCTTCAAATTAATGGTCTTTTGACCAGTAATAATTAAAGTGCCATGGGCATGCAAATTAGCACCTAACATAGCCAACACCATTTTAGTTTTAGTAGAATCGATAGCTTCTAAATCGGATATCTTTTCTAATTTTCCGTTGCTGGCTTTTTGTTGTAGTGCCCACCTCAGGCTCGGTAAAATCGTCGCCCGATTAATTTTTTTCTGATAATTACGGTCACTAGTAGGCCCAAAAATTCTACCCCCACCGCGCCAAAGTGGAGTGCGCTTACTGCCGACTCTCGCCCGACCTGTACCCTTTTGCCGCCAAGGTTTCTTGGTGCTACCGGCTACTTCTCCCCGAGTTTTGACATTGGCAGTTGACCGATGTTGATTACTACGTCGACTAACAACTAATTCGGCCAACGATTTAATATTCATTTTTTGCATTTCCCCAAACACATCTGGGGTTAATTTAATAGTCGGCAAGTTAGCGTCTACTAAAGCGCTTTTTTGGGTTTCTTTTTTGATTGGCGTAGTAGTTTTACTCATGTTTGCTAATTAAAACCCAACTATTTCTAATGCCCGGAACCGATCCTTTGACGGCCAATTTTTGACCGGATTTATCGATGGCGACTATTTGTAAATTTTTGATAGTAATTCGATCACTACCCATATGACCAGACATTCTTTTGCCAGGCAGTACCCGGGCAATCCCCATCGGACCGATTGACCCGGGTTGACGATGATGATCATGTCCGTGACCACTGGGGCCGCTTTTGAAACTGTGTCGTTTGATAGTGCCAGCAAACCCCTTGCCTTTGGATATTCCGCTAATAATTACTTTGTCGCCAACCGAAAACAAGGAAAGGTCCAACTTATCGCCCCGAGAAACACTGCCAATATTGTCGGTTTTGATTTCTTGCATCACCCTGGCGTCTAACTCCTTTAAATGGCCCTTCTCTGGTCGATTGTAACGTTTCTTAGCGCCACTACCCAGTTGCAAGGCATTATAACCGTCCTTGGCTTTGGACTTGATTTGAGTAATTAAGTTAGGTTTAATCTTAAGCCAAGTAGCAGCTACAATATCGCCGTTTTTTAAAACCACTTGGGACACATTCAATTTTTGAGCAATTAAACCAACCATCTTAAAAAATAATCCTACTTCTTGGGGACTAAAACCCCACTGAAGGTAATTTGGTTACTTGATTATAAACTTTTACATTTTAACTTCGATACTGACACCAGCTGGCAAATTGAGATTAGTTAGGGCATCGATGGTTTTAGGGCGTGGATCGATAATCTCGATGAGACGTTTGTGTACTCTCATTTCAAACTGCTCACGCGCATCTTTGTGGACAAATGTCGAACGCAGCACTGTATAAATCTTTTTTTCAGTAGGCAACGGGATGGGACCAATTACATTTGCACCTGTTCGCTCGGCAGTTTCCACAATCAACTTTGCCGATTGGTCAATAATTCGGTGATCATAAGCTTTCAATTTGATCCGAATCCTTTGTTTAGGTACAACTTTTTTAGGGTCTTGTTTTTCGCTAACCATGCCTTTTGACATCAACGTTTCATTTTTGACTCACCATCAGTATAAAATTTGGTTACTTAATAATCTTGGTAACAACCCCAGCGCCGACTGTCTTGCCGCCTTCGCGAATAGCAAATCTCAGGCCCTCTTCCATAGCGACTGGGACAATCAATTCAACATTAAACTTCACTGTATCGCCAGGCATCACAATTTCGCGGCCTTCAGGCAGCTCCACAGATCCTGTCACATCAGTAGTGCGGATATAGAACTGTGGCTTGTAACCCTTAGCAAAGGGAGTGTGGCGACCACCTTCTTCCTTATTTAAGATATAAACTTCGGCTTCAAAACAAGTATGAGGAGTAATTGATCCGGGCTTGGCTAAAACCTGGCCTCTTTCGATTTCGTTTCTTTCGATACCCCTGAGGAGCACCCCGATGTTATCGCCGGCTTGGCCTTGGTCCAACAGCTTGCGGAACATTTCCACACCAGTCACCACCACTTTTTTAGTGGGTTTAATCCCGACAATTTCAATTTCTTCATTAATTTTGACAATGCCCTGCTCAACTCTACCAGTCGCCACTGTACCACGACCCTTAATCGAGAAAACGTCTTCGACTGGCATTAAAAATGGTTTATCTAAACTCCGCACTGGGTCTGGAATATATGAGTCCATCGCTGCCACTAATTCCAGAATTGGTTTAGCAGCTGCTTCGTCAGTAGGATTTTCCAGGGCCTTCAGAGCCGATCCTTTAATAACGGGTACTTCATCACCGGGAAACTCATATTTCTTCAATAGATCTCTAACTTCTTCCTCAACTAAAGCGATTAGTTCGGGGTCATCGACCTGATCAGTCTTATTAATAAAAACAATCATCCGAGGCACACCCACCTGATGAGCCAGCAAGATATGTTCTCTAGTTTGAGGCATCGGACCATCAGTGGCAGCCACTACCAACACGGCCGCATCCATCTGGGCAGCACCAGTAATCATGTTTTTGATATAGTCAGCGTGACCGGGACAATCCACATGAGCATAGTGACGCTTTTCACTTTCATATTCCTGATGAGATGTCGCAATGGTAATCCCCCGTGCCTTTTCTTCGGGAGCATTATCGATATCCTCAAATTTTCTAGCTTGGGCTAAACCCTTAGCGGCCAATACTTGAGTAATTGCGGCGGTTAAAGTGGTTTTACCGTGGTCAACATGACCAATAGTCCCAACATTAACATGAACCTTATTACGCTGAAAAACTTCTGCTGCCATAACCTTTCTCCTTAATTAATACTCGATACCAACTGACTGAATTATTATACTTTTAGAAAATACACTAGTTATCAGATAAGCGCAAGGGTTTAATTGCCCTGCAAAGGTAGAATCTTCTCCCTTATTTCGTCCGCTTGGCAATTAACTCTTCTTGAATGTGGGCAGGAACTCGCTCATACCGGTAAAACTCCATGGTGTAAGAGGCCCGGCCTTGGGTCATCGACCGCAGAGAAGTAGCATAACCAAACATCTCTGAAAGAGGCACAAAAGCAGCAATGGCCTTAGCGTTAGCCCTTTCGCTCATCCCTTCAATTTTTCCTCGCTTAGAGTTAAGGTCGCCCATCACATCACCGGCAAAATCCTCTGGGGTAACTACTTCTACTTTCATAATCGGCTCCAAAATAGCGGGGGCACCCTTACGAATACCATCTTTGAGGGCCATTGAACCCGCAATACTAAAGGCCATTTCCGAAGAATCTACGTCATGATAACTACCGTCGTGCAAAATAGCTTTAATATTGGTAACTGGGTAACCAGCAATCACACCTCTGGCCATGGCGGCCTCGATACCTTTTTGGACAGCTGGAATGTATTCTTTGGGGACTACGCCTCCAACAATTTTGTTCACAAATTCGAAGTTCTGATCTTGGGTTAATGGTTCAAACTTAACCAAAACATGGCCATATTGGCCCCGACCTCCAGTTTGACGAATGTATTTGGCTTCCACGTCTGATTCTTTAGTAATGGTTTCCCGATAAGCTACTTCTGGCTTACCAACGTTGGCTTCTACCTTAAACTCCCGCCGCATCCGATCAACAATAATATCCAAATGCAATTCTCCCATTCCGCTAATGATAGTTTGGCTGCTATCTTCATCAGTATGCACCTTAAAGGTAGGATCTTCTTCGGCCAATTTACTGAGGGCAATTGCCATTTTCTCCTGGTC
>Ga0315294_10005338_pt1 | contig 14085 bp, 17 predicted proteins | sample YL17G13_40_MG_FD_203626 | JGI IMG/M metagenome (GOLD analysis project Ga0315294, IMG submission 203626) | Sediment microbial communities from Yellowstone Lake, YNP, Wyoming, USA - YL17G13_40 | ecosystem: Environmental > Aquatic > Freshwater > Lake > Sediment | place: USA: Wyoming | collected... | reverse complement strand
GTATTCTTGAATGGGAATCCGTATATGAGCTGGACAGCGGAAGATACTCTCAGCCCTCGCCTGGCAATCGTACAGCTCTACAGAACGGGGATGGGAACCCAAGAGGAGTTGGCACAGGTCTTTGGGCTTCATGAGAAAACGGTATACAATTACGTTCAGGCTTTTGATTTTCACGGTGCCCATGGTCTGGTCAGTCAGAAGAGTGGACCCAAGGGGAGCTGGAAAATCAACGCGACGATCAGAGGGAAGATATTAGTCATTGCCCTGGCTCAGGGGATTCTGGAATATGAGGAGATCAAGAGACGGTTGGAGGCATGGGGGGAGGAGGTGAGTATTCCCACTATCCGGGAAGTGTTACTGGAGAATGGGATCCATGAGAAATTAGGCATCCCCAAGACGGGAGGGAACCAGAGGGAATTGTTTGATCCTCAGTCTGGCGGACTGTTGTGTTTCACGTTTAACGAGAACAAAGAGTGTGAGCATCCCATTGTGGCAGGGGAAACTGCTCACAGAGAGGATGACAGGCAGCGGGATAGCGAAGCGCGGCTGAGCGGGGAGGAGGCAAGAGACAGGAGCTTCTATTCACAGGGGCAACGCGGGTATTTGAATCGGTTAGAGAGGGGTGAATATAATGCATATGCGGGAGGGTTGCTTTTTGCTCCTCTGCTGGAAAAATACTCATATCTCCCGACACTCAAGCGAGTTTTGGTTGGCGGTATGTACGAAGGCTATAGTTTCGAGGAGCTGTGTCTTACTCTCTTATACCTTGATGTGTTTGGCTTCCGGTCAATGGAAGATTTCAAAAGAGCATATGCGGAAGAGTTCGGGGTATTGATTGGTCGCTCGTGTAGTCCCAGTCATTTCACTTTGCGTCGATTCTTACACAAGGTGCGAAAGCGTGGGAAAAGTGAAGAACTGATAGAAGAGTTTGCATATGAGTATTTGAAGGAAGGGATAGCTCGGTGGGGGGTGATGTATATTGATGGGCACTTCCTGCCTTATTATGGGATGTACCCGATTACGAAGGGGTGGCATTCGGTGAGAAAGATACCAATGAAAGGAAGCTATCATTTCTTAGGAGTTGATGAGAGCTTTACACCGTGGATATTCCTTATTCGTTCATCCGCGGAGGACCTGTTGCAGAAGATACCCGAGATTCTTGAAAAGGCGAAAGTGATAGCTAAGAGAGCTGGTCTCGATGAACAGCGAATAGAGGACATGGTCGTGATCTTTGACCGCGAAGGGTATAGTGGCGAGTTGTATCGGTATCTGGATGGCCGAGACAGGCAGGAGGGGAAGAGGAGAGCCCTCTTTATCAGCTGGTCAAAGTACTCCCAATGGATTTACGATATTGCTGAATCAGAATTGGATAGATCTGTAGTAGTACAGTATGCGATACAGAAGGACAAACAATTCAAGTACCATCAAACAGAGCATATAATGAGCAAATATGGGAAAATACGTACGATCGTGGTACAGAGAGAACCAGATAAGAAACGGGCAGCAATCTATACGAATGGGACGGAAGAGGAACTTGAAGCGGAGAGAGTGGTACAGTTGATTTGCCGTCGATGGGGGGAGGAGAATCTTATTAAGACGCTGATGGGAAGGCATTTCATCGACTATACGCCGGGGTATGTGACCGAACAGATGGAGCAGCAACCCATGGTCGACAATCCCGCTGTGGAGCAGCTCAGGAGGAAGAAAGCAATTCTGAAGACTGAACTCCACAAGTTGAAGGTCTCATTCGCGGATAAGATACTCAAAGAAACTCGAGGTGAAATGAATTGGCAAGAGATTCAAAAAAATGAAACTCCTCTCCTCACCGAGATGATCAAGTGTGAAAATGACATCTCCTCTATTGGCCAAGAGATTGACAAATTGCCGTCCAAGATTCCATTTAACCAAGCGCATGGCGGCGAACACTTGCTCATGCTCAATTATGAGAAGAAGAGGTTTCTGGATTGCATCAAGGTATTCAGCTACAATATGCAAAGGAAAATGTGTGAGCATCTGTTGAAGTATTACCCCGTTGAAAAAGACATTTTACCCGCTCTCTCCATGATAGTGAGCAGAGGGGGGTCGATCAAACTCGAGGGAGAGAATCTCAGTGTTCGTCTGAAAGGATTTCGGAATCCGGCGATTGACTATGCTGCGCGGCACCTTTGCGAGGATCTCAATCGGATGCATCCAAAAACACCCGATAAGTTCCGCCATATGATCCACTTTGAGGTTGTGTAGCTACACTACCTGCAAAAGATTATCTAAAAATCCGGAAAAATCTGGCTAAATGCTCAGACCTCTGTTCTAGGAACCCACGATAGGAGGTGGGCCATGGAAAAAGCGGTTTTCACTTCTAGTCCCGCCGTCGTCTACCAGCTGCTGAACACCCTGACATCGCTTGCGGCTCGGATGCTCGATGAGGACGTCGAGAACGCCCTGTCCTGGTACAAGGTGGCACTGATCGGGCGGCAGCTGCTCTCCGTCACCCTGCACTCGAAGGAGGAGGTGAGAGCATGAGCGACTTCCGAAATGACCCGCTCTGGAAAGCAGACTACGAGACGGCACTGGCGGAGTTGACGGCGGCCCCCCGGTTGCTCCCGGCTCCTCCGGAGAGGCGGCTTCTCACCGTGTTGGAGCTCGAAAGGCCGCAAGACTCTGGGGATCCGCTGGATGCGACCTTCGCGGAAGTCCCTCGGTACAGGCCGATCCCCATGGAGTGCCACGACGTTGACAGCAGACGGCGGGTGCTCGGGGAGTTGGACATCGAGTCCCTGGGACCGGTGGAGCTGAGGTGCGAGATACTGCGGCGCACCGCGGTCAGGAAGACGGGCAACCCGAACGTGCGCGAGGTCCGATATCTTGGGGAGCCCGTGGGTCAGATTGCCCGGTCTCCGTGGGTATTCAATACGTGGCTTGCTAGCTCGGACAGGCGAAACCCGTGCTCCTCGATAGCTGACGCTTCAGTGGTCGTGGTGCTCGATGCTCTCAGGAGCGGAGGCGCGGTATGAGCGAAACGAAGATAGACGCCCTTTCCATCGGCGCGAAGTACCAGACAAGCGCTGTCGGCCTGGTTGCGAAGGGGAAGGCCACCTACGGGCAATGGGAAGTTGCCCTCTCCGTGGCCTGTGGGATCGCCAAGAGTTGCCCCTACTGGGTCGGGGATTTGCTCTGCCTCGGTGAGAGCACCTACGGGGAGATGTACAGCCAAGCCCTCAACGACACGGGGTTCGACCCGGGCTATCTGCGGAATCTGAAGTACGTCTGCAGCCGCGTTGAATTGTCACTTCGAAGTGACAAGCTCACTTTCTCCCACCATACGCTTGTAGCCCCGTGCGATCCGGCAGACCAGAAGAAATGGCTCACCCTCGCGGCGAACAACCACTGGACGGTCAAGGAGCTCAGGGAGGCGATGCAAGCAGAGAACGGCGAGGACCAGGGCGACGTTGAGGACTCTGAGGGCGGCGATGATCTCGTAGAGGTGATGCACGACATCGAGGTCTACCTGAACACCCTGGAAAGCGACTCTGAGCGCCTGGCTGCCGTCAAGGGGTTGGAACGCCGCATGAAGAAGCTGGAGAAGAGATACGGCGGTGCCTCATGAGCGGGCTGTGGTTCGGCGTCTGTCACTTCCCGAGAAGCTTCATGTTCACCTGGACGGTCTGCGTGCTGATCGTGTTGGCGGCGAACGTGCCGCACATCCAGAACTGAAGTTCCTGATGAGCGCCTGAGATGGCGCGAAACGGTGGCGCTGGTCCCCTCCCGCGCTGCCGTCGGGTAGTCCGCCTCTCTTCCTTGGGCCCTGAGCGTGTTTCGGCGGCTAGGGCCTCTTGAACTATTGTGGCCTCTGATAAGCGAGTGCTATACTTGGACCACCAAAGCGAAAGTCTAACAGGGGGAATGTAAAATGGCGTCGATCTCATCGAAAGTCTGTGACAGACTAACTGCTGGCATAAAGCGATTCCAGCCCGTGCTTTCTTCTGCAAAGACCAGGGACGTGAATGAGTCGGACACGGTCACGATCATCACGGACATGCTGGCCGAGGTTTTCGGGTTTGACAAATACTCCGAGATAACCTCTGAGTACGTGATTCGAGGCACCTTTGTTGACCTCGCTATCAAGCTCGATGGACACCTACAGCTCCTCATTGAGGTCAAGGCTATCGGCCTCGACTTGAAGGAATCACACGTCAAGCAAGCTGTTGACTACGCAGCGAACCAGGGGGTGGACTGGGTGGTCCTTACCAACGGGATCGACTGGCACGTTTACAGGGTGAAATTCGGCAAGCCTATTGAGCAAGAACTGGTCCTTGAGTTCAGTTTCCTGGACCTCAATCCGAAGAGCAAGGCAGACTGTGAGCGCCTGGGTCTGCTCACAAAAGAAGGTCTCGAAAAGTCTCTCCTGGGCGAATATCACGCACAGAGACAAGTGCTGAGTCGGTACTTCATCGGTGCGGTCCTGCTGACAGATCCGGTTCTCGACGTCGTGCGGCGAGAACTCCGCCGGCTTGCCCCGGAGGTTAAAATCGACACGGATCAAATCCGGGAAGTGCTCCAACAAGATACTCTGAAACGTGAGATTGTAGAGGGCGAAAAGGCAGAGGAAGCAGGGCGCAAGATCGCTCGGTCCGCAACGCGGGCACTGCGCAAGGCTGGGAAAGAAGAAGCTGAAGTCGATTTAACCGAACTAGGCAACGCGACTCCCACTGGCGATGCCAAGAAAGCGGGCGAGCCAGTAGATGACCGTGAGGGTTTGCAATAGCGGCGGTGCGGCAGGGAGAGTCAAAGCCGTAGTGAAAAAACACGGCATTCGATAAGAACCGCTTTCTTAACGATAGGCAGCAGGGCGGGCGGAACGGTGGGAGATGAAATGAAAAAGCTAATACTCGGGATCGTTCTGGTCGCCGTACTGCTGGCGGGTTGCCAGCTATTCAACTGCAACCGGCTGCTGGGGTCCTGGTGGGACGGGGACAGTGACGAGGCCACTAAGTATCGCTTCCTGGAGGACATGACCTATGAGGTTTTCACCTTCATGGATCTCCCCTGGTGGGTCCCGTACGCACCCAATACGGGGACCTACTCTTACACGGACGAGACACTCACCATGACCTGCTTCGGGTCCACCCCGTTCCTGTACAAGATCGTCGGCAGGGAGATGACCTGGACCTGGGTAGAAGGCGGCTCTTCGTCCACCCTGACAAGACGATGCGGCTTGCAATGATCTCAGAGGACACGGCATATCGCGAGGCAGTTATTGAGGAAGTGGCGCGGTTGATGCATAGGAGCGAGATTGACGTAGAGGCTGCACTGGAAAGCACAGGTAGTCATTGAGACGGTGCAAGATACTTGAGCACTTCCTAACGACGGGCAGCAGGCGAACGAGCAGGCGAGGAGGCGGTGCGGGCTGGACATCCTGCGGGACATTCTGAGGGGTGAAATCGCTTGACCCTCGTGGTACTCTCGGGGGAGTAGGAAAGTCGATGAGTGAAAAGCGGATTGTGAGGCTCCATGATTGCGCGATGCCCCAGCGCGAACCCACCGCCGAGGAGCGACTGGAAGTGTGGCGCCTCATCCCGCAGTTGCAGCACCATCAGCACCCTTGGGGGTATCACGCTGGAGTCATTTTCGAGCACCAGACCCGATGCGCGACCTACGTTGGCGGTAAGTGCGATTGCGTTAGGAGAGCCCAGCTCGACCTGCCCGGCAAGAACTGAGCGCCTACTTCAGCGCGAACAGCTTCTCCTGCACCTTGCGAACGTCCGTCAGGTGCTCGGCTCCCGGGTGGTCGTAATTGTCCGACATGGCCACAGTCTTATGCCCGGTGACCCGGCGGAGCTGCTCGTCGGGGACCTGACCGCGCACGATCGTATTGAAGAGGTGCCGGTATCCGTGGAACAGGAGGATGCGGCGCTTTCGCTCCTCCTCGGGGATCCCGGCCCGGACCAGGGCGCTCTTGAACCCTTCCAGGATCGCGGTTTTCGAGAGCGGAGTATCTCTGTCCTTGCCCCAGAAGATGACGTCAGTCGGTCGGGTGTCTCCCCAGCGGTGGACGGCGAGTAGATCATCGAGTGCGAGTGCGGTGCGGGAAGGGATCGGGACCAGGCGAGCACTACCCCACTTCGGGGCGGAGCGGCCGTGCTTGTCATCCCAGGAGTGCCGTACTTCGATATGGTCATCGTGAACGTGCTGGACTTGAAGAGCCTGACACTCGCCGAGCCTCATCCCCGTCGATGCAGCGAGGAGGTTGGCCGTCAGGTGGCGCAGGTCGTTGTTCCAGATCGTCAGCAGAGCGCCAGGGGCGAACAGGTGGCGCAGTTCTTCCAGGGAGAGGATGCCGCGCACTGCGGGATTCTCCTTCAGCTCCTTGACGGGAGCGACGGGGTTGTTCTCGAGCTCGCCCATGAGGACAGCGTACCCGAACATCACGCGGGCAGTCCCGAGGATGCGGTTGATCGTGCTGGGCGACAACTCACCTTCCCCGAGGAGGCGCATCTTCATGTCTCTGAAGTCCGCAGGGGTCAAGGAAGTGAGAGGGCGATCCTTGAAGGCAGGCAGGAGATGACGGGTCAAGTAGCTTCGCCTGACGGCTGCGTACTTCTGGGAGATCGAGAACCCGCCTGCTATCTTCTCGCGGATGTAGGGACAGGACTCGTGTATCCACCAGGGCGCGGCCCATTCCCCGAACGTCTTCGCCTTGGGCTTCCTGGCGGGTGTGCGCGTGCCGTCCAACAGCCGTTCGACGGCCCACCGTTCCGCTCTCGCGTGGTCTTCCGCCTCCGTGCAGAGCGGAGAGCCTATCGCTCCGTGCTCATCGCGGAATCGCACGTACCAGATCGGCGGTTGCCCGGCGCGTTTTCGTGCGTAGAGGTAGTACCGTTTCGGTTGTTTTGGCATGGTGGTCTCCCGACTTTTGCTACATCTTTGCTACCACGCCGGCGGGAAGAACGCAAGCATTTTCTAATTCCATGTAGGACAAGAAATAAAAAGGGACGCTCTCGCGTCCCGTCTAGCCCCTAGGGGAGTCGAACCCCTCTTTTAAGATTGAGAATCTCATGTCCTAACCGATAGACGAAGGGGCCACTTCGGCCGCAGGTCGGTGACCCGCGGCGCCTCTGTCGCTTTCCCGGGGAGGATTCGAACCCCCACAAAAAGATCCAGAGTCTTTTGTGCTACCATTACACTACCGGGAACCGGTTTCTTCCCAGATATGTACAGAATCGGCGCGAATTTGTCAAGAGTAGATAGGGTACCGGCCTCGCGCGGCGGCAGGGCGACGGCCCGGCGGCCAGGCTCCCTACGCCCTGATGGGCAGGCTGATGCGGAAGCTGGTCCCCTCGCCTTTCGCGCTCGTGAAGGAGAGGCTCCCGTCGTGCGCTTCGATGATGTTCTTGACGATCGACATGCCCAGCCCCGTCCCCCCCTCCTTCGAATGGGTGACGAACGGCTCGAAAAGGGTCTTCTGGACCTCCTCGTCCATGCCCTCCCCGGTATCAGCGACCTCGATCTGGAGCCTCTTGTCGGCCCGTGAGACGGCGAGAGTGAAGGTCCCGCCCCGGGGCATGGCCTTGCGGGAATTGTCCGCCAGGTTCAGGAGAACTCGGAGCATGCGGTCGTTGTCCAGGATGACCGGTCCGGCGAAGGCGACATCGGTGCGGATCTCGATGCCGCGCGAGGCAAACCGCTCGGCCACGATGCCCACCACCTTTGCCACGAGCTCGCGCAGATCGACGATGGACAGCGTCAGGGAGATCTCCCCGCGGGCGAAGTCCAGCAGCTCGCTCGCGATCCTGTTGAGCCTGTCGGCCTCGTCGATGATCCTCGCGACGTTCCTCTTCACCACGTCGATGTCCTCGGGGTTCATCAGAGCCATCTCGGCGAACCCCCGCAGAACGGAGATCGGGTTTCTGATGTCGTGGAGGATGAGCGAGGAGAACTTGCCCAGCACCGACAGGCGCTCGGCGCGCAGCAGCTTCGCCTGGGTGTTTTTCAGCTGACGATTGGCGCGGATCAGCTCGGTGTTTCGCTTGCGCAGGGTCTCCACGAAGCTCTCGTTGGAGGCGCGCACCATGGCCGAGACCGAGCGCATGATCGAAAGGGCGACGGAGCTGTTTGCAGTGATGATCTGGTGGAAGTCCACTCGGCCGATCGCGAGCGCTCGTACGGGCTCCCGGGCGATCACCGTCGCGCTGCGGGGCAGGTCGTCGATCAGAGCCATTTCCCCGAAGAGGTGGCCTTCCCCGTGCAGGGCGAGCATGTCCCGCTCGGCCTGCTCGTAATCCTTCCAGACCTCCACCGTGCCCTCGAGAATGATGTACAGCTTGTCCGCGGGCGATCCCTCCGTGAAGATGGCCTGGGCCGGGGCGAAGCGCTCCTCGCGGCAGAGGGATGCGACCTTCGCCAGGTCCTCTTCCGTGAGACTCTGGAAGAAAGCCAGCTTCCGCAGCGCCCCATGGATCGCCGTCATGTCTACTTCTTGCCGTACAACCCTTCGATGTACTGGGGCGTGTTCTCGATCTGCACATGGCTGATCGTGCACCGCCCCTCGAGGATCACGCCGTCCTGGATGATGAGCTCGGGGGTCTTGATGTCGCCGAGAACGCGCGCAGTGGCCAGGAGCAGCACCCGGCGGGAAGCTGAGACATTGCCGATGATGATGCCCTCAACGACCACGCTCGTTGCGATGATATTGGTCTTCACCTTGCCCTTGGGGCCGATCTGCAACTGGTCCACGAGCAGCGCCTGCCCCTCGAACCGCCCGTCGATGCGCAGGCTCCCGCGGATCGCGAACCTGCCTTCGAAGAATGAGTTCTCGCCGATGGTCGTGCTCGCCTCAATGTCGATCTGCACGCTCGTTCTCCTGGGTCTCGATTTCGGGGATGTTGAGGAACGCGACGACCTCGGCGGCGAGGGCGCCAAGCTCGCCGAGGGCCTCCAGCACGGTCTTTCCCTCCAGGCTCTTCTTCCCCTCGATCTCGTCGAAGGCGATCTCCCGCTCGCCGTTCAGGCACTTCACCCCGTCGCCGTTGGCGTCCTCCACGAGCTCCTTTGCGAAGCGTTCGATGCTCCTGAAGAACCGGCTCGCCTCCACGGCGATGAGCCTCTTCAGCTTGAATCCCCGCTTGCGGACCTCCGTCTCCATGTCCTTGGAGAAAAGGCCCTCGTCCAGCCGCCGGCGCTCATCGAGGAAGTCGACGATCTTCCGATCCAATTCCTGGAAGCGGCGGTAGAAGCCGTCGCGGTCCATCGAGAACTTGAAGTCGAGCTTCAGCTGCTTCTCGGTGAGAAACGGCAGGTACTCGGCCTGGAAATGGCGGACATAGAGGATGATGCGGGCGATCTCCTGGTCTTCGATGTCGGAGGTGTCGGCCTCCTCGAGCGCCTTCAATATGGGGAACGGCGCCAGTTCGTCCCGGTTCTCGGCAGGCTCCTCGATCTTCTCCCTGTCGATGACGTTCACGGCGAGGATCTTCGCGCGGTAGCTCCGCATCTCCTTGAGCTGCCGCGCCGCACGCTCGCGCTGTCCGGCGTCGGGCGTGGTGCGGTAGACCGTCTCGTACTGCCGAATGAGCTTGTTCAGCCTCTTCAGCTCCTCCTCGGGCGTCATGCAGGAAAGTCTATCATCGCGCCGGACAAAAGAAAAGCCCTCGGCTTCCGCCGAGGGCTTCACATCCGCGTTCCGCCCAGTCTCACCAGCCGTCGGACATGTCGTCGGCGTCGCGCTTGGCCTCGCCGAACAAGTCAGTGACGGCGCGCACGTCGTCGAGGTACAGGTAGTAGGTCCCGTAGGCCTCCATCTGGTCGCATTCGACCTTGAAGCCGATCAGCTTGATCCCGCTGCGATAGGTGTAGTGGTACTCCGTCTGCGTGATGCCCGGCGGGATCGCGAAGGTGAGCTTCTTCCAGCCGATGAAGTTCAGCTTCCCGACGGTGATCTCCTGCTGACGGCCGAAGTAGTCGAGGATCAGGACCTTCAGCACATGGTTGTAGTTGCGCCCCACCGCCCAGATGGAGATCGTTTTCGTGATCCCCTCGATCGCGAGGGGGTTCATGGGATGGACCGAGAAGAAGGATTCGCCGCGCCGGAAGAAGTTCACCTTCACGCCCAGAACGTACTTGTCCTCCTCCTTGATCCCCAGCTCTGCCTCGTCCTCGATGGGCTTCTTGCCCGCCGGAGTTCCGGCGAGCCGCTTGACGCTCACCACCCCCATGTCGAGCGGCATCGCGGCGAACCAGAAGGCGGAGTCCTCCAGCTTTGTGACGGCCACCTCCTTGAGAAGCTGCTGGGCCTGGTCCTTTCCGATCGCGTTGGGGTCTGGTTCGCCGGCGACCACGTTCTGGGCGAAAAGGGGGGCACAGAGCGCTGCGGCGAGCGTCACGGCGGTAAAAATGCGTCTGGTTATCATCGTCATTCTCCTACTTCGTCCCCTGCGCCCAGAGCTGGTCCAGCGCCTTCGGATCCGCGAGGTTGTCCCCGTCGAAGCGGGTCTCGAACAGGTCGGTGAGCACTTTCACCTCATCGAGGAAAACGTAGTAGTCGTCGACCCTTTCCTGGGGCGTGGTCCAGATCACGAACTTCGTCAGCTCGAGGGCCTGGAACCGGGGAATGTAGCGCCGCGACTGCGGGATGTTGCCGGTGATCGTCACGGACATGTTCTTCCAGCCCACATACTGCAGTGAACCAAAATGGAGAACCCTGTCGATTCCCTCGAAATCCCTCAGGTGGACATCCATGGTGTAGTTGTAGTTCGAGCCCCACACCCACAGATCGAGGGACTTCACCCGTCCGGGAAGCGGAAGGGTGGTCGGCACGAGCTTGCCATCGCCGCCCTTCCTGGCGGGGATGATCTCGATCGAATTGTATCCCTTCCTGTCGAAGCGGCCATGGATGCCCAGCGCGAACAGGTCCTTTCGCTCGGGGTTGCGCCCGTACAGCGAGTCCGGCCATGCCCTCACGACCGATGTCTGGGGGTAGTCCTTGGTTGCGAACTTGCTTCCCTGCACGATCCACAGTCCCGAATCCGGATCGTCGAAGGAGACGATCACCTTCGACTGGAGATTCATCGTGATCTCGTCCGCCGAGACCATCGCGGCGCACACCAGCAGTAGCAGGGGAAGCGTCGAAAGAAAAAACGCTCGCAGTCCTGGCCTCATGCCCTTCTCCTTCTACCGAAACGCGGTTCAGTCGGTATACGATTCATCCGAAATTATATTTCCGTGGCATGCCGTTGTCAAATTTTTTTCCCCCGCGCGGTACACGCCCTCGGCAAGGTAGGAACTGCGCACGTACGGCCCGGCCTGCACCGCGGGGATGCCCCGGGCGCGCGCCAGCCCTGCGAGCTCTTCGAACTGCTCGGGCTCGAGGTAGCGGGCCACGGGAACGTTGCTCCACGAGGGACGGAGGTACTGGCCGATGGTCAGGATCTCGACCCCCGCCCCCGCCGCGTCCGAGAACAGCCCCTCGAGCTGGTCGTCGGCTTCGCCGAGACCCACCATTATGCCCGATTTGATGCGGACGCCTCCGACGCGGGCCGAGGCAGCGATCCTGAGCACCTCGAGGGACCTGCGGTAGTCGGCGCCGGCCCGAACCCGCCCGTACAGGGACTCCACGGTTTCCAGGTTGTGTCCGAAGACCTGGATGGGCAGGCGGGCGACTCGCTGGACAGCCTCCCGGCTTCCACGAAAATCCGGCACGAGCAGCTCCAGGCCAACGGCGGGGAGCGCCGCGCGGATGTCCGCGACGACGCGCTCGAAGTGCCCCGCTCCACCGTCAGGGAGGTCGTCGCGCGTCACGGAGGTGATCACGGCGTAGCGGATCTCCATCCTGCGCATGTACTCGGCGATCTTCACGCCCTCCTCGGGGTCCGGCCCAGCCGTCGTTCCGTGCCCGACCGCGCAGAAGCCGCAGTTCCTCGTGCACGCGTCCCCCAGGATGAGGAACGTCGCATTGCCGGACTGGTAGCATTCCGACAGGTTCGGGCAGCGCGCCGACTCGCAGACGGTGTGCAGCCCGAGGTGGGCGATGCGCGCCTTGCTCGCGATGACGGCGGGATTGATCGGCTTGCCCTTTCGCAGCCACTCGGGCCGACGGGCCTCTTCGCTCATCTGCAGCGTCCCTTCTTCCTGATCTCGGGCGGCACCGTGCGCGCTTTCCCGCACGCGAGGCCGACCGTCCCCTTCACGACCCCGCCCTCCTGGCCGCCCAGACACAGCCCGATGCCGTCGATCGTCCGCTCCTCGATGGACAGGAATACCTGGCGGGGAAAGGCTTCCGAGGCCTCCCAGTCGGCTGCCACGGCGCACCCGCCCGCATCGCGCAGCGCCTCCAGGCAGGCTGCGTCGAGGCCCGCGAGCCGGGGCAGGAATATCTCGACCCCCTCGCCCCTCATCTCCTCGACGGCCCGTTTCACCTTCGCGGCATCCGCGGGCTCGTCGACGGCGCGCACCACGGCGCGCTCGCCCTCGGGTCCGGCGCCTTCCAAGAAAGCGCGCACCTCATCCTCTGCTGCCGCCGCGGCGGCATCCCCTGCAGCCAGCACGCCGAGCCTGCCCCCGGGGGGGCCCGCCGCCAGGGAGAGCTGCGCGCCCTCGCCCGCCAGGCGATAGGCATCAGTGCGGTCGAAGGTGAGCCGCGTCACGTTGACAGCGTCGCTCGCGCCCGGCAGGCCGCCGACGATGAGGAACCTGACCCTGGGAAACCCGTTCACGAAGCCCGCAGCCTCGAGGGACAGCAGGGGGCCTACGACGGCCGCGCTGAACCGCCCGGCGGTGAGCGCCGCGACGAGCCGCTCGCGCGGATTCTCCTGCGCGCCAATGTACAGGAACGTCGGCAGGTACCCGTGGAGAATCGAGCGAACCGCCAGCGCTGCCTGTGCGCGCCTCGGCTCGCCGAGCGACGCCCAGAACGGCAGCTCCCCGCACACGAGGAGCCTCCCCCGCCAGCAGCCGGTGAGTGCGAAGAGCGCAAGGAATACAGCGAAGCGATGGATCGGTGCTTTCACGCCCTTGACAGTGTATTCTGTTCACAGGATATTAGTCCAGTGACCAGAAGGGGGAACTCATGACTCATTTCAAGGATCTCGGCCTCTCCAACACAAGAGAGATGTTCCGCAAAGCGATGAAGGGCAAGTACGCGATCCCCGCGTACAACTTCAACAACATGGAGCAGCTGCAGGCCATCATCAACGGATGCATCGAGAGCAGGTCTCCAGTCATCCTGCAGATTTCCAAGGGGGCGCGCCAGTACGCGAACCAGATCCTGCTGCAGTACATGGCCAAGGGCGCGATGGAGATCATTCGGGCATCCGGCACCCCCATTCCCGTCGCCCTGCACCTCGACCACGGAGACACCTACGAGCTGTGCGTCTCGTGCGTCGAGACCGGCTTCTCCTCGGTCATGATCGACGGTTCGGCGCACCCGTACGAGAAGAACGTGGAGCTGACGAAGAAGGTCGTGGAATACGCGCACACGCATGACGTGACGGTTGAAGGGGAGCTTGGTGTCCTCGCCGGCATCGAGGACGAAGTGTCCGCCGAGAAATCGCACTACACCAATCCCGAGGACGTCGAGGATTTCGTGAAGAAGACCGGCGTCGACAGCCTCGCGATCTCCATCGGCACCTCGCACGGCGCCTTCAAGTTCAAGGTGAAGCCCGGCGATCCCCCTCCCATCCTGCGCTTCGACATTCTCGAGGAGGTCGAGAAGAGAATCCCCGGTTTCCCCATCGTCCTGCACGGCGCCTCCTCGGTCATCCCCGAATACGTGGACATCATCAACAGGTACGGCGGGAAGATGGAGGGAGCGATCGGCGTGCCCGAGGATCAGCTGCGCAAGGCGGCCCGCTCGGCGGTGTGCAAGATCAACATCGACTCCGACGGGAGGCTTGTGATGACCGCCATGATCCGCAAGTCTTTCGCGGAGGATCCCAAGAACTTCGACCCTCGCAAGTACCTCGGACCCGCCCGCGACGAGCTCACGAAGCTCATCGTGCGCAAGAACAAGGACGTTCTGGGAAGCTCTGGAATGGCATAAGGGCGCGATTAGCGCCCCACCAGAACGCGGGGGAACGTCGCCGCGGCGAAAACCGC
>Ga0315294_10005337_pt1 | contig 14086 bp, 11 predicted proteins | sample YL17G13_40_MG_FD_203626 | JGI IMG/M metagenome (GOLD analysis project Ga0315294, IMG submission 203626) | Sediment microbial communities from Yellowstone Lake, YNP, Wyoming, USA - YL17G13_40 | ecosystem: Environmental > Aquatic > Freshwater > Lake > Sediment | place: USA: Wyoming | collected... | reverse complement strand
GTATGTTAAAAACCCGCACGTAGCACCAGTCACTACTCTAGCAGGAGTATAAAAAATGCGAGGCATTGTTGGTATTCTGACCGTCATAGGTGTAACTTTTAACTGCTTTGGCGATCAAAGAACATTGATTGTCAAGGATGATTATCCCACCGTACAGCAAGCCATCGACGCCGCTCTTGATGGGGATACGGTAGAAATAAAAGCTGGGATTTATGAAGAGTCCCTGACTTTCAAAGACGGAATTAATATTAAGGGCGCTAGTAGGGATGCAGTGATAATCTGCTGCAATGCGAAGGCTGGCAGCGTTATCAGAGTTATAAATTGCGGCAAAGGAAGTATATCCAACCTCACATTCAGACACACCGGCACAGAAAATTTAACGAAAGAAGATAAGACCCTTTTTCCGGTCGTCCAGCTTGATACGAGCTCCATCAGGGTTGCTCTGTGCACAATAGAAAATGGAAGCAGCCATGGGATTACTATTGCAGGTAAATGTAATTGTGAAATCTCCGAATGCATCATTCAGAAAAATGCTAGCAGCGGAATATTCGTTTCAAATGAAGGTGCAGCACCAGTACTGAAGGACAATCAATGCAAAAACAATGGGGCCAACGGTATCTGGTTTATGAATGCAGCAGGTGGAACTGCTGAGAGGAATTCCTGTGAAGAGAACATTTATAATGGCATCTGTGTTACTGACAAGAAAACACGTGTTAATCTAAAAAGCAACCGTTGTATTAAAAATGGGGTCAGCGGGATATATTTTGGCCAAGGTGCAAATGGTACCGCCGAAGACAATATTTGTAACGAAAACCAATGGCATGGTATATCAGTTGCAGATAATCTGAGTGCGCCAATTCTAATGCGCAGCCGATGCTGCTACAACAAACGAGCAGGGATTTACGCATCGAAAGAAACACGTGCTCGAAGCAGGGTCAGTACTCTGGAGGGTAACGGAGAGATTAGCTTTTTGTATATTCGAGAACTTCTATCTCGCAGAAGGTTTGATGAGTTGGAAGAAATAGCAACTCGGTTACGAAAGGAAAAAAGCAGATTTACGAATGGCAACTGGCAGTTGAATCATTTTTATCGCTCTCTTCAGGAAAATTGGTCAGATAGAGAAGAAAAATACCTGTTAGGTGTGCTTGAGGAGTGGATAAAAGAAAAACCTGACTCGGTAACACCACGTATCGCAATGGCAGGAGCCTATGTAGAGTCCGCTTGGCGAGCACGCGGCGGAGGCTGGGCATCGGAAGTCACTGAAGAGGGCTGGAAAGTATTTCATGAGAAATTAGGAAAGGCATGGGATGTCTTAAAGAAAGCAGAAAAACTGAATGTCAATGACCCGGGACTGTACTGCGTCTTTATTCAAGCCGGAATGGGTCTAAATAAACCAAAATCTGAAATGGATACTCTTTTTGAAAAAGGAATTTCTATCGAACGCGCGTATTATCCTCTTTACTGTCATAGAGCATTAGATTTACTGCCGCGATGGGGAGGTGAAAAAGGAGAGTTAGCGTTGTTCGCAAACAAATCAGTGACACTAACTGCGGATCAGGAGGGAGAGAAAGTATATGCCGTAATTGCTGCAGATATTGCATCCTTTATGGTTGACCCGAACGACCCGAATGAGTTTTTTGACCTCGGCCTTTCCTACCCTCAGATTAAAAGAGGGCATGCTGAGATACTGAAACAATATCCGGAAGCTACCTACTATCTTAATACCTACTGTTTCATAGCGTCAATTTACAAGGACAAGGAGGTGGCAAGAGAATTGTTTGATAAAATCGGTAACAACTGGGACGAATATGTATGGCAGAAAGAAGTGCATTTTAAAAAGTACCAAAATTGGGTCTATGGTACCGACAGCTCGCCAAACAAATAAAAAACCAGGGGCAAACCAAACAGGTTTGCACAAATCTCTTGCAGAATTTGCTTTCCCAACAGAACGCAAGGCGATACCATAACCGAGCTTGTTGCAGAGCATATTTAGAGCAAAAAAGGGACCAGCCATGAATACCTTTTGGCTGAAATTGGCAGGTTTTGTGATTTTAGCTGTGGGCGCGATTTTCCTGATAAGGAGCTTCTCAGCTCCTAAAGCAAAGCCCCAAACCAACGAAAAGAGCTTCTATGACATCATAGCCGAAGATGACAAGAGACTAAGAGCCGATATCAACGCACCGCAGCCGGAGGGAAAAAGTTCCGCCGCTACCGAGCAGTTGACGCAGGCTGCAACAGAAGAGATACCGCTGGAAGACCGGGTGCAGGCTGAAAGATTGTTTGAGATGGCCCTGGCACAGCGCAAGATGGGCAGGCTGCCCGGCGTAAGCTACAAACTGATGGTCGATTATTGTCGGGAAATAATCAGTAAATACCCGAACAGCCCGCAGGCTCCCAAGGCCAGAAGAATGCTGGGCGAAGTGCCGCGACAGTACTGGGAGCAATATAATATCACCGAACAAGAAGTTAACCCTGCCAGATAAAACTCTGTAAATTTGGAACCGATTTCCGGAAGGAGGCATGCATGACCGCGAAAACATCGAAAACGGATATGCCCACAATCTCGATAACCGCCAAATGTCTGCCGGAGGCGTGGGAAAAAGCCGTCCTGGCAGTCTGGGATGATGGCCTTGAAATCAAAACCCAGTACGACAAACCCGCTGACCCGCCAAGCAAAGACGCAACCGTCATCGTTACCGTCACAGACCCATTCAGCGAGCCGAGGATTCACAAGAACTTCCCCGGCGGGCCTGAAGAGCTGGAGGCCTATAGGCAGGAAGTAGTCAACGGCATCCACGACCACTGGATTGACCCCGCCGCAGGAAAATGGACCTACACATACCACCAGCGACTGTTTGCATATTGCCCGGTCGAGGACATACGTAACGCCAACTCTCTAAAGCCGTTCAAAAAAATCGACCAGATTCAATATATCATCGACAGTCTTTCTGCTGTCAATCATACCCGGCGGGCACAGGCGATAACCTGGATGCCGACCGCGGACCCAAAAACAGATGACCCGCCCTGCCTTCAGAGAATATGGTGCCGATTGGTGGCCGACGGTGGCGGCAAACTATCACTCAATATGAATACGCACTGGCGCAGCAGAGATTTGTACAAGGCCTGGTTTATGAACGTCTACGCCCTCACTGAACTTCAAAAAATAATCGCCGAAAGCATCGGACAAAAAATCAACAAACCCGTCCGCGTGGGCAGGTATGTGGATATAAGTGATTCGCTGCACATCTACGGCAGTTACTTCAATGATGTCGCCAAAGAAGTCCAAAAGATGCGAAAGACGCCTTTTACCGAGCGGGCGTGGGAAAGCACACATCCTGCCTTTGAGATGATGACAAACGAGGCCAGAGAAAAGCTTGCGCAAGATCCCGACTGGTACGCAAAGGCCAAAGGCTAAATTAATACCTGCCTGCCGGTTTAGCGATATACTTAAAGCTAAACAGCCGCGGCTGTCCCCGCTTTATTATCGGGCCATTAATAAGAAATAAAAAATGCGAATCTAAATTTGTCCCTCCGAAGTTTTTATACTATACTTTAATTGAAGTTGGGCAAGTAATGATGGCCAGATGAGTTGATTTTCTCCGAGTGATTTTCTTATAGACATAATGACCGGCCTGACTTACTGAAACCCTGCCGATGAGACTGGGGGGGTGCTTGGCAGCAACAGCATGGCAGGATGGCGATCAACAACCCCGCAGGAGGCAAGGGTTTCAACAGGTTTTAGGGGGGGCCTACTGGAGTTTCTTTCTGAGTTGGGGTCTCTGTGTGGAAAACATAGAGACCCTCTTTTTTGCAAAAAATTCCTTCGCTAAACAAGCGGACTGTTTCCTTTGAGTCTTTTCCCTTAGTACTTGTCCAGCAATAGATTGAGACTGCCTAAAACAAGAATTTAACAACCTGCAAACCGCACCAATCCGGAAATTCTGCAAAAATTATTTTGACATACCATATATTGGGCTTAAAATGCAGCATAGCTGCAAGATGTAGTGTTGTCTTGGTGGGCTGTAAATAATTTTTATTAGCTCAATTCATCCGGATTGAGAGGGATTAAGCCTGTGAGATGTCCCTTTTGCAAAGAAGATCTGGACAAAGTGGTCGATTCCCGCTCGAGCGATTCCAGCAGAGTAATCAGACGCCGGCGTCAGTGCCTGGCATGCAAAAGACGTTTCACTACTTATGAAAAGGTAGGGGAAAGCTTTAAACTGTACGTGGTAAAAAAGGACAACCTCCGCGTCCCCTATGACAGGGACAAGGTTGTCGCCGGTCTGCAAAAAGCTTGTTACAAAAGACCTGTTTCAGCAGAGCAGATCCAACAAATAGCCGACAAGGTGGAAGAGGACGTATTCCGCAACTTCGACAAGGAGGTTTCATCAGCTTTCATCGGAGAAAGTGTAATGAAGCATCTTCGCGGCGTCGATAAGGTCGCGTACATCCGCTTCGCAAGCGTCTACCGCGATTTCAAAGACGCCGACGAGTTGCTCGAAGAAGTGCGTCAGGCAATTGCCGAAGGAGAACACGCAGGACAGCCGAAGCTCTTCGACGGATAAAAAATAGAAAGCATTTAAGCACGGAGGACGAAAATGCAGCTCAAAGTCATAAAAGCAGATGGCAGTGTCGAGGAGTATCTGCACACAAAAGTCATCGGTACCATCAACAACGCTCTCAGTACAGCCGGTCAAGCCGACATAAGCATCGCTGAAGAATTTGCCGAGGCAGTAACATATTTCCTCCACCAAAAACAGCACGCAAATACGGTAAGCAGCAGTGAGATACTATCCATGATTCAGGTCGTCTTGGCGGCTACAGAATATGAAGAGGCCGCAGCCATGCTGAGTGAGCACCACTTCGAGCGAAAGCTCAAACGCTCCCGGATCGAGGTCGTTTCGACCGAAATTTACGAACCGGCTGATGCCGCGAGGCTCTGCAGGGTCGAGCAGCCCGTGTGCAGAACTCGCTGGGACAAGACCATGATAGTTGAGGACCTCACAGCCAGATATAACATTGACCGACAAACAGCCCGCACAATCGCCTCTATGGTTGAGGAGAAAATACTCAATATGGGCGCCAGCCTCGTCCCCGTTGGTTTGATAAAGCAGCTCGTTCTCAGCGACACCGCAACAATCCTGCGGGCGCAGCATGACCTGGCAACTGTTTAATGTCGTTGGCGAATATCGTCCAGTAACATCTTTGTGCGGTCCAAAATTCTCTCGGCCGGCTCGTCAGCATCAATGTCGAGCCAGTTCACACCCGCAAAACCCTTAAACCATGTCCGCTGACTCTTGGCAAATCGCCGCGAGTTCTTCTTAATCAGCTCTACCGTATCTTCAAGAGATGTTTTCCCGTTTAGATGGTCGATTATCTCAGCGTAGCCGATGGCGCACCGCGACTGCTTGCTCAAGGGCCTTTCCTCAGCCAGTAAAGATTTGACCTCATCTACAAGACCTGCGGCAATCATTTTCTTGACCCGGCTGTTTATTCGGCTGTTTTCACAGGCCTTGTCCCTTCGCAGCCCGATTATCGTCCAGTTGTGCTGCGGCGCCTTGACGCTGAACTGCTGCTGAAAACTTGAGATGGGTTTTCCGCTAAGTTGATAGACCTCCAAAGCCCGGATTATTCGCTTGGCATCGTTGGCGCTTATACGCCCGGCCGCAGCCGGGTCGATTTTTGCCAGTTCTCCATAGAGTTGTTCAAGGCCCTCAGTCTGCGCACGCTGACGCAGCTGCTCACGTATCAGCTCATCGGTCCCAGGCCCTTCAAAAAGGCCGTACAATAGCGCCTTGATATAAAGGGCTGTACCGCCCACTGCAACTATGGGTTTGCCGCAGCTTCGCATTTGCTCTATCGCCTCATTGGCCAAACCAAGAAAACTCGCAACGCTGAACGACTCGCTCGGCTCTACCACGTCTATTAAATGATACCTGATTCGCTGGCGAATCTCCCTGGGCGGCTTGGCTGTGCCGATATCCATCCGCCGATAGACCTTCATCGAGTCGATGCTGAGTATCTCGGCGCTAATACTCTCCGCCAGGTCAAAGGCCAGCCTGCCCTTGCCCGATGCGGTAACTCCGAAAATAAGAATCATATCGGTATTCATAATTTGCTCTGGAAACTCCTGAAAAAATATATAATATGAAAATAAGAACGTTTCGCAAACAGCAAATTGTCCGGTGAATAATAAGATGTCCAACGGCAGCTTCAGAACCCAATTAGGCCGCAAGGCAAAAACCGTGAATAACACCCTGCGGCGTCTTTTGGCCGCCCAAGCCATGATTAACACCGACATGAAAAAGGCCCTTCGATACACTCTCGAGGCACCGGGCAAGCGCGTCCGCTCAGCCCTGGTGCTGTGGTGCTGCGAGCTTGTCAGCGGCAAAGCAAACCGCAATGCACAGATTGCTGCAGCAGCCATTGAAATGGTACACACCTATTCGCTTATACACGATGACCTTCCGGCAATGGATAACGATGACTTCCGCCGGGGACTGCCCACCTGCCATAAGGCCTTTGATGAGGCGACGGCCATTCTGGCCGGAGACGCCCTTTTGACGCTTGCCTTCGAAATCCTGGCCAGCGAAATCGACAACCCCTCTACAGCCGTAAGACTTGTCGGCGAGCTTGCACAGGCCGCAGGGCCGGCCGGCATGATTGCCGGACAGGTGGCCGACCTGAAAGCCGAAAAAACCAAAGGCACCAAAAAACTCCTCGAATACATCCACACCAATAAAACTGCAAAGATGTTCCGCTGCGCCGCTGCGATGGGAGCTATCTGCGGCCGGGCAAAGAAAAACCAGTTCGACCACCTTTGCGAATATGGCTTGAAAATCGGCCTGGGCTTTCAGATATCCGATGACATACTTGATGTCTACGGGGCCAGTTCGCACCTGGGCAAGACGGCCGGCAAAGATGCCAAGGCCGGCAAAACAACCTACCCATCGGTTGTGGGAATGAAAAAATCAAAAAAGCTCGGCGAGAAACTCGCTGGCGAAGCGGCAGCCGCACTGAAACCCTTTGGCCGAAAAGCCGACACCCTCCGCCAATTCGCCACCGCCCTGCTCGAAAGAACAAAGTAATTTACCGCACCGCGATTTGACTATACCACCCCAATCTTATTAGCCATACCAGCCTTTATATTAGTATCAAAAACGCAGGTGCAAAAACCCTATTTTCCGCCTGTTTACTCCCATCGGTGCATTCGGCACAGTTTCTCAAATATCAGTATGAAAAACCCATACTTCCCGCCCTGTCGGGAGCCTCTCCGGGGTTATTTTGTCCCCAAAATCCCACCATTTTGATACTGCCGTGAAAATAGTACCGGTTGCAGATTTCCAGGCCCGGTTTGGTTCCAAATCAGCTCCGCCGGCAATTTAACTAAAGTTAATAAATTAATGAAAATTTTCACCCCAAACCGATAAAATTAATGTTACAAGATATTCTAACGCTCTTTAGGGAGCAACCCAATGGAAACAGGAATGTTTCCGATTATGGTTGTGTTGTTGAGCTTCGTTGCGATTCGACCAACGGGCTTGATAGACAAACATCTTCCGTGCCAGCATCATAAAGTCCCTGGTAGCGATTTGAAGAAACACCGTTCACCAATTCAAATCCGGTCTCCGCCTATCCGTCCCCCATGAATCATAACTTTTAACTTTTTAAATCGCTAGGCTGTAAGCCCTTATTTGTAAAGACTTACAGCCATTTTTATTTATGCAATCCCTGCTGTCCGATTCCCCTGTCGTTACTTAATTGAAATTTGCAGCTTTCTTTCATATAATTGGTCGCTTCCATAGGCAAATTGCCGGAACGGATAAACAGTCTCGACAACCTCAAAAAGCTAAAGGGGTATGTTATGAACCGTGACAAAGTATTAATGCCAGTGTTGGCGTTTTTATCTGCTTTGCTAATACTCTCTGTCTGTCAGAAAACTAACGCCGTGGAGTTTAATGTCCGTCCGAATGACACAGACAGCAATTGCGTCATTCAAATTCCTGAGCGGGCAAGCGAATACAATCCTGTAATGAAAGCAAGTGCAGCGGGGATTGCACGGGAAGTAGTCATTTCTCTGCCAAGTCCGCCAACTGGTCAAGGCAAATATTATTCGCTGCAGATAATTCATAATGGAAAGGTCCTGAAGACTATAGAGTTGTCAGGGTCTGACAGAATAGATGTTCCTTTATTATATAACGGCCAGGAAATCCGGCTGCTGGACGGGGAAAAGCTGCTGGCGTCGAAACAATTGGAGGTCAATGAAGTATTTGCAGGTTTCCAGGTCAAAGCCACGCCGAGCATTAACCCTGTTGATTTGGGAAGAGTTCTGATTCCCGCCGATGTCGTGGTGGCTCGCACCGGACAGGAGCTGAAAATCGGTTTCTGGTTTTGCCCTCCAAAATCAGACCCGAATATAGAGGTTTCAGCCCGTGCCGAGATTCGTACTCCTGATGGGGGAGTTTTGGCATCCGGTTTAAAACGTAAACTTGTCAAGGGCAAAGTTTGGACCGCAAATGCGCCCGACATTCCGACTGCCGGCCTGAAGGAAGGCGAATACAGCTTACAATTGTGCTTTGAAAAAGAAAACAAGCCTATATATACCTCAAAAAGAAATTTGATTATTTGCCCTGCTCCTGAGGCAGTGCGGGAATTCGGAGCGTATTATACAAACATTAAATACGACGCCCCTATAAGGGTTCACAGGAATCAAAGGGAAGAAAAATGGAATGAAACTTCGTGGGACCAGATTTGGCAGCGCGGCCCGCATCGCGACATCGTGGTTGCCTTTCCAAATGGAGAACGGTTCGTATTCTGGCGAGGTTCCAGCAATGCGCCCTTCTGGTATTCCGCCGAAAACGTTGGGATGTGTTATGAATGGGTGGAAACAGGTTTCGAACGCGGCGAAAATCTGCTTGATTGTATCGAACCTTTGCAGGACAAGGAATGCCGGTATTCGAGAGCAGAGATTGTTTCAAGCACGGCTGCGCGTGCGGCGATTGACTGGCGATATGCGGAGACGGATTTTAACTACAAGATTTGTAATAACGAATGGATTGACGAGACATATACTTTTTATCCCGATGGTCTTGGAGTGCGCAAAATCAGAGCTAGTATAAGAACCTCCCAGCCCGGCGACTGGCACGAAACGTGCGAATTCCTTGTTTTGGCCCCCAAGGGGGTGCGTCCTTATGAAGTGCTGCCGAAAAACATAGTGCGTTTTCTTTCGGTAGAAGAGGGACGGGAGTGTGCATTATCGTTTCCAAATCCTGAAATACAGGATTATACCAGGCCTCTGCTGGATAACGCCTATTCATATAAAATGGTTACCGAAAAACCGGAGTGGCCGAAGGATATTCCGACTTTGATGCGGGTGAATTACCACAAGGATGACCAAAGCACGCCGTTTGTCGTGTGCGGAAACATCAGCAAATTCAGAATTTATGCGGGGATGAAGGAAGAAGATGGAAGATACGCCTGCCCGGTATGTTATTGCATTCATTTTCCGGTAACAAGGGGACTGCGAACGTGGAGAAGACTGGCGCCGGGGATGCTTAATTATCCGGGCAGCTATTCGATTATGACTTATGCCTGCGAACCTCTCAGTGAAAAGCCGATTGACAAAAACCTCTCGATTGTAACCTGGGCGTGGCTGATAGGCAATACGAAGATGAGCGACGACCAATTACGGCGTGTTGCTGATTCCTGGGTCAGACCGACAGGAGTAAAGGCCCTGCAGGGCACCAGTCGGATTTCATACGACAAGTGCCAGCGAGGTTATGTTGTAAAATGCAACAAAAATAATGTCCTGGAAATGCGTTTCGAGGGCGACGGGACAAAAAAGATATTTAATCCGGTACTCATTCTGGAAGATTACTCGCATGGCCAGGTAAAGATAACTATAAACGATAAACCAATCAGCAGCTTCAAGGCTGGCGCAGAACAAACCTATACGCAGGACAATCTTGTCATCTGGGTCGGACAAGATATCGCCGATAATTCAACTATCAGAATTGAACCCCAAAAAAGATTGTGATATTGAAGAATGCACATCGTCAGCAGAAATGACGCGAAAATGTCTTTGAATTGGGATTTTGCCTGCCGCTGGAAGCAAACGTCAGATTTTTTAACCACTTTGTCTTCCATGCTATAAGTCGTTGGCTCGCCCATCATATAATCTCTTCCTGCTTTTAATTGAAATTTGCAGCTTTCTTTCATATAATCATTTGCTTACATGGGCAATTTACTAGAACAGATAAATAGTCCCGATGACCTCAAAAAGCTGTCGGTGGCTGAGCTAAAACCCCTTGCCGACCAGATAAGGGAATTTATCATCGCCGCGGTAAGCAAAACCGGCGGGCACTTGGCCAGCAGCCTGGGCGTAGTCGAGCTGACGCTGGCCCTGCACTACGTCTTCGATTTCAAAAAAGATAAACTCCTCTGGGACGTCGGACATCAGTGTTACGCGCACAAAATCGTCACCGGCCGGAAAAAAGATTTCGCCAAGCTTCGCAAGTCCGACGGCCCAAGCGGCTTTCCCAACCCCGACGAAAGCATATACGACCAATTCACCGTTGGGCATGCCGGCACCTCCGTAGCAACCGCAATTGGCATGGCCCTTGGCCAGCTCCACACAAAAAAGAATGACAAGATTGTCGCTCTGGTCGGCGATGCCAGTATCGTCAATGGGACAAGCTTCGAGGCCCTAAATAACTTAGGACTGGTCAAGAGACAGCTGCTTATCGTCCTCAACGATAACTCCATGGCAATAGACGCAACCCAGGGCGCTGTGGCAAAATACTTCTCCAAAATCCGCCTCAGCCATACCTATGAGGACATGGTCAAAACAACCAAGAATATCCTTGAGCACATGCCGGTTATCGGCAAAAGCGTTGAGGATGCAATCGAGAGGATTAAGAAAAGTATTCGTATGGTGCTGCCGGCCAGCCAGATGTTTGAGAGCCTGAACATCCCCTATTTCGGCCCCTGTGACGGCCATGATATTGAGTCCCTTGTGCAGTTATTCAGTGCCGTGGCTAAACTCGACCGCCCGGCGATTCTGCATCTTTACACCAAAAAAGGCAAGGGCTTTACCCCAGCCGATGATGACCCAAGCAGATTCCACTCCACAGGGCCTTTCGCGGTAAACGGCGATGTCGTCGAGCCAAGTTTGGCTGCATCTAAGCTCAGCTTCACCGACGCGTTTGGCAAACACCTTGTGGAACTGGCCGAAAAGGACAGTCGAATTGTCGCCATTACTTCGGCAATGTGCGATGGCACAGGGTTAGGGGAATTTCGCACCAGATTCCCTGAAAGGTTTTACGATGTGGGTATTGCCGAAAGTGCCGCCGTCGATATTGCAGCTGGCCTTGCCAAAGCAGGACTGCTGCCGGTGGTCTGTATTTACTCGACCTTCCTGCAGCGCAGCTTCGACCAGATATTCCAGGAAGTGGCGTTGCAGAATCTGCCTGTTCTGTTTTGCATCGACAGGGCCGGCCTCGTCGGCGCCGATGGCGCAACGCACCACGGGCTAATGGATATTGGCTTTTTGCGAATTATGCCCAATATGGTACTGGTCGCGCCTGCAAACCAGATTGAAATGAAACTGGCTTTGGAATTTGCCTTTACTCAAAACTCTCCTGTTTGTCTAAGGTACCCCAAAGACTTTGTTCCATCTGACGAATTCGAGTTTGCAAACGGGGCTTGTGCTGAGCCGTTCGAGCTGGGTAAAAGTGTCATCGTCAGAAAAGGCAAAAAGTCAGCTATTGCGATTGTCAGTTACGGCAGCGTTCTGACAGAGGCACTGAAAGCAGCCCAGATACTCGCCCAGGACGGCATCGGGGTCGATGTGATAAACGCCCGATTCGCTGCCCCTGTCGATAAAAAAATCATTTCCCTGCTGGGCGACGGTAAGGGTATAATAACGTTGGAAGACCATTATCTTGCCTGTGGTTTTGGGGCATCGCTACTCGAGTCGGCTGCAATTGCTTTCCCGGACGGGATTAAAGCACCAATAGTAACGCTCGGAATTGGCAAAGAATTTGTAAAACATAATTCTCGCAACGCGCAGCTCATCCAGGCCGGCATAAATGCCGATAAAATAGCCAAAACGGCAAGAGAGATGTTCAAAGCCCAAAAATAAGATACCCTATAAACACGATTCTAATATGGCAAAGAACAAACTTCCAAAACTGGTGATCTTCGGCGACCCTAAAAAGGGCCATGTCGCAAAGGTAATCGAGGAGTTTGCGGACTTCGCAAAAGGCAAGGCCGAGCTGGTTGCAAACTGTCATATCAACGATTGCACGGTCGAACTTTTGAAGAAAGTCGACTTCGCGGTTGTCTTCGGCGGCGACGGAAGCATTATCTCGGCAGCAAGAAATTTGAGCCAGAGCAACGTGCCGGTGATAGGCGTTAACCTTGGCAAGCTCGGTTTCCTGGCGGAGTTCAGCGTCGGTGAGCTTAAGCAGTCCTTCAAGGATATAACTTCAGGCAAGGCAAACATAGAAAAAAGAATGATGCTCAGCTGCAAAGTTCTAAGTCGTGGAAAAGAGAAATTTTCCTCAGCGGCCCTCAACGATGTGTTTATCGCAGCCGGGGCGCCTTTCAGACTGATTGAGCTAAAAATCTCAGTCGATAACCAGCCTCTTGCCGGCTGTGAAAGTGACGGCCTTGTAATCTGCACTCCCACCGGCTCGACAGCTTACAACCTGTCTGCGGGTGGGCCGATAGTCTCGGGCAAGATGGACGCAATGGTCATAACGCCGCTCTGCCCGCATTCGCTGAGTTTTCGGCCGATTGTTATAAACGCCGACAGCACCATCGATATTATTGGGGTGCGGGTAAATGAAGGAACTACCGTTTCGATCGATGGGCAAGTCTCGTTAAAGCTGATTGTCGATGATGTTGTCAGAGTCCAGAGGCACAAGGGAGATTTTTTGGTCGTCAATAATCCGTTAAGGACCCAATGGGACACGCTGGCCACAAAATTAAGTTGGGCGGAAAGGCCTAAGTACAAGACTATCTAAAACTTTTAAGCTGTTATTTTGCGAACATAACTACGGAACAGAGGGTAGCTAAGAATATGAATAAACTACTGCTTACTATGGCGGCAGCGGTGGTTTCGATTGCTTTCGCGGCAAGCGTCTGGGCGATTGGAAATCCCATTGGCTCTCCAACTGTTCCACCAAGCAGCACAAGCAGTGGGTTGGTACGCAGTCCCAATCCCATCGATACCAGCAGTAATCTGGTAGTTACCGGCAACGTCGCCCGTGGCAGATACTTTCGCGGTGTAGTGCCGTACCGAGCAACCACAGACTTTGGCGCGCCGCTGGGCTCGACATCGATGGATTCCTTTTTGCGGGATTCAGCCGGGCCGGAAAGTTTCGGTCAGTATACCGGAGGTTACCAGCCCCGACCATACTATTCACCCAGTGGAACAGTGGCCATTATTGAACCTGGCTATCGCAATATTTTCAGGCCATCGGCTGCCAGAATTGATGGTCGCGTGAATTATGATAGCACTGGCGCTATGCCGTCACCGCCTCAGCGACTGACCGGCATGTCTGAATGGGACACAGCCATGCCAAGCGCCGGCCCCAGGCCAATGTCAACGACACCGCAGGAACTGGAAAAGACACTCCGAGGTGAAATCGAAAAATACTCACAGGTAAAAACAGTCCCAACCGATGTCGCCTTGAAACAACGCCAGAAGCAAATAGAACAATTTCATCGCGAGCTAAAACAAGCAAGCGACAAGGCAATAGACCTTAAGCAAAGCCTGCCGAGCCCAGACGGAACCTTGCCGCCACTTGCTGCAAAAAAACCAACCGAGGAAATTACACAGCAAACTCAAAAGCAGCCAGCAATGCAACAGCCAGACAAAGACCTGCAACACGATGTTTATGAACAAATGAGGTGGCAAATCGAGCGATTGCAAAAAGGTCTTGAACCGGGCCTTGTCGAGATTGCAAAACCGGCCAAGGAAACTGCCCCGGAGGGCAAGAAGCCGGAGGAGAAAGGCCCTCAAGAGAAATTTTCACCACTGGGCGAACTCTCAAAAGATGAGGTGTCTGTTAGAGCCAAA
>Ga0315294_10005333_pt1 | contig 14090 bp, 11 predicted proteins | sample YL17G13_40_MG_FD_203626 | JGI IMG/M metagenome (GOLD analysis project Ga0315294, IMG submission 203626) | Sediment microbial communities from Yellowstone Lake, YNP, Wyoming, USA - YL17G13_40 | ecosystem: Environmental > Aquatic > Freshwater > Lake > Sediment | place: USA: Wyoming | collected... | reverse complement strand
GCCCTCATTCGCTTCGCGCCTGAGGACTGCAAAGCCTGCCCTCATTCGCTTCGCGCCTGAGGACTGCAAAGCCTGTACTCCCGCTCGAAACGACTCTCATACTCCGTCAGGAACCTGTCGAAATGATGGAAGAGTATCCGGTAAAGGACCGTCCGCTCCGGATGGCGAGGGCGATAAATTCCTGGCACATCGGAAAGGCCTATTCAAGAAGCGTGCCGGAAGCCGCCCTGGGACGATCCGGAGGCTAGGTGGAGGACTCGTCAACGAACAACTACGCCCTGGCAGCCGCCGTAGAAGGGCTGTAGGAGGACGATCCCCACGAAATAAAAATGGGCGGACTGCCCAGTCCGGGCATCCGCCCATACGTTCGAAATCCTGGTTAGGCTAAGCTTAGAACCGCTTGCCGCCGCCGAAGCCGCCGCCGGTCCTCGGCTTGTCCGTGCGCGGACGGGCTTCCTTGACCGTCATGGTCCGGCCCTTGAGGTCCTTGCCGTTCAGCGCGGCGATGGCCTTATCGGCCTCTTCCTTGTTCGGCATCTCGACGAAGCCGAAGCCGCGGGTCTCCCCGCTGAACTTGTCCTTGATGATCGCCGCGGAGGCGACGTCGCCGAAGGCCGCAAACGCTTCGCGCAGCTCCTAAGGCTTCTGGCGAAGCCATTTTTTCGAGGTTCACGTTAAAATGGCTTTCAGACGCCAAAATGGACAAAATGGTCACGAGAGGCAGGCTTTCGATCCACCTTCAGGAAGCCCTTAAACTGTCCAAAGAATGGGGAGAGGGTCAGAATGATCATAATGGTGTTTTCTCCATCATGCTATTCTGATCACTCTATAACCCAAGATGGGTCTAGTGCCGTCACGTATTTAGAAATGCATGCGGGAGAAACTTGTAGGGAAAGCTTGCATTTGTTAATATCTATCTCAGACTTATTGATAGAAGAAAGAAAGACCTGAACTCAGTTAAATGGACATCATATCTTGATATCCAAATCCCTGAGATGGTCGATTTTGCCTTGCACACAGGAGATCAAACATGATAACTCAAAACCAACTCGATGTGCCTCAGCTGGTGCTGGAAGCACACGAAAGATGCCAGGAATACCTATCGCCTACACCGCTTGAATACTCAAGGTATCTCAGCGAGAATGTCGAAGGTGATGTGTGGCTCAAGTTAGACTCGATGCAGAGAACGGGTTCATTCAAGTTCCGGGGTGCCCTCAACAGGATCCTATCGCTCTCAGACGCAGAACTGGACAAAGGGGTAGTCACAGCCTCTACCGGAAACTATGCCTTCGCCGTTGCCGAGGCGATGCGCATTCGAAAACACCGCCCCACAATTTACGTGGCCGAAGATATTGACCCAGCTCGTCTGAAAGAATTGAGAGCCCATGGCTTGGATCTGGTTGTATACGGTGAAGCTGCCTGGGATGCGGAGAAGGAAGCTCGGCGTGTTGCCGAAGAAAAAGACATGATCTATGTGTCCCCGTACAACGATCCCCTCGTAGTCGGCGGACAGGGAACTTGCGGATATGAAATCTCCAAGCAGCTTCCTGATTTAGATGCAGCCCTCTTCGCCTGCGGAGCCGGGGGATTGCTCACCGGTTCGGCAGGATGGCTGAAATCCCAAAACCCAAAAGTCGAAGCCTTCGGCGTTTCTCCGGAGAACTCCCCGGTGATGTATGAATCCATGCGCGCCAATAAAATAGTCGAGATGGAAACCTACCCAACCTTAGCTGACACCTGCGCTGGCGGTGTGGACCTGGACAGTATCACTCTCGATTTGTGCCGGCGGTATGCGGACGAGATTATGCTGGTTACCGAAAAAGGGATTGAAACATCCATCCGTCTGTTGTTCGAGCAGCATCGTCTGGTGGTCGAAGGTTCGGGTGCATTGAGTGTTAGCGGCCTTCTCAGACGAAAAGATCAATTCAAAGGAAAGAAAGTGGTTGCAGTTGTTTGTGGGCGCAACATTCCTCTGGAACTGTTCAAACGTATCATTGCCTAACCACGACTCGACAAGCTGCCGCGCCATTAAAAAGAGGCTATGATGAAAACTCACAAACTGGTACTGATTGGCTTTGGAAATGTAGGACAGGCTCTGGCCCGCCTGCTTCTTGAAAAATGTTCGGAACTACAGGACCGCTACGCGATCCGCTTTATGGTCATGGCTGTCGCCACCGGCACTCACGGACGTGCGCTTGATACAAGTGGGATCGATCTTGAAAGAGCGCTTGAGATCATGCAGTCCGGAGGCTCGCTGGATGAGCTTTCCCCCTCACCAGCACCCACAGACAACCTCGAGCTGATCAGAGCCAGCGAAGGAGATGTCATGTTCGAGAGCACAACAGTCAGCTATGAGGATGGACAGCCTGCCATATCCCATATTGAAACCGCACTGGAGAACGGCATGCACGCTATCACCGCTAACAAAGGCACCGTGGTGCACGGCTATCACCGCCTGCAGGCCTTAGCCGTCAAGCATGGTCGTAAGTTTTTTTTTGAATCGACCGTGATGGACGGAGTGCCGATCTTCTCCGCCTTCCGCCAACTGCCGGCCGTGAACCTGAGCGCCATCTGGGGCGTTCTGAACTCGACCACCAACCTGATCCTCTCCCGTATGGAAACGGGCGACAGCTTTGATGAGGCGGTCAGGCATTCCCAGCAAATCGGCATCGCTGAGACCGATCCCAGCGGTGACATTGATGGCTGGGATGCAGCTGTCAAGCTATCTGCTATGATTACAGTCCTGATGGACCACCCCTTCACGCCCGATCTGGTCGACCGCAGCGGTATCAGAAGCATAACTCCCAAGATGATCGCTGAAGCGAAAGCAAAGGGCAAACGCTATAAGCTTGTCGCCCATGCCTGGAAGGAAGGCGGGCAAGTCAAAGCCAAAGTCTCCCCAGAGCTAATCGGCACAGATTCAGTGCTCTACAACATCAGCGGCACCACTACAATCGTCCAGTTTGAATCCGATGTACTCGGGAAACTCTCGTTTATCGAGAAAGACCTCGGCACCCGCACCACCGCCTACGGCCTACTGGCCGATTTTATCAATGCGGTGGCGGGGTGAGCGGCTGTGAATTACCCCTTGCTGCTCTAATTGTCGGTCGGGATTCATCCCCCTCAACCCAGCGGCTCGAGACAGGCCGCGAGTTCATGCTCCTCATCGACGGATAGATTCTGCAGCGGCGCACGCACGCCACCACCGTCGAAGCCACGCAGGCGGGAGGCAACCTTGACCTTTGGAACATAGTTGCCTTTCCAGATGTAGAGCAGCGATGGGATCATGCGCGACCACAGTTCCATGGCACCGGCGATATCACCTCTGGCGACCAGTTCAAACAGGCGCACACTCTCGTGCGGCATGTAGTTTGCGCCAACCCAGATACACCCCTTTGCCCCGGCAATGAAGCTGAAGACGGTTGTGGGATCGCAACCGTTCAACACCGTGTATCCGGTGGCGAGGTACTCCTGCTGGCGGATCAGGTCGCCGGCGCTGTCTTTGATGTAGCTGAAATGCTCGAGCTGATTCAGGCGTTTGAACAGGTTGACCGAAATACCGATGCCGGTGGTTTGCGGGATGTTATAGCCGATGATGTCGATTTCGACCGCGGCATCGATGGTCTCGTAGAACGCAAACAACCCGTCGTCATCTTCGGGGCCTTCGAGGTAGGGCGGCAAAATCATCAGCGCATCGGCGCCGAGTCCCTGAGCGTGTTTGCTGCGCTCCAGCACTTCGTCAAGCACCAGCGCCGAGGTCTGACAAATGAGTTTGCAGCGTCCGTTGATACGCCTGGCGCCAAGCTCGTACAGCCGATTGCATTCCTGCTGAGTCAGGTAGGGATGCTGCCCGGTGCCGGCGCCGAGCACCAGGCCATGGACGCCGGTGTCGATATAGATATCGATCAATTCTTCCCACCGCGCATAATCGATGCTGCCGTGGGCATCCATCGGAGTTTGCATGGCCAGGTTGATTCCGGTCAGTTTGCTCATTGATTTCTCCTTCCCATAACAAGAGGTCAGTGGCCAGCCGTCGTGCCACCATCAATCGCCAAGATGGCCCCAGTTACGAAACGTGCCTCAAATGAAGCCAGATAGAGGACCGCATGGCCGATCTCGGCCGGCGTGGCAATGCGCTTCAAAGGCGCATAGTCGATAAACTTTTGCCATGCCGCTTCCGGGTCCGGTTTCTTTTTGACAGAAAGACGGATCATGTCCGTATCCGTGTAGCCAGGGCATACGCAGTTGACCCGGACGTCCGGTGCGACTTCCAGTGCCATCGCCCTAGTCATGTTGACGACCCCGCCCTTTGACGCGCAGTAGACGGTGATGCCTGGGCACCCCATCAAGCCGGCATCCGAAGCGATGTTGACGATGTTACCATTGGACTTGCGCAATTCAGGCAAAGCCGCGCGGCAGCAGAAGAATGTGCCCTTGAGATTGACGTCGACGTGAGCGTCCCACATCGCCTCATCGCTGTCCTCAATGGGTCTGCCAGCACCGATACCGGCGCTGTTGACCAGAATGCCGAGGCCTTCGAAGGCATCGTTCGCAGTCTTTACCGCCAACTCACAGCCTGAAACGGTTCCGATATCGCCGGGGGCTGCAACCAGGCGCTCACCATGACCCAGCCTCTCCATGGCGACGTTGACGGATTTCTCTGTTCTGCTATTGCTGGCGACACGCGCACCAGCATTGATAAAAGCTCCTGCAATTGCAAAACCGATACCCCGACTGCTGCCCGTCATCAGGACTCGTTTTCCTGCGAAATCCATGTCGTTCTTCTTTCGTTTTTATCTAATCAATTGGGTTGAGTCTATCAAGGAGGCTTTCTCAAACATATCCTATCCATACCGCCACGGCCAATGCGATCGAGCTTACGATCGCGATCTTCACCATGAAGGGCAGTATGAAGCGCACCCAACGGTCGTACGGAATACCTGCCATGGCCAGAATGCCTATGAGCACGTAATTCGTTGGAATCAGAACATTGCTGAATCCGTCACCAAACTGGAAGGCCAGTACCGCCACCTGCCTGCTCACACCCGCAAGATCCGACAGCGGCGCCATTATCGGCATGGTGACGAAGGCCTGACCGCTTCCGGACGGTATAAAAAAGTTGACGACAGCTTGCACGAAGAACATTCCCACGGCGGAAAGGGCACCCGGGAGCTTTTCAACTGGAATGCTGAGTCCATAGATCATTGTATCGACCACGCCGCCTTCGCCTAAAACCACCTGGATACCGCGTGCCACACCGATCAAAAGGGCAACGCCCGCAAGGCTTGCCGCGCCCGTACTGAATTGGGCAGCTAAACGGTCCGGACTGATCCGGTTGATGATGGCAACGATTAGCGTAAGACCGACGAACACGCCTTGCATCTCATTGAGGCCCCATTTCCACATGATCATCCCGAAAATAAGGAGGAACAAAGCAATGCCTACAGCGGCCAGAATCAGTTTGTTTTTGCCCGTCAGCGGGTCCTGATCCCCCATGGTCATTGCCTGTTCACGGCTTGGGATCGCGAGACCATCTGGTACGCTCACATCAGCAACCAGGCTTGCCGCCGGATCACGCCCCACTTTCTTCGCATAGGACCGGACATGATGAATACCAATCGCTACAAAGACGACAAATAGCACCAACCGGTACCAAAGACCTGACGCCGGTTCCAGTCCGGCAATATTCTGGGCGATCAGTGTCGTAAAGGGATTGATGGTGGCCGCACTAAAACCGACACCGTAGCCAACCATGACAATCGCGATAGCCGTGAGCCTGTCGTAGCCAAGGGCGAGAGTCATGCCGATGAGAACTGGGACAAAGGGATAATACTCTTCACCGAATCCGACAGTGCTCGATCCAGCAGCAAACAGGGTAATTCCGCAGGCCACCAACCAAAAGGGTCGATTCCCCCAGCGCCTCAGTAGGGCTCCCATCCCTGCATCTATGGCTCCTGTAGATCGAAGAACGGCGAACGCACCCCCGATGATGAGGACAAAAAGAACAATCGCGTGGGCATCGCTTAATCCTTTGGGTATGGCCGTGAGGAAGGCCGCAGGCGACAACGCCGGAGTCTCCGGAGTACGGTGAAAGCTGCCGGGGACTACCTGCATTTGTCCTTTTTCATTCTTTAAGCGGTCGAATTCTCCGGCAGGAATCAGGTAAGTGAGTATCTGGGCGAGCACCACTATCGAGAAAAGGACAACGAGCGTGTGCGGTACTTTGAATTTGTGTTTCGTCATAATGAACTCTATTTGTTGTTATGAATCGGACTTCGATTTCTTCACATACTTTTCAAACCAGTCGAGATAGCGCTGGAACAGATCCTTTTTATAGCTAGGTCGACGGATGCCGTGGTGCGCGTCGGGGTAGACGACGAGCAAAGCCTCACGGCCCAGCTGCTTCATCGCCTGGTACATCTGCTCGGAGTGGATGATCGGCTGATTCCAGTCCTTCTCACCTCCAATGAAGAGCGTCGGCGTGGTAATGTTCTTCACCTCCATGAAAGGCGATACGCTATCCCAAAGGTCGCGGTTCTCCCAGGGGGGACCGAGTTCCGTGTTGAACCACTCCTGATATGGATCGTGACCGTACGTCGAGGTCCACAGTCCGACGCTGGCCCCGCTGATGGCGCCCGCAAAACGATCTGTGGAGGTGATCACATCGTTCGTAAGCGTCCCTCCGTAGGACCAGCCACCGATGCCGAGCCGATCGGGGTCGGCGTAGCCCAGCTCCACGACGTGGTCGGTGGCAACGATCACGTCCTCGGCATCATGGGTGCCCCAGGCGCGGTAGTTCGAGAGTGTGAAGTCGAGCCCTCGGCCTCCGGAGCCTCGAACGTTCGGCATCACCACCACATAGCCGTTGGCGGCGAAGAGCTGCACTATAAAATCGAAGCCAAAATCGTATTGGTCCTCCTGGCCGCCGTGAAGCCAGAGGAGGGACGGATAGCGGAGCTTCGGGTCGAAGGACTGCGGCTTGTAGATGAAGGCCTGGATCTCGGTTCCGTCGAGGGTGGGGAAGCGCTCCTCCTCCGCGTCGGCCAGTGCGATCGTCTTCAGCAGCTCGTCGTTGACGTGAGTGAGACGACGTAGACCCGCAGGGCCGGAGGGCTCGGGATCGAGGACGAACAGCTCGGCCGGCAACCGGGGCTCGCTGACGAGGGCGACGACGGCGCCGTCGGGGGCAACCGCGGCCGCCTCCACCCGCGACCGTCCGGCGATCGGCCGGCTCAGGCCGCCTTCCTCGACCGACACCGCGGCCAGATCAACCCTGCCGTCATCCTCGAGTAGGACGTAGAGGCTGCGTCCGTCGGGCGAAAAATGCGGTTGGTAGACCTTCCGGTCGAGGGACTCCGTGGTGAGAAGCACGGGCTCGTCCTCACCGACACGGATGAGCGCGAGCTTCGTCTGCAGGTAGGCCAGGGGAACGTCCGTCCGGGTCGTCGTGATGTAGGCGAGCCTCTCGCCGTCGGGGTGCCAGACCGGCTCGTCGTCGGACCCGGGATTGGTGGTGACCCGGACCGGCTTCTGCTCCCCGAAGGGGAGGGCGGACTTCACCAGCCAGATATCGGTGTTGTCGTTGGCGTCGGGCTCTTCGGTCCGGTTGCTGACGAAGGCGACCACGCTCCCATCCGGAGACCAGGCCGGATCGGAATCCTCGTAGTCCCCGGAGGTGATCTGCACGAGGGCCTTGGTCTCGACGTCGAAGACGTAGAGATGAGCGCGCAGACGATTCAAATAACCCACATAGTCTTCCTTGAACAGCAGCCGGTCGATCACCCAGGGCCCGGGGGCCTTTCCCTGGCTTGGCTTAGGATCGCGGATCACGAGCACGAGTCGCTTCCCGTCGGGCGACCACTCGTAGGCCTCGACTCCCTGCTCGACACTGGTGAGCGGGATCCCCTCGCCGCCGCGCAGGCCCAGCGTATAGACCTGCTGGCCCTTCGAGCTCCGTTCCCATTCACGGTCCGACAGGAACGCCAGGTGCTTGCCATCAGGGCTCCACCGGGGCCGCGTTGCGGAGCTCCCCCGAGCCGTCATGGGGATCGCCTCGCCGCCGGAGTTGGAGATCATCCACAGCCGCGTCTCGTGCTGGTCTGTCTCGAGGTCCTGCGAATGGACGGTGAAGGCGACCCAGGCACCATCTGGGCTGATGCGCGGGTCGTATACGTCCTTCAGGGCAAAGTAGTCATCGATCTGGAGATGGCGGTGCGCATCGGCATCCTGCGCCAGGCCCCGTGTCTCCGCGCCCGCGCCTACAAGAAACGCCATCATGAATGCCAGTAGTCCTAGTCCTTTCGCATTGTGTTTCATTGCGCTATTCTCCTATCTTGCTATTGCCTTTCCCTCCCTGAGCAGGAGAGCAGACGTCCAACCTCTTCGTCAATGACCTGGTTCAACCGCTTCCGTTGGATCTCGAAGCGTTCCGAAAGATCTTCGAATACCGCGTACATCGATTTCGTGGGTTTGGCATCGGCCGCGCCGACAGCACTCGAGAGCGAGCTCAGCTTTTCGGTCAATCCCGGGGGACTCCACATCATGGGGTGTTCTTTGGATCCCATCCATATGGTGAGAACACCCTCGATCTGCCTGAACTGCTTTAGGATTCCATCTGCCTTGAGCTTAGATTCCTGCTGCAGTTGGGCCTGACGTTCCTCAACCCTGGTTCGGAGTTCTCTGATTCTCATCACAGTTTCAGCTGCTTCCGAAAACCGATCCCGGATATCTACCATGAGGTCGAACTGTACTCTGAGATCGGCGTCGCTGGCCTTAACTCTCGGATCTTTGCGAATCTCGAAAGGCTGCTCGTAAGTCTGACCATCCACAGAAAGTCGGACGATGTATCGTCCGGGGGGTGCAACCGGCGGTGAAGGCGGTGAGTAATCGGTGCTCAGGAAACCGTTCAATGCTCCAGCAGCCGGGGGCATTGGGGTACCCGGATATCGCATGTCCCAGAAAAAGCGGTTCGTTCCTTTGCTTGTAGTGGGGCCGGGATTCTCATTTGACCCGCTGGAGAACTGCTGGATGATCTCGTCGTTAGCCTCCATGAACGTGAGCTCCACCTCACCGGTGGCTGCTTGGGCCAGGTGATATTCGACAATCACCCCTCGTGGCGGGTTCCTCGCCTCGTCCCTAGACCCCATCCACCCGCTCCCTCCCCGTCGTTGGCGGATAGCGGGGGCGACTTCAAACAGATGCACCGGGGCCGAGGCCACTTCAGGGGTGATGGCACGCAAGGACGAGATATTATCCATGATCCAGAAGCCCCGTCCATGGGTTGCCACCACCAGGTCGTCGTCCTTCACGAGCATATGCATTACCATCACCGACGGCAGGTTGCGCTGCAGGGACTGCCAGGAGTCCCCGGCGTCGAAGGAGACGTAGGCACCGGTTTCCGTGCCCGCGTAGAGGAGACCCGGCCGGACCGGATCCTCCCGGATGACCCATGAGTAGTCGTTTTCCCGAATCCCGGTGGTGATCCGCTGCCAGCTGTTGCCGTAGTCGTTAGTCTTGTAGAGGTAGGGTGTGCGATCGCTCACCCTGTGCCGTTCTCCGGAGATATATGCCGTCCCCCGCCGGTGGGGAGATACATCTATGGCGGTTATGGTGGTCCATTCGGGGAGATCCGGAGGAGAGACATCCTGCCAACTGCCGCCGCCATCTCGTGAGACCTGAACGGTACTGTCGTCGGTGCCCACCCAGAGCTCACCCTTTTGGAGGGGAGACTCGGCAAGGGTCCGGATGAGGCTCACGTGAAAAAGCGAGGACGCATTGGAACTGATGGGTCCTCCGGATATTTCGCCCATCACGTCCTGGCGGTTCTGCGAGAGGTCAGGACTGATCGTGTCCCAGGATTGGCCTTCGTCCCTGGACCGGAAGACGTACTGGGCGGCGGTGTAGAGCACGCCAGGATCGTGCGGCGAGAGGAGCACAGGAAAAGAGTAGTAGAAACGGTACTTCACATCTTTGACGGGCGTTCCAAACACCCACTCGGGCCAAACGCTGATGTGTGGAGCCTGCCCGGTTTCACGGTCAAAACGGACCATGCTGGACCTATCGCATGCATAGACCAAGCTCCCGTCGGGCTTGACCGCTGTCTGCCCGCCCTCGCCGGCCGGAATGGGAAGGTAGTGCGTCCATCCGATGGAGCAATCGTCGGTTCGACTTGGAATCCCGATGTGACTGTTGTCGTTCTGAGCGCCGTAGAGCCAGTACGGATCCTGGTCGTCCACAGCCAGACTTAGCAGGTCTGCGGTAGGTTGGTTCTCCAGGCTCGACCAGGACTCACCTCCGTTCAACGTCACCGAAGCCCCCCCATCTCCTCCTTCGATCATTCGGCGAGAGTCATTCGGATCGATCCACAACGCATGAGGATCCCAATTCTCCATAGGTACATATCGGAAGGTCCGGCCCGCGTCCGTGGACTTCTGTAAACCGGTGATGGGTTGGATATAGACGACATCGGGATCCTGGGGGTCGGCGGTGATGTGATTATAGGAATTGGGGATCTCCATTTTACTTGGGTCTTGATGCGTCAACTGCCAAGTGGCACCCCCATCATCGGAACGATAGATCCCGCCTTGGCCTTCGTCAGCCTCGATGAAGGTATACACCCGCTTGGAGTCAGCGGGTGAGATAGCTATGCAGATCTTGCCGACCAGGCCTTTGGGCATTCCGGGATTGCGGGTGATGTCTGTCCAGGTATCCCCGCCGTCTGTGCTCTTGAAAAGGCCCGTGCTGGGCCCGCCGCTCTCCTCATCCCAAGGGTAGGTCACATGGTGGTTCAAGGCCGCGATGATCACCTTCGGGTTCGCGGGATCAATACACAGGTCCACCGCACCTGCAGTCTCGCCCCTGCTCAGGATCTGCTCCCATGTCTCCCCGCCATCCGTGGTTCGATAGACGCCGCGTTCCGGATTGGGGCCGAACATGTCCCCCATCGCCGCCACGTACACGATATCGGGATTAGTGGGATGAATGCGGAGCCTGGAGATGTGCCGGGTCTCTCGAAGGCCTACGTTGGTCCAGGTCTCTCCTCCATCAATGGATTTGTAAACCCCATCTCCAGGAGAGATGAATTGCCGTTGTAGCCCCTCACCCGTCCCCGCGTAGATCACCTCGGGATCCGAGAGCGACGCGTCCAGACCACCCACCGCAGGAAATTTGAAGAAGCCGTCCGACACGTTCCTCCAATTCCTTCCGGCATCGGTGGTCTTCCACACTCCGCCGTGGGCAGCACCGAAATAGTAGATGAGTGGGTCGTCGGGATGTCCCGTCACTGCCACGACACGCCCTCCGCGGTACGGTCCCACAAACCGCCACTCGAGGGCCGAAAGAAAGCCGGCATCCACACTGGGATAACCAGCGATAGCAACCTCGCCCTTGCCCTCGTCACCAGAATCACAGCGGCATCCAAACAGGACAAGGAGGGCAATACCAGTCGTGGATAGCATTCTTAAGCCGACGCGGGTGACTCTGCGAATCGGATTCATCCCCATCCCCACCGGCGGAGCCATCAACCACGTTAGTGACATGGCTCTTCTCCTTCGAAAGAAATGGCGATTCTCAATTAATGAGAAAGCGGATAACTAGCATTTTCCGTGGACCTTGCCAAGGACACGGGGACATCAAGAATGAGTCACCAGGTTACGTCGATGATAACTCAACTATTCTATGTTTCCCAAGGCATGATAGACGGCCTTGGCAATCTGAAGGTCCTGAACCGCCACCCCGGTCAGGTCCGCGATGGTGATCTGTTCCTCGGACGTTCTCTGAAGATCCGGATTGACAATCACACGTCCCAATTCCACGATCCGTTCTTTCTCCAGGACTCCGGCCTTAAGGGCTTGATAAATCTCGCCCCGCAAGAGACACTGGCTGATGCTGTCGGCAACAACAATATCAGCTTTTTGAAGAATCCGCGGGTCCAACTCTTGCTTCTCCGGAGTGTCAGATCCCATGGCCGTGATATGTGTTCCTTGACGGATCATGTCAGCCGACAACAAGGGAGATTTTGAAGGTGTCGCCGTAACGATAAGATTGCAGCGAGCGGCGATATCTTCAGTATTCAAGGTCGTTTGGACGCGGTATCCCAAAGGCTCCATGTCCCTCTTGTAGTCATCCAGCTCCTTCTGATTCATGCCCCACACCATTACATCCTTGCAGTCGATGACGGGCGCTAAATATTCGACCTGCATCCGGCCTTGGGTGCCTGCGCCTAAGACACCTATACATTCGATATTTTTCGGAGCCAGATATTTGGCGCTTACCGCACCCGCGGCGGCGGTGCGCACGTTCGTGAGATGGCACTTGTCCAGAAGAGCACAGGCCAGCTCTCCCGTCCCCTTTTTGAAAAGCAAAAGAAGTCCGTCACTCGTATAGCGGTTCGATTGAGGACTCTCAAAAAATCCGGAGGCAATTTTAATGACGTAATAATCGTCATCCACAATATAACCGTACTTGATGTGAACATCGCCGGGAGGCTCTTTGAAAATCATCTCTCCCACTGGAGGAATCACGGCTTTTCCTTCGGAATAGGCGATAAATCCCTCTTCGATCTCTTTGATAGGCTGAATATTTTTCAAAACGGCCTTGATTTGAGCTAGATTAATAAAACGGCTCATTTTTCATCTCCTTTCCTGGTTTTGTTCATTATACAATCAAAATCGATGGCTTTAAACAAAAAATAGTCTCTTTTCTATAAAGATAAGAGCTTGGTTTTTGGCTGCGCTCGGCGCGAGTGTCTATTCTCCGCAATTCTCCCCTCCAACCATCATCAGGAAGTGTAGATCATGGCTCGAAGAGATGTCAAGGACACGAATCGCGCCGTCTAAAATCTTACCGAAGGCTGATATGTCTTGCCATTTAAAAATCTTACCATGGGTGGACAGGGACAAGGGGATCTTCGTACTCTACCTTCTCTCGTCGAGGAGGTCAGAGTATGGATCTTCACAGTCGGAGGGCCCTCATGGATTCCATGTCTGAGCGCTACCGTCGAGCCTCTAAAAGGTCGAAAACCCGGATCTTGGACGAGGTCTGCGCGGCCACCGGGTTTCACCGCAAGTATGCGATTGGACGGATCAACCTGGTCGAGACCTGTCGACCTTCCAAAACGTTCGTCCCTAGGGAGCGGCAACGCTTGTACGGCCGGGAGGTTCTGACGGTCGTCGAAAAGGTTTGGGAGGAGGCAGGCTATCCCTGGTCGGTTCGGTTGAAGGCCATCCTGCTTCTCTGGCTGCCCGCGATCCGGAAGCGGTTTCCGCTGACCCGGGCCACCGAGGCTCAGCTCTTGCGTATCAGCCCCCGAACCATCGACCGCGCCCTGAAGGGAAAAAAACGGGAGCTCCGACGGCGACTCTACGGCCGGACCAAGCCGGGGACCCTGTTGCGGCACCAGATCCCGATCAAGTGTGAGCATTGGGATGTGAAGACCGCCGGGCATCTGGAGCTGGACACAGTCTCCCACTGTGGAGGGAGCGCGGAGGGGCTCTTCGTCTATTCGCTCAACCTGACCGACATCGGGTCGACCTGGGTCGAGACCCGGGCTGTCCTGGGTAAGGGGGAGGTGGGGATCCTCGAGGCGTTTTCCGAGATAACCGAGGTCTTGCCCTTCAAGGTTCTGGACATCGATTCGGACAACGGCGGCGAGTTCATCAACCATCATCTGTACGGTTACTGCCATGACCGAGACATCGGCTTCACCCGGAGCCGGCCGTACAAGAAGGACGACAACGCCCATATCGAGCAGAAGAACTGGACGCATGTCCGCAAACTCATCGGATGGGACCGCTACGAGACGTCGGCGGCCGTCCAGGCGCTCAACGACCTTTACGCCAATGAGCTGCGGCTGTACATGAACCTGTTCCAGCCTTCGGTCAAGCTCATCAAGACCGTCCGCAAGGGGTCGCGCAAGGTCAGGCGCTACGATCAGCCGCGCACGCCCTTGGACCGGCTGGCGGACATGCCGGGCGCCAATCGCCAGAAGGTCGAGCAGCTTCTCCTGCTCCGCTCCAGGTTGGACCCGTTCGCGTTGGCGGGTATAATCCGGCGGAAGCTCGATCGGATCTGGTCGCTCCGTCACACCCGCA
>Ga0315294_10005332_pt1 | contig 14093 bp, 10 predicted proteins | sample YL17G13_40_MG_FD_203626 | JGI IMG/M metagenome (GOLD analysis project Ga0315294, IMG submission 203626) | Sediment microbial communities from Yellowstone Lake, YNP, Wyoming, USA - YL17G13_40 | ecosystem: Environmental > Aquatic > Freshwater > Lake > Sediment | place: USA: Wyoming | collected... | reverse complement strand
ACCATGTTTTACAAAGGCATCAATAATGCCTGACATAGAAGTTCCTATACGCCTATTCTTCATCATAACAGCGTTGGTTTCTTCCCAGTGCGTAGGAGTTAGAGTTACTGACTTAGCATAAAGATATGCATATTTTAATGTTTCTTTATACTCTTCAAAACTTTCATGCTTAGATGGAAAGGTTTCTACCAAGCAGCAAAGTTCGTAAGATTCAAGTGTTTGTTCACCACACGGGTTAACCCCCGCCGCGAATTTGTCAGCATAATTTTCCGCATCTTTAGTTCGTCCGAACTTGCGTATATTTTCGAGCCAAATAACTCCTGGCTCTCCGTTTGACGCAATCGACTCAATGAAGCGTTTATAATCTGTTCTACCAACTTCAGCGAATACTGAATTGTTGGATGCCCACCTGTGGGTCTTAAGTTCTTCCGCATGGTTCTTTGGGTCCTTCATGGTTGTGTATAATTTATCGTCGTGATTACCTATAGCAATCTCAGCAGAACGCCTTACATTGCCAGCCACAACGCATACACCTATCATATTAAATATATCAACTATATCTACAGAAGAAAGTTGTTCTCCAACCTTCGCATCAAACAATTTAACTAGGCTCTGATGAAGCGTCATCAATGGTTCAGGTCCAGATGCCACACCACCAAATCCCTTTATTGGAGCGCCATAAGGTCTAACTAAAGAATAATCAATCTTGGGAAGCTTCTTTCCATAGAAATAAGCATCAATAATCATTCCAGTTGCTTCAACCCAACCTTCTCTAGTGTCAGGGATTTTAAATACTAAATCATCTCCTGCCTTTGCTTGCTTTATTGAAATCTTTCCAGCGCCTTTAGCATCGAAACCAACTCCAACGCCAAGCATAAGAGCATCCATAGTCCAAGTAAAAGCAAAAGAACCACGAGTATCAATATCTTCGGTAGATACAAAGGCACAATTGTTTAATGCCGCACTTCCACGATCTTCAACAAACTTTGTTCCCATCATCCAGAGACCACGACCAGGAGGTAAAAACTTGAAGTTGAACATTTTTTCATACATAATTTGAGCGGATCGTTGAGCTTTTGTCGCCTTCCAAGGTAGTCGCAATCTACCACAATGTTCTTTTTGGATTGAGAAGCAACCCTCTACAACACGGCGGATCGTCTCATACCATTGTTCATTTCTATTTTCACCCTCTACCATTCTAGAATATGTTCGTAAATATACAAACTCGCCAAGTGGTCCCCAAGCTGGCTTCTTGTTTTTATATTGATCTACGAATGTATCTGACAATGTGAATTTTAGCATTTCTTATCCTTATGTTCTCGTTATATTATTTATGCCTTATTACCAGTAGATCCGAACCCACCAGCGCCTCTTGCGGTCTGTGAAACATCATCTACATCCTGTATGTCAAACTTTGGAATGTAATAAACTACTCCTTGAGCAATTTTATCTCCAGTTTTTATAGAAAAAGGATACATGGTAGAATTATAAAGTATAATTTTTATTTCTCCACGATACTGCTCATCTATAGTTCCACCAAGAACCTCTATGCCATTCTTTAATGCTAGGCCACTTCTTTCTTGGATCTTCATATAAATATTCCAGATTGAAGGAAATTCTCTAGGTTCCCAAATAAGACCAGTTTTTACTATGCCTCTGGAAAATGGTTCTATTACAGAATCTTCATCTGCGTAGAAATCTATTCCAGCATCTGTGTCATATGCCCTTGTTGGAAGCATTGCGGTCGTTGTGATTCTTTTAAAACAAACTATCATTTTAACACTCCATCTAAAAAATTTGTTATTCCATTTTATAGAAAAATTTGTTTTCTGTCAATAAATAAATAAGGCTCCTCTTCGGAGCCTTAGCGTTTGACCTAAATAAGAAGGTACAACGTTCATTAAGCATTTCTGCCTATATTATTTATGTATTAGAGATAGAGTGTCCAACGCGCTGTAATGCTTACATCGTGTGATTTAGTTATAGGAGATATATATCTCTTGGCTATCATTATTCCGTAAGGCATCTTCAAGTAATTCTTATATTCCTGTAGTGCTGAATCGTCTGAGTGAGCGTCGTCTGATGGTGTATCGTTTCTTAAAATGAATCTCGCATCGCAGAATAGTCCAGCTACCTTCAGTACGTTTCCGTTATATGGGTAGAATATTCCAGCATTTGTTCCTGTCTGCTCTGGCATTGTTACAGTAAATGTTATTTTGTTTTCAACAGACGCATCATAGTCAAGTGCTACTTCTGTGCCTGATTGATAGAACCTTGACTCTCTCTTACTATAAATGAAAGATGGAAGCCCAACTCCCTGATATGCCTTTTGTAAGAAATAGTTTCCACTAATGGATTCAAGCTTACCAGAGTCACCCTTCAAACTTTCATATAGACCTGTCTTAATAGCACCAGGAACTCCAAAGTCACTATCAACTATAGTAGGTGTAACTAATGTAGTTGAATAAATATCATTCATTGACTTCATCTTATAAAGAGAGTCACCAGTGGCACCACCGAAAGTGTTGCTGTAGTTATTATCAGCGTTTGCTACACTGGCCCATGAAGCAGACCAAGTACCAGTTGGATAATAAGTTTGGAAATCTGCTGGCATTGAAGCATAGCTTGCGTATTCATAACCAGTGCCGAAAAGAATTTTAGTTGGGAAATAAGGATAAATATAGTTAGCAGCAGAAGGAATATTTGAGTCACCTTTAGACCACCAACCTAATGTGCCAGGGAACTTGACAGATGAGAAGAACTGTTCGTTCGACATCAAAGTTCCATCTTTATTGAAGGCAGAGTCACCAGCAAATGCCGCTGTATAGTGGTCAGTACTGGACTTAGATCTTTGCTGTCCTACAGAAGAGAATGACTCTCCACTTAATATGTGCATCATTGAGTGCTTGGCCCACATGGTTACAGTGTTAGGGCCAGCATCTTGGTAGAAAACTTTGCCATTCTTTCGTGCTGTTATTTCTACCCAACCACGAATGGACTGCATTTTATCATGATTTTTTCTTTGATCTACTAAAAAATAAAACCCGTTCTTCAAAATATCTTTTAACATGTTTATCTCCAAATTTATCTTTCCAGCTATCCTCCTTAACTTTACAAAAAACCCCGTATTTCTACGGGGTTAAGATTACACATCTGGACAATATTGCCCATTGGGGAAAGGTTTAGGTAAGCCATCAACTCTACTTACATCTATACCTCTTCTAATAAGTCCTTCTCTTGTATCGTAGTAAAGTATCAAAGTTGCCTCTAATACTCTCTCGCCAAAAGACGCTTTATGAGTTCTAAAATCTTTTACCTCTCCAGATCCTGTAGCTAGTTTTGGCTCTGGTAAAGAAACATTCATATAATTCATGTTATAGGCAGCAGATTTTTCAGACCCTACACTAAAACAACTGGACATCATAGTGCCGCTACCACCATTGCTTACATTATCATTAATATTTAAATTTAATGGTTCAAAAGTATTAACATTCCAATTAGGAGAAGGAATTTCATCCCACTTACGCAAAACTCCAGGAATATAAGTAGTAGTATAAGTATAGGTATAAGCAATTTTGTCTTTAAATATGGCGGTTGCTATTACACCAGTATTTGCTGGATTGGCTCCAAGTTTAGCTGAATAAGAACTTTCTTGTGGGGTAAAGAAAAATTCTCTTACATCACTTGCACTTATTTTCCAACCAGGAATCTTAATGTTGTTATATGGATGAAGAATATAACCAGGAGCGGTTAGTGAATCTTCGTGCTTTCCATTTATAACATTAAGTCCGTCTACAGAACTAACAGCCAATATTCTGCTATAGCTGTTGTTCTTTACTTCGATTACATACTTGGTTCCATTTCTAGCTTCTATCCAATCGGTACCAGTTCTGTAATCACGATAAATTGGGACTGGCTTATCGTTTACCAGGATTCTCATTTGATACATAAGTATCTCCTCTGCCCGTTTAGGGACTTTAAATTATTAGACCTTAAGGTCTAACCTTTTCTTGTTTCTGTCATTTGGAACTTATCAAACATAAATTTATACTTTGGATCATTTAGCGTCCAAGAACATCCACACAATCTCATTGCTCCTTTATCGCTGTCTCCATAACCACCAGGCAAAACTGGACTTAAAATTATGGTTGTTAAACCAGAGTCGCCAGCTATTCTAGCATGTCCTACGGAATCAGCGTAATAAGTTCCTTCTGTGCTATCACCTGTATTTATGATTTGAAGAGTATCTCCCTTCCTTAAACCAGTGAATAGTTGTGAACCATCATATAGAACCACTCTAGAGAAAGTAGGTGCCCCAGCATCAGTGGAATAACTCTTTATTCTTCTTACTTGTTCGAAGTCCAAATAACCTTTGAATAAATTGATTTGGTCTATTGCTGATATTGGTGGCTTTACAGTTATTTCTGTAGTGTCTCCATACCAAGTTACTGCATCAACCATTCTAGTTACATTATTTACTCCATGTTTAGTATCGTATAAAGTTACATAGTCGTCTTTAACTAATCTGCTAAACTTTCTAATACTATCGCCTACTGCTAAAGTATCTCCATTATTTACAAATCTTCTGTGGTCTAGAACTCTTATTACACCTTGGCCAGAACCATTGTTTGCATCTATGTAGAAAACCTGTCCTGTATTATATCCCCAAGTAGTATCAGCATTAGCAGTGATGTTGAAATCTAAATAATACTTTTCTTGTGGTCTAATATCCCAAGATCTTAATGGGTGGTTAGCTCCCAAAGTTATAAAGTTTCCAATAACTTCTTCTACTGGATTATAAACAGGGACTATCCAAGCTCCATGTCTCCAATAAACTTTACTATCAGCAATTTTACTATCACCAACTACAGCTATACCAGAATTTACTGCTGATTTTCTATAATAGATTACCCAGCTATCTCCAGTTGGATAAGTATCTGATCTATTAGTAGGCAAAGAGTAATGTCCAGGAGTTAAATAACGAACTGCATCAACAAAGAGGAATATATCTCTTCTTCTTAAGTTCCAGTTTTGAGCAGACAAACCACTATCGCCAGGAGTTTTTATAAGAACTCTCATGTTCTCATAAATTTGTTCATCGTTCCAACTTGGATTAGCTGTCTTCAACTTAGAAAATACTGAAGTTGAAACCTCTGGTGCGGTGTATGATTCTCGTGTATCTGTGTGGTCTCCAGAAATCCAGTGTCCCGTCTTTCCTAATCTAGTAGGAACTGTCCAATAACTGCTATCTCCCCAATGGAAGTTGTTAGTACTTCTAGTATTATAAAGCAAGGCATCAGTTATTAAACCCTCAAATACATAGTTCGTTGCGATATAAGGAGTGCTACCTATTGAAAGGAATGAGTTCTTGGCCCAAGTATTAGCAGTTCCAGCATAAGTAGAGTCTCCGTGTTGAACAGTTCCATTTACATAAAGTTCTGCATAGTTAGCTAACACATTCCAAGTTGCTTTTAAATGAGTCCATTGTCTAATAGAAGCATTAGTAGTATAAGCTGCCGCAGAAGAAACATTTCTATAGTTTGAAGCGTCCTTCATTATGGAGAATAACCACTTATCTGTTGCCTGACTATATTTTAAAACTATATGAACAGAGTCACCAGTATAATCAGACATTACAAATTTATCTACTGTTGTATTATAGTTGAAGTAAGGTCTTACCCAGCACTCAAATGTTCCACTATCACCAACAGTTAAAGGATATGCTAATGAATCTCCTCCTCTTAAAGAAGGTTTAGCGAAAGGTCTAGCAAAATCTACACTCTTCTCTATTTGAACATTATAAACTTTAAAAGTGTCTCCACTTGTTAAGTTGGAAGAGTTTCCCTTTATCCACCAACCAAAACCATTGTAGGTTGCTTTTGAAGAAACTGTTGGCTCAATGAAAGTCCAAGTGTTTGCAAAAACTATATTGGTATCACCAAATAAAGTATCGCCCGCGCGCGAGAAGAAAGGAGTTACTTTTATATCTCTAGTGGATTTAATCCACATAGTAGTATAGTAATGCCCTGTATCTCCAGGAGATTGGTTGGTATCCCCAATTATAGTTCTATAAATATCAGTTCCAGTGCTCCAAGAGAAAACTGAATCCCCTATTGTGACATCATAAACTCTTTTATAATTAGTATTCCAAGCTGGCCACACATTCCATTTAGAAGTATCGGCCAAGTTTTCTGTTGCTATTTTATTTATTATAGGATTCCAGAAACCAGTAACACCTTTTCCGGCCCATCGAACTCTTGTATTTGTTACAGCAGTGCCATAGGTAGGTAATTCAAAAATTGGATTAGAGTTTCTTGTTGGTATTTTATTATCAGATGTTTTATTCTTAGTATCATCTAATCTTATTAGCTCACTTCCACCAGGAATAGTTCTGCTAGCCTCAAACAAGTTTCCTTCCCAATATCTTCTATCTGGATAATAACCAGAATAAAGGTGCATCATTCTATCTGGGCCACCTATATAAAGCGTTCCACTTGGACTTGCTTTGCTACTGCCGTGCATTCCTACATTCGTGTCACCTTTCAAGTAAATAGTTACTTGCTTTGTAGAAGGGTTATAAGCAGGGGCGACAGTATCAGCGGATAGATAATAAGTTCCATCGTTAGCATCTGCACTAGTTCCAGCAATTGTAATTCTATCTATTACATATTTACCAACCAAACTATCGCCAGTTGGATTTAGAAGTTCCATCAAAGTAGTTTTGGCTGCACCAGAGGAAATATTATTTACAACTATTTTTCCTCTTGGATAAACAGTATCTCCAGCCCTAGCATCAATGGATTGAATTGCATAGCTTCTGTTATAGAAAGATAGTAAAGGCCCAGTCCTATTCATATAAATAGGATCTGCTCTAGGTTCATCTAATAAAGTCCAAGCATATTTTGCTGTCTCTATAGAAGGTCTAGCACTGAAAAGAATATTTCTTTCTACGAAAATTGGTGACAAGAACTCTGCGTAGAATTCTATAGCATCCAAGTCCGCTGCACTTAAGTCAGCTTCCTGTCCAGTTCCAAGTGAAGTAATACTATACTGAATTACATTTGTTTTAAAGTAAGTGTAAGTATCTCCTAGTGGAGCGAAAAGATGTTTTATCTCATATGCACTTAACTCTCTAGTATATAATCTAGCTTCCTCCATTGAACCAATCCATCCATAACCTTTTATTGGTGTTGAATAATTTCCCAAATAAATAAATCCAGTGGGAAAAGTAGTTGTAATGGTTGCCGTTTCGTTTACTACTATTACAGAATTTTTATAAAATACTACTTTTTTTGTATTGCTATTAAAAGTAAATGCATAGAAACGAAGTTTATCATCAAAAGTTCCTACTGGTATATCAATATCTTCGTGACTAGTATTTGTATTAAGCCTAATTATACCACTTCCATCTGTATTGGCCCAAATACAGAAACCATCTGTATTAGATCTTCCAAAAGTAAATGCTACGCAAGAATCTCCAGCTAGTTTAGTTGCCCAGAAAGTAAAAGTTAATTCTTTAATGCCAAATCTATAATCTGGATCAATTATGGATTTGACATATCTAATTACTTGTTTATCAGCAAAATATATTTGTGAAGTGCTTGAATAACCAGATCTAGTCCACTCTGTATTATAAAGAGTCATTCTATTTCTATTTGTTGATAGATCTAGGATAGTATCGCCAATTCCCTCATTGAAATTCCAATGTCCTTGTAATCCATAAGAAGAATTTATTGAAACATTTCCAGTTAAATGATAACTAGAGTAACCATTAGAATCTCCAGTGGTATAAGTAGAAGCCAATCTATCAAAAGCATTTAAATCCATTGGCTCTGTTATAGAATCCTTTGAAACAGAGTAAGTTCTAGACATTCCAGTTGGAATAGCGTCCGTTGGTTTATCTGGTGTTAAATAAAATAAATAAGAATCCTTATTTGTAGATGCAGTATAAAGATTGGCATTTATTGAAGTATCTCCAAACCTTCTGTCAAACCAGAACTCTTGTGGTATTATCTCAAAGCCAAGTAAGTTAAAGAATAGTTCGAACGAATAGTTTGTTCCTTTTATTCTATATATCTCAATAATATTTTTAAGTAACTCTCTAAATGAAGAGTTAGTTAATAATTGATAGTCGTCTCTTTCATAACCTATTATTTGAGCTAGGTAATTTAAATATTCTGTTGGGATTTTATCTAAATCTACTATGTTATAAAGATTATCTATAATCATAGTAAATTTATCAAACTCTCTCATGAAAGCTTCTTGGTACATTTTAGTTTTTTCTTCAGAGTTAATCATATCATAATCAAACTCTGGCAAGAAATACTTATATTTCTGTCTAAAGAAAGTTTTTACGGCAGAGTATTTAAAGGAATACACCATCCAGTGAGCTAAGGCACTATCAGTAAAACCACCACTAGGAGTAAAGTATCCATAAGGAGTAGAGACTGGACTAATTATAATGGCCCAAATAGCACTACATATTGTTGCATTGCCAGAAAGATAGATGGCAGTGTTAGAAGTAAAAGTATCAACGTTTGCTAAATAATATTCTGCCAAAGCTGAGTAACCAGTTATCGTTAAATAGTAACTTCCAATATAGGTGTCACCAGTAAATTTTGGAGCTGTATCACCAGAAGAATATTGTGGAACTAAGGTATAACCCAGATTTTTAAATTCTGTATTTAAATCAGAGTCATTTTTTAGTATTGATACTATTTGATCTACTTCAAATTTTTCTGCCATTTAATTATCCATTATAAACCAAGTAAGTTATATTTATACCGTGAACTAATGTAGAACCAGAAAGAACATTATCTGATAAAGGAATTATCTCGTCAAAGTTACAAGTAATTTCATTCTCTTCATTTGTTAATGAATTTGTCAAATCCTTACCAAAGTAAGACATAGTTACATATTCTACTCCAGCAACTGAGTGTATCAAACTTTCTACTTTTGATCTAACTACTGATTGAGCATAGTCTCTCTTAACTACGCCACCCGTTACGAAACTATATTCTTCTGATAAAACTGTCTCTACAGCAGACTTAACCTCACTTGGAGAATAAGATTTATTATAATAAACATTTGCTACAATATCAAAAGTGCTAAAAGTAGTTTGCTTAAAAATAGTGTCAATTCCAACTATTTTTTTATTCTGCATATAATCTTGATATGTAAACTCGTCTGTTGTTATATCGTTTCTTCTATCCCAAATAAAGTGATCGTAGAAACTTGCATCTGGAATTTGAGAGAACCCATTGTTCGTCTTTATCATTTCCATCAAATCTTCTGTTGCTGTATGTCTTTGTCTTAAATAATAATCTCCATTTACTTTATAAACATAGTTAGTATCGCCACTCAAATCAAACAAGTTTCTTGCAGCAGTAGAAAGTTTATTTCCACGAACACTTATTCTAACCTGGCTATTATTATTAGCAAAAGGACTAGTAATGGTAATTCTCTTATATACAGGATCTATTGTTGCGTAAGTGAAATTTCCATAAGAATCTCCAGTGGCCCAAGCTCCATATTTTGCTTTCAGTTGACTATTAATAGTGTCTCCAATTAATGAAAGCCAATAGAAAGAATCGCCACCAGAATCTCCTACCCATAATGTTACTAGAGTATCGCCTCTTGTATCTATTCCTAACATAAGCACTGGAACGCAAGGTTTTATAATTACTGAATCTCCAAGTGTTGGACTTACTAACTGAGCTGGTGTAGCATAAGTTAAGTCCCAACTATTATTAATCGCAAACAATGAAGGAGAAGTAGTTGCAACCTTGGTAAATCTTACTTTATAATCTGACAAATTTGCATCTGGAGTTGTGTCTCCATAAGTATTATAAACTCTATCAGCTATTGGTCTCCACTCATAATCAGTTCCTTGAGTAAAGTTGTAGTTGTGATAAGTTCCTAAAGTTATTGCTGTTGTATCACCTTTGATATAATGAACATAGAAACTTGAAGGATCTGGAGAAATAGTTGTAGAACCAAGTTCATAAATTATTTTTCCAAAATTTGCTAGTGTGTTATTGGCTATTAGAGTAAGTCTCCTATAACCATAACAAACATAAGTATCTCCAGCTACAGCAGTTCCTAATACTGCAGAAGTAGCATCTTGTCTAACCGTTCCACCAATTACTATTCCAGGCTGAACCTTCTTTATGTAAATTCTAGCAGTTGGTGTGTCTCCACCCCAAATGTTTCCCTTTCCATATCCTTGAATTTTAACATAGTCAGCAGTTCCAATTTGAACCACGCTAGCTCCACCACGAATACCAGTAGAGTCAGCATAGTTAATTCCATAAGCTCCAATGCTTCCCAATTTTCTGTTTATTGCTTGTGCTACTTCGTGAGCGTGAACATTATTAATATTTAAAGCAACAGAGGCTATATCAATTACTGTATCACCTTTGCTATCTATATTGAGTTTGATAAATCTTAAGTTTTCTAGATCAAGTCCCTCTACCATATTTACTGAAGAGATAAAATATGCTTGAATAGGTTCAACTATTTTATATCTACTGACTAAAATTGAGTCACCAGAAAAAAGTGTGTCTCCTACTAGTTTATTTTGTATTTCAATAAATTGCTGAGAAGTGTCTATTGCAGAAGTTGCTATTGCTTTGAATTTTGTGTCACTTAAGAAATTATCCTTAAGGTCTTGTGGAGTATCTAAATATATATAATTAAAGAAAGTATCTGTAGTGTCTCCATTCCAAGCTATAGCAGTTCCAGCTAGCTTAGTCCTACCAGCAACAGCACTACTAGTGCCTAGAGTAACGGTATTAAATGCTCCAGGCCTGAAGGCATTTATCTCATTAAATCTATTTTCTAAATAAAGACTCATCCAGTAGAACTTATTATAGTCAGAAGTTTCTACACTTTCCCATCCAGTAGCTTTTGGAACTACATAACTCCAAACTTCTGTAGGAGAAATGTTCTCTCCATACCTAGCATATACTCCAGTAGGAGCATTTCCAGCTCCATAACTTACAGCAGTTGTTGAATTTGCATTGGCATTTAAGAGAATGTCGTAGTCTTCAGCAGTTACTGCTTTCTCTACCGTTCTTATTGATAGAGGTGCGTAGATTACTGCGTGTTCTGGAGTTTCTGAATCCTGACCACCTGAACCTTCTGATAAGTTTTCAAAAGAAATGTGAATATTTCTTATGTTAGTTGGGTTGGCTATTGGAGAAACTGAAATAAGTTGAGTTGTATTAATAGCATCACGAACTATATTACCATCTGCTCCACCACCAGCTCTATAGAAAACTCTTATTTTATCTCCTATGGCTGGTCTTCTTGTTGCTGAAGGTAGCAATGAAGTAGGACCGAAAGAAATAGTTACTGTATCGTTCTCACCTACAGATAAAGTATATGGTATTGGTCTAGGTAAACCAGTAATATTATTAGTTTCTTCCTGTGCTTCTGCATCTAGGAAAGAGTCAACTTTTATAAGTTCTTCTTCTGTAAGTAAAGTATCATCGGCAAAATAAACTATTGGAGAACCTTGTATTACAGAATTTTTATTTAGCGTAAAAGTGAAAGAGTTGTCTGTAGTTACAGTGAAAGTTTCTATGTAAGTTCTTCCCTCATAAAAGGTTACTATTCCAGGAGTTGTAATAAAAGAGGTGCTTATTTTAACTCCTACTTTATAACTATATTTCTCATTGACAGTATCATAAGACAATGCTTCAAAATTACGATTTACGCCAAGCTTATCTTTTGCTGTAAGAGAGTAAGGAGTAAAAGTAACTCCTTGTGTATAAGTTGGTGTTAGGTAGAACTCGCCAGGCCAGCTATCTCCATATCCAGTTGCTGGAACTGTAGTGGTTACACTTACTGCTGAAGCATAAGGAAGAGTAAAGTTGTAACCAATAATTTTCAATATTCTCATTATGCTAGATTTTTGCGTAGCAGTTGAAATCCAGTTCTCATTTGCAACCCAGTCAACTCTTGTTGCTAGGTTATCAGTTATGTAAGCAAAGAGTTCAATAAGCATTCTTCCAGCATCAGAGGATAAGAAGTCGTCCCACTTTTGATTATAAGTAGGATTATCTGTGACTAGACTTAATATATCGTCTCGTATATTCGCATATTCTAGTCCACTAAATTGAGTTTTTGGTAGTGGTGTTAATGTTCTAGCCATTTAAGTCCTCATACACAACATAGTAAAAGTTGTCGTCTATTTTTAATTTATAATTATTCACAGTTTTAAATATTAATTCTTTGATAAAATCATCTGTTGCTTCGGAAACTTTTCCACTTGATATAATTCTTCCTGCTGAAAAATTGTTTATCATCCGTGAATAGTTATTCGCATTAATATCAGTTGTCAAAACAACATTATACCCATCCATTTTATAGTGAGGGGGCATAGTAAGAAGCTCTTTAGAAATACTTTCAAACATCGACTCTAGTTTTAACTTCTTGGAAGGAAGTTTTACAGAAGAAGTTTTAATGTCTTCTATCTTTTCTTCAGTTCTTTTTATGCCCTTGGGAAGTCCTTCTAAAAAAAATGCTCTAACCGTAGGAGACATTTTCGTTTCTTTTATAATTTTCTCCGCGTCATCATAATCAAAGCCCTTCCAATTTTGAGGTGCATCTTTCATCCATATATCAATAAAAAGTTTATTTGACTCGACATGCACGCCAAGCAAAAATAACATTCCATCAACAAGAGCTTTAAATAACTCTGGACTATAGCCGTTTTTTATTCCCAGTTTATCTAACTTTGAAAGATCTTTCGTAGCCATTATATTCTTACAACCTTTTCAAGCGTAAAAACTTCTAGAGTTTCATTGATAATTACTTCTACTTTAACTGCTAGTGTATTAGCGTCTAAATTAGTAAGCGTTATGGTTTGAACGGTCACTCTAGGCTCCCACTTACCTATTGCCGTAGCTATCTCGGACATTATCTCTTCTTTCATTATGATTGATTGATCGAATAGAAATGCCTTAAATCTACAACCGAAGGTGGGATTACCCACTCTTTCACCTGGCATAGTAAGTAATATGCGAGTAAGGTTCTCTTCTAATAGAGCTGAGTCTTGTAATATTGTGGGAGAGTCCACATTGTATATTCCTACACCTTTCACGGATTACCTCTTTGAGATTAACTTTACTCAAAAAGTTGTTTATCTATGGTTTATTTGGTGTAAAGGAATATTCAGCGCAGGGATTTATAAACTTAGGGCTTACTTTCGCCATAAGTGTTTTTAACTTGGGGAGTATTTCTTTTACTTTCTCAATACTTACTGCTTCATCAAGTAGAGAATAGATAATGGCTAGTTCAGCGAATTCTTTTTCTGTCACGGCCTTACCAGAGTATGCATATGATTGTCTTCACCAGCGGGGAGAATAGTGAAGTGTTCGATCTTATGTTTATGCTTAGGTCCAGGCCCCATAGTTTTTCTAGTAGAACCATTACCAGTCAAATCTATTTTATAGGTATGAGTATGGTTGTAAGTGCCAGAGTTACTGGTTTCGCCTTCTTCTTCTTTTAGAAATTCTTTTAGTTTCATACTTTTAACTTTACAAATAAAAAACCCCAGATTGCTCTGGGGTTAAAATTGCCAAGGTTTACTTTTACTTCTTAATTAAGGACTTAATCCAGGCTACTATTTTAGCAATAAGTTCTACTGTTACTTCGTAGAAGATCTGACCGCCAGCAATTACGAGGGCGAAACCAAGCACCCACATAAAGACCTTATCGGACATAAGAGAAAGAGCGGTAAAGCTCAAAGCTCCTAGAACTGGAAGAGCCAACTTCCATACCCAAGAAGGTGCTTTAGTCCATAGTTGCTTAACGTATTGGATAAGACCAACTGTGGAAAAAACTGATAGAGCGGCGATGACGATTGTTTGAACTAAATCTGCAATAACCATAATGAATTCTCCTTTTATTTATCTTTACTTTTCTCACGCTTAAGAATGTCTATTAAGCAACTAGCTGCATGTTTCAGGGTAGAGCAGACAAGAAGCTCAGGGTAAATCTCTTTAATTCCTTTAAAGAGTTCCCATATAACTTCTTTATCTCTTTCTTTCTTCTTCATATTTTCGATAAACCAGACATAACCGATA
>Ga0315294_10005331_pt1 | contig 14094 bp, 12 predicted proteins | sample YL17G13_40_MG_FD_203626 | JGI IMG/M metagenome (GOLD analysis project Ga0315294, IMG submission 203626) | Sediment microbial communities from Yellowstone Lake, YNP, Wyoming, USA - YL17G13_40 | ecosystem: Environmental > Aquatic > Freshwater > Lake > Sediment | place: USA: Wyoming | collected... | reverse complement strand
AGGCAGGCATCAAAGGCATACAGATCTTCATTGACAAAATCATCTACCGCGTGATAGAAAACTATCTCACATGGTTCAAAAACCAGCGAGAAACAACAGCTGAACAAAAGTTTGAAGCCCTCATTAGACCTGGAAAAATCCAAGTCATGCAAGGCTTCATATTCAGAAGAGCTAAACCAGCCATCTTCGGCGTAGAAGTTCTAGCTGGAAAGATCGCGCCTAGAGTCTTGCTGATCAGAGCTGAAGACGGCGACGACGTAGGCGACGTCCAGCAAATCCAAGACAAAGGCAAAGCTATATCTGAAGCAGACAAAGGCATGCAAATAGCCATCTCCATGGACAAACCCGTCGTTGGAAGACACGTCTTCGAAAAAGACATCCTATTCGTGAAGGTCCCAGAACCACATGCAAAACTTCTACTAACCACCTTCGCAGATAAACTGACAACAGAAGAGCAAGAAGCCCTAAACGACTACGTTGAAGCAATGAGAAAGAAAAACCCGTTCTGGGCAGCATAAACTGAAAACAACTACTCTCAGAAACCTGCTTCTATCAGATCATTCGGTTTCATGATTTCCCGAAGAATCACGGTTGCATAGGAACCGCGTTGCAACGTAAAACTGACTTCGACTCTGTTTCTGAAAGGCTTAGCTGAGACAGATGACATGTTCTTCACCAGAAAATCAATAGGCGAAGTTAAAGTGACTCGCAGCGAACCTTTGCTGGCAATCTCAGGCATCGTCCTGATTCTGAAGCCTTTCGTTGTTACTTCTTCTGTTTCCAATATTTGTTTTTCAATGTCTCCTTGAGCGCCTTCTGATGAAGACTGGCAAGAGCCCATTATTGGAAGAGCTAAACGCATCTTTCCTGCTTCTATTGCTCTGTTAATGTCCGCCGCTGTCTCGGCTGTCACCATCTTGTGCACCGCTATCATCGACAACCCAGACCGCTCCACACCAACCACATAGTCCCCGATCTCAGCTTTGTTCAGCGAAAGACCAAACTTCATTCGGCCACTCAGAAAACGGTTGAACAGATAGGATTGATGTGCGTTAACGAACAGTTTCTGCAGTTTAACAGGCAACCGCCTGAAAGCACCGACATAATCAGTTGGCTTCTCCGTCAAATGTCTAAGCATCAGACGCTCGTATCGTAGGTGTTTTGGAAAATTCTGCAAAGCTTGCTTGAAATCCTGCGACTCCTTCAGTTCTGTGCGTGCTTCTCTAGATTTTGAATGTTCATTTGGGCTGGGTTCAGCCAAGAATAACATTGCAGCTTTTTCAAGGTCGCCTTTGACGATTGTCTTTCCAACAAGATGTGTTATGGGTCTAGTTGTGCCGAAGCGTTGATGACCGAAAAAGTTGGGAACTCCTCCAATTGACTGGATCTCTTGAATCGTCTGATCTATCCGCTTTTTGATGACCGATTTTGAATGGTTTATGGAGTTGATGATTATCTGAAAGCTATTTCCGAACAAATAGTATGATGAGAACTGGCTGTGAAAATAGCCTACTGGACGAAGCTCCAAGCCTCTTGTCTTGAATCCTTGAACGTCTTCAACAAGAGCATTCTCAATAGTGACATACTGAGCCGTGACAGCTCTAGCGTCTTTTATGCCGCCAATCTGGATGCGGCCCATGCTGATTCCAAGATCATCAGCAACTGCTTTGACAGCTGAAAACGTGTCCCAGTTCCGTTTAACCAACACACACAGCAAAAAATGCCTTTGAATTTCTGAAGAACCTAGCGTCTTACCAGTGTTCGTGGAGGGTTCTATTTGGGCCTTTGAACCGTCAACCAGCACTTCTTCAACAGCAAAGTCTTCAACATTTTGCCGAATAACGCCGCCAATACCTGCGGAACGAGTAGCGTAAACTTCAATGCCAATTGACTTCTCAATTTCAGAAACAGACAAGCCGCCCACGCCTTTCGTCAAAGCAGAGGAAGCCGACCCGTAAGTCTGTCCACCTTCTCAGCCGGAGCGGGCCCAATTCCCAAACAAGTCGTAGTGTTCGGAGGAATCTCGGTCAAACCTCTATCAACAATCAGGGCACAGGGCAGCCCAAGCTCTTTCGACTGTTCCTCAAGCGCCAGCAACTCTTTTTCACTCTTCACTTTGACAGCTATTTTCCGCTGTCCTTCCCAAATCCACTCATCCCACCATTCCCTGTGACGTTTTCGCGCCTCCTCCGCGGCGGAAACAGCAGCATGACCAGCTTGAACTGAGGTCTTACCTTTACTCAACTTCAAGTCGGAACGAAAAACGATAACCTGTTTGTAACGAAACTCAGACATGCAAACTTCCCAACATTTCCTACAGTTTGTGATCTCGAGATTTTAAGGATTCGCAGATAGATAAATATAGAAGAAGTAACCCAGCGCCGCCCAGACTCTGGGACTCCACATAATCTGCAGAAGAGAACGCCCCTGAAAATCAATATCACCCACATCCTTCAAGGCTTTATCCAACCTGACGGTTCTGCACAGCCTAATTAGCCTGTCAAACGCCTCATCAGACATCGCATCCAAAGTCTTCCGCAGTTTCAACATGAACCACATGTCCAAGCCGAACGCGTTTTCCCAACGCTTCTGATATTGGCTCAGGAAAACTGAAGAAAAATCGTTCCTCTGCAACGCCTCACACGCAACTTCAGCGGCAATGTGTGCACTATTCATTCCAAAAATGACTCCGCCGCCAGTAGTGGGCTTAACCTGCGACGCAGCATCTCCAGCGACCAAAAAGCCATCAGTATACGTTCTTGGAATATTTCCGCCAAGGGTTACAGGATGGAAAAAAGTCTGCAACACTCTCGCGTTTCGTAGCTTCTCTGAAGCTGCTGGATGCGCATGCATTAGCTTATGCAACAGATCTCGCGGATTTCCATAACGAGCGGCCAAACCGATTTTTGCTCTTCCTTCACCTTTAGGAATCAGCCAAGCATAAAATCCATGAGCAACGTCTGTGCCAAGAAAAACATCAACCATGTCAGTCTCGATGTTTTCAACGTTCTCAACTTCTGCCTCTACTGCGTTGACAACCATTGGGCGATCAAGTGTCTGTAAACTTGCTTGTCGCAGGAGCCTTGAAGATATTCCTTCAGCATCGACCACGATCTTGCATTGGAAGCATTCTTGTTCACCGTTTTTCTCGACGTTCACTCCTGTCACTTGCTTATTCTTTATTGCAAGCGAAGCCACGCGCAAGCCTAAATGGTAATGGGCGCCAGCTTTCTTCGCCAAATCTGCTATGTGCCCGTCAAAAAGAGCCCGGTTGACTGTGCAAGTTACCGGAGAGGAAAGGCGAATGGAAAAGCCCTTTCCTTTTGGTGAATGAAATGTCGCTCCACGAAAGACGTTCTCAACTATTCCTTTAGGCAGCGGATAAAGCCCGAGATCTTTCAGTCCTTTGATGCTCAAGTGGCCGGCGCAGTGACAGGGAGTGCCAATCTCGTTGTGCTCCTCGAAAACTTGAACGTTCACTCCGTTTTTGGCAAGGTTGTATGCTGCAAAAGAGCCGCATGGCCCGCCTCCGACAACTACAACGTCAGACATGTTTTCCATAAGCTGCACGCTTGACGCTAGATCACCTAGTGCCTCTAGTTATGTCACGAGTTCGATTCTTCTCTTTCCGCGGGCTGTAGATGTGGCACGGATCTTCCCGCCTATTTCAAGTCGCATCAGCAGCGTGTTAAAGTCTTTGAAGCCTAGGTCATCAAGTTCTTCTTTCAAAGCTTCAAACAGGTCAGTGTCGACCACAGCGCCCTTCTTGGCCAGTATCTCCAATAATACCGAGTGCGCAGGGCGACTTTTCCAAGTCTTTATTGGCAAAGGCATTCTCTCCTATGCAACAGGCGTTGTTGGCTTCGCAGCTTGCCGAACTTGCTGCATGAAGCTCCTATACCATTTCTCCATGTCAGGAGTAACCGAAGGACCAGTCTTCTTCAGTGCCTCCTCGAAATTCTTCATCGTAACTTCTTTAGCATTCAAGTCGCTTCGCAAAGCAAGCATAGCGGCTTCCCTACAGACGGCTTCAATGTCCGCGCCTGAATAGCTCTTTGTCATGGTTACGAGCTGAGCGAGATTAACATCCTTAGCAAGAGGTACGCCAGTAGTGTGAATCTTGAGTATCTGTAACCTGCTTTTCTCATCAGGCTCAGGCACGTACACGAGTCTATCGAATCTTCCAGGACGAAGCACAGCCGGGTCAACCAGGTCAGGTCTGTTTGTGGCAGCAATAATCACAATGTCTTCGAGCGTCACCACACCGTCCATTTCCGTCAACAGTTGGCTGATCACACGTTCCGATACACCGCTATCTGAAAAACTAGCGCCTCGACGGGGCGCAAGTGAATCAATCTCGTCAAAGAAAACTACTGCTGGCGCCGCCATTCTGGCTTTCCTGAAAACTTCACGTATGGCCTTCTCTGATTCACCAACCCATTTTGAGAACACTTCAGGGCCTTTTATCGTGATGAAGTTGGCTTCGCTCTCTGTCGCTACGCCTCGAGCAAGCAGCGTCTTGCCGCAGCCAGGCGGACCGTAGATTAGGATACCCTTCGGAGGTTTGATACCGAGTCTCGAGAAGACCTCAGGGGTCTTCAGCGGCCACTCCACTGCCTCTTTGAGTTCCTGTTTGACTTCGTCCAGTCCGCCGATGTCAGTCCAGTGGATCGTGGGCACTTCAACGTATACTTCGCGCATAGCCGTCGGAGTGACCTCTTTGTAGCCGCCAACGAAGTCATCCATTTTTACCTCCATTTTCTCCAGAACGGCTGGCGGAACACGTTCATCTTCAAGATTGATCTGTGGCAAATAGCGTCGTAGTGCTTTCATTGCTGTCTCTCTGCTCAGAGCAGACATGTCGGCACCGGTGTATCCATGAGTCATATCGCCAAGCTTCTTCAGGTCAACGTCTTCAGCAAGCGGCATTCCGCGGGTGTGGATCTGAAGAATCTCGTTTCTGCCCTGCTTGTCTGGAACGCCTATCTCGATTTCCCTGTCAAATCTTCCGGGTCTGCGAAGCGCCGGATCAAGAGCGCCGGGTCTGTTTGTGGCTCCTATCACTATGACGTTTCCTCGGCTGGACAAGCCATCCATGAGAGCTAGAAGCTGAGCGACTACACGTCTTTCAACTTCACCCGTGACTTCTTCACGTTTGGGCGCAATGGCGTCCAGCTCGTCGATGAATATGATGCTTGGAGCGTTCTGTTGAGCTTGCTGGAAGATCTCTCTGAGCCGAGCCTCAGATTCACCGTAGAATTTGCTCATGATTTCAGGCCCGTTTATCGAGAAAAAGTTGGCTTCAGACTCGTTCGCTACTGCTCTAGCCAGCAGGGTTTTGCCGCATCCAGGTGGGCCGTGAAGCAGTACTCCTTTTGGCGGGTCGATTCCAAGCCTTTGGAACAATTCGGGATGTCTCAGCGGAAGCTCAACCATTTCTCTTACTCTTTGCATCTCTTCGTGTAAGCCGCCTACGTCTTCGTATGTTGTTCTCGGCAGCCCTTTTCCTTCTGGCGCCGGCTCGTTCAAAATTGTGAGCTTTGTCTCGGAGGTTACCTTCACTATGCCGTGGGGACGGGTTTTTGTAACCGTGAAGGGAATAGCGTGACCTAACATCATGACAAGCGTAGTGTCGCCTTCCACGAGCGTTCTTTCCATCAGCCTATTCTTGACAAAATTAGTGAAATCTTCATCAACATTTAGCCGCATGTCGATAGGAGCAAGAGTTAGGCTTAAAGCAGTCTTAACTTTGGCTGGTTTAACGAGGACATATTCGTTTATTGCGACGCCTGCATTTTTTCGTGAGAAACCGTCTACGCGGAGAATTTCACGGTTCTGATCTTCGCTGTAGGCTGGCCAAGCTATCGCAGAAGTTGTCCGTTTGCCCACGATTTCTATCACGTCGCCCGCCGATATGCCAAGTTTCTGCATTGTTCTCTGATCTATGCGGGCTATGCCTCTTCCAACGTCTCTTTGTCTTGCGTCTCCGACACGTAGTTGAACTTCACTCAAACAGAACACTTCCCTTGATTACTTGAATAATGCGTTTCGAAATAAACCTTTGAGTCTCATATAAACGTTTAAGCCGACCCTTGAAAGGTTACTTGCTTGACCTTCGCACCATCAGAGTCTGCAGCTGGCTTACTTCGCTTATTCCTTCCAGCTTCTTCTCCAAGTCGTCAAGCACGCCGGACTTGTCTTCCGGAAACCTGACCTGCATAAGCAACGCTTTCAAACCGAAAGCAATAGGCTCTTCGCCATATCCATCAATCGTGGCGTATTGCGGGAGGTTTGCTTCAATCTTCTTCTTCAAATCATCAAAATTAACTTCAACACCGGTTGGAAAAACCTTGTAAGTAATTATCACACTGCCCACAGTCAATCATCTCACAATTTTCTTATGGCCCGATGAAACCGCATTTTGGACACTTGTATGGCCGTCCGAACTTGCGGCATTTTCCGCAACGCCTTATCTGGATTTCGCCACAGTTTGGACAGAAAAACTTTGTAGCTTCTACTGCTGGCGGAATAGGCTTGCGGCAGCTTGTGCACGCTGACATTGTTATAGTTACGGTCTTTTCGGCCATGGAGACCATCCCGATGATGATTTCTGTAAATGGCAAGCTTCCTTATATCTTATATGTTTGAGTTTAGCAAGTTTATTATCAGAGTGCCAAGCCCTATGTTTCACGGTGTGTCATTTTGGGCGTAAACCTGCGCGACCTTGTTCCCAAGACAGTGGTGAAGCTTGAGGACTTGGGCGGAAAATCCATGGCCATAGATGCCTACAACGCTCTGTACCAGTTTCTAGCAATAATCCGGCAACCAGACGGCACGCCTCTGAAGGACAGCGGGGGAAGGGTGACTAGTCATCTGAGCGGGCTTCTTTACAGGACAAGCAATCTCGTGGAGATGGGCATAAAACCCATCTACGTCTTCGACGGAAAGCCTCCATCGCTGAAGGAAGTCGAAATCCAAAGGCGTGCCAAAATCAAGCAGGACGCCCAAGTAAGATATGAGCGCGCGATCAAAGAAGGCAAGATTGAAGAAGCACGCACATACGCTCAAGCCACGTCAAAATTGAAGGATTACATGACTGAAGACAGTAAGAAACTTCTCAACCTAATGGGGATACCGTGGATTCAGGCGCCCAGTGAAGGAGAGGCTCAGGCAGCGCACCTGGCAAAACGTGGAGATGCAGACTATTGTGCAAGCCAGGATTATGACAGCTTGCTTTTTGGCGCTCCAAAACTCGTCAGGAACGTAACAATATCAGGAAAGAGAAGGCTTCCAAGCAAGAACGTGGTTATCGATGTTGTGCCCGAGATTGTTGAGCTTGAACGGGTTTTGAAGGGATGCGGAATCAGTTATGAGCAGCTGGTGGACGTTGGAATCCTGATAGGAACAGACTTCAATCCTGACGGTATTGAAGGTTTAGGACCGAAAACTGCCTTAAAATTGGTTAAAGAGTATGGGACGCTGGAGAACGCGCTTCCACACATTAAGAATGCGAAGTTTCCGGCTGAACCGCGGAGAATAAGGGAGATTTTCCTGAATCCGCCAATTACAAACAATTATAGGGTTGAATGGAAAGAGCCAGACTTGGAAGGCATTGTCAACTTCATTTGCAGAGAACGCGATTTCTCCGAAGATCGCGTCAGAAAATCGGTTGAAAGAATGCAGAAAGGACTGACACAGGCAAAAGGCAAATCTACGCTTGACAAGTGGTTCGGATGACCTCAACCTTTTAATTAAGTCTCACCGGATTAGACTAAACATCAGGAGAATAGGCACGCATGGACGAGGATTTACCGTGGCAGCCTGAACCCTTCAAGATAAAGATGGTTGAAAAGATAAACCTTCACCCTAGAGAAAAACGTAAACAACTCATCGAGAAGTCTGGATACAACGTTTTCATGCTCAAAGCTGAAGACGTGTTCATAGATCTCCTCACAGACAGCGGAACCTCAGCCATGAGCGACCGCCAATGGGCAGGAATGATACAGACGAATCAGGCTTACGCAGGCAGCCAAAGCTTCTACTCACTAGAAAACGCGATGAAAGACATCTTCGGCTTCGAACACCTGATTCCAGTGCACCAAGGAAGAGCGGCAGAAAACATACTTTTCTCAACAATGCTAACTCTTGGATGCTATGTGCCCAACAACATGCACTTTGATACGACCGAAGCCAACGTCCTCAGAAACAAAGGCATACCAATCAACCTAGCCGTAGAAGACGCTTATGACACTGCAAAAATAGCCCCGTTCAAGGGCAACATGGACACGAAAAAGCTGGAACAGTTCATACGAGAAAAGACTCCGCAGAAGATACCTTTGGTAATGATTACGGCGACGAACAACAGCGCAGGCGGTCAGCCTGTCTCAATGCAAAACATAAAGGAAACAGCAGCCGTAGCGAGGAAATATGGAATACCCTTCTTCATCGATGCCTGCAGATTCGCAGAAAACTGCTACTTCATCAAACAAAGAGAGCAAGGCCACAAAAACAAGACACTGAAAGAAATAGCGCGAGAAATGTTCTCATACGCTGACGGCTGCACGTTCAGCGGCAAAAAAGAAGCGCTAACCAACATAGGAGGAATGCTCTGCACGAACAATGACGAACTGCATGAGAAATTGGAGAACCTCTGCATACTGATAGAAGGCTTCGTAACCTACGGCGGTCTGGCATGCAGAGAACTGGAGGCAATGGCAATAGGACTCTATGAGGCAGTTGACGAAGAATACCAAATGTATAGACATAGACAAGTAGAGTACTTAGCTAGTCTTCTGAGACAAGAAGGCGTGCCGATAGTTGAGCCAGCAGGCGGACACGCTGTGTTTGTGGATGCAAAGAGGTTCTTGCCAAACGTTTCAAGCGACCAGTTTCCAGCTCAAGCGCTGACAGTTCAGCTTTACATTGAGTCAGGAGTCAGAGGAGTAGAGATCGGTAGTTCCTGCTTCGGCAAAATCGACGAGAAGACAGGAAAGTTTATTCCAGCGCGACTGGAGCTGTTGAGGCTTGCAATTCCGAGAAGAGCCTACACAGACAATCACATGAGGTACGTGGCTGAATGCCTGATAAAACTGTACAAGAAGCGAGACCAGATAAAGGGACTGAAACGAATCTACGCATCAAAACTTCTGGGACATTTCACAGCGAAATTTGAGCCAATCAGCTAGATCGTTTGACCATATCGCCCTGTCAGAGGGACGAAGGCTACTCCTCCAAGGTTTTCTTGTCTTGTTTTTCCGTTGCTTTCTTTCGTTATCTTTGTAAGGTTCTGGAAGAGCGCTGCGTTTCCGACGGGGATCAGCATGATTCCGCCTAGTTTCAGTTGCTCAACAAGTGGCTTCGGTATGTCTGGAGCTGCTGCTGTCACAAGGATTCGGTCGTATGGAGCCTTTTCAGGATATCCGAGTGAGCCGTCTGCGTTGATTATGGTGATGCGGTCGCCGTAGCCTGCTTTCATTATGGTTTTTCTCGCGAACTCTGCCAGTTCTTGAACTATTTCCACGGCGTATACGTGTCCCCAGTTGCTTCTGGGCGCATCTGCAGGCGCAATTATCTCAGCGATCGTTGCAGCATGCCATCCTGAACCCGCGCCTACCTCAAGCACGTTGTTGCCTGCTTCAAGTTGGAGTGCTTCGTTCATTATTGAAACCATGTGCGGAGCAGAAACTGTTTGCCCATATCCTATAGGAAGAGGTGTATCTGTGGCGCTGTAGGGCTTCATATCTTCAGGAAGAAAGGTTGCACGTGGAACGGAACGCACAGCATGAATTACTTTAGGTGAACGCAGAAGACCTTCTTTCACCAAGTTGTCTACGAGTTTCTCCCAATCGCTCCTTTCCATATGCGACCCTTAACGAATAGTGAATAGATTGACATTTAACGTGTTTGCATCTGTAAGAAGGATGCAGAATAAAGACAGTATAACTGTTATCCACGAATATGAATACACATTCTGCAAGAAAGAATGAAGAAGGCCAATGTAGTTTTATTTCACCGTCACTGACTTTGCCAAGTTTCTAGGCGTGTCCGGATTGTAACCTCTTTCCAAAGCTATATAGTACGCCAGCAGCTGCAGAGGTATCACGTAGGATATTGGTGACAGAACATCAGGAATGCCTTTCGAAACCTCAATAAAATCATCAGCCAGCCTTTTGACTTCTTCATCGCCTTCTTCAACAACCGCAATTATTGAGGCCCCTCTTGCCTTCATCTCCATTATGTTGCCAATCAAAGTCTTGCGTGTATCATCTTTCGGACAGACAAACACAACTGGAAAACCAGGCTCCACCAAACTTATCGGCCCGTGTTTGCTTTCTCCCGCTGGAAAAGCGATGGCGGGCACGTAGGCGATCTCCATGAGTTTCAGCCTTCCTTCATACGCTGTAGCAGTGCTGATTCCCCGGCCTAAAAAGAAGAACACCTTTGCATCTTTGTACTTCTTTGCGATTTGCTTCACTTTTTCTTCTTGCGTGCGAATTATAGTGTCAACCGTTTCAGGCATTTTATCCAGTCTTTCGGCCAAATAATCCATTTCATCCTGCGAAACTTTGCCTCTTTTCTTTGCAAGTTTCAGAGCCACCTGAGCCATCACTGACAGTTGTGATGTAAAAGTCTTTGTCGCTGCAACGCCTATTTCAGGCCCAGATTGTTGACTAATGTAGACTCGTGAAACTCTCGTAAGAGTTGAGCCGATCACGTTCGTCAATCCCAGGACGGTTGCAGCTCTCTGTCGGGCCGCGTGGATAGATGCCAAAGTGTCTGCTGTCTCGCCTGATTGGCTCACAGCCAGTATCGTGCTGTCGATGTTCACGGATTTGCCATGCTGCTCAACGAACTCGGAGGCTACCACAGGATACGTTGCCAGAAAAGCCAGCTTCGAAAACATGTAAGAAGCGGCAAGACACGCATGATAAGATGTCCCACATGCCACAAGGTAAACTTCGCGAGCACGATCCAGAAAAGTAGCCATCAAATCGAGATAATGATCCTGCAGCCTCAATGTGTTTCTTAGACACTCTGGCTGTTCGTGAATCTCTTTAAGCATAAAATGCGGATACCCTTGTTTTACCGCCATCTCTGGAGCCCAGTCAATGACTTTGGGTTCGCGTGTGACTATGCTTGAATCAGCTATCTTCTTTATCTCGTAACCGTCAAGCGAAAGGGTGACAAGTTCGCCGTCGTCAACTATCACCGCTTTATTGGTGACCGGCAGAAATGCAGGAATATCTGATGCGAAGTATACTGCTTTCTCGTTGACTCCAACGACAAGCGGGCTTTCGTTTCTGGCGCACACAATCTTGTCTGGTTCCCTAGTGGATATTACCGCGATCGCGTATGAGCCGTTTAGCTTCTTCACGGTTTCTAGAACGGCGTCAGCCAAGCTTATTGAAGGATTAATTTCTAGACTATGTTCTATTAGATGCGGAATCACTTCGGTGTCTGTTTTCGATTTGAAAAAGTGACCGTTGTTTTCCAGTTCCTGTTTGAGCTCCTCAAAGTTTTCAATGATGCCATTATGAATAACGGCTATCTGACCTGTACAATCCATATGCGGATGCGCATTAACTTCAAGCGGCGCTCCATGTGTGGCCCATCGGGTATGTCCGATGCCGATGTTTCCAGGCAAGTCATCCAAGTTCTTGATTTTGTGTACTTCGTCTATCATTCCGCGATCTTTTTTGATGTAGATTTCACCGTCATCTATGGTAGCTTCTCCGACTGAGTCATATCCACGGTATTCAAGCCTTTTCAAGGCAGCGTGAATTATGGGAGCAGCGTTTCCTTCTTTCAAAACACAACCAAATATTCCACACATTCTCGAGTCACAACACATAATCGTTTGCTACTGCAAGGCTTATCCAAGCCGCTCTGGCGCTAATAAGCATTTTTAAGGTTCGAATCTTAATTCTAAAAATTAATTTTGAATATTCTTTTGCGAGGGTTCATTATTTAACCATAAACACCCATTGTTTTCCAAAGACACTTACAAAATATATTGTAATGGTCTCGGCTTAAGATCTTCTTTCCACTACTGAGTTCCAGCTTCTGTCAAAAAACTGCTTGTCCAACTGTCCGCTCACCATAATAAGATTTTTAATAATAGACAGCCTCTATTGAGCCTATGGACAAGAGGTTTCTACTGCGCGAAGAAGACAAAACGCAGAAAGTAAAAGAAATCGCAATACTCGAAGACCCACAAAAACTGAAAATGATTTTGAACAAGCTCAGCTGGAAAATCGTCGCAATGCTTTCTGAACGCGAAATGTACCCACTTGAAATCGCCCGAACCTTAGGAATACATGAGCAGAAAGTTTACTACCACATAAGAAAACTCGAGAAAGCCGGAGCCATAGCAATCTCCCGAGAACAGAAGAAGAAAGGCGCAATCGCAAAATACTACAAGACAGTCTCATACGCCTTCGGCATAGAGCTACCGCAAGAATACAAAACAATAAGAAAACTGTCACTCCTAAGCATGGACCAGCAGATTCAAGAATTCTTCAAAGGATTCATCAAAGAAGAAAGCATCTTTAACGGAAAAATAGTGGTCGGCAGCCCCACCCCCCACGGACCCTTCAAAACCAGCGCAAGAGACGGCCACTATGCCGCACACTTGACGTTCTTTCTAGGTCAATTTGTGAGTATGCCCGAAGAGTTTGCCATAAAACTTGACGTTGACGCAAAAGCAGAGAAAGAGGAGAGAAATAACCTGATTCTTGTGGGTGGCCCAGGCACGAATGTTCTCACGCAAGAAGTCAATGATAGCCTGCCGATAAGATTTAACATGCAGCCTTCAGAGCAAGGCTTTCTGCTGGGCGGCCTAGTTTCCAAAAAAAGCTCACGCGTCTACACAGCGGACACGGTGGGATTGTTAGCGAGAATCGTGAATCCATGGGACAAGACCAAACGCATCATAGTCTTAGCCGGAAACAAAGCAGTAGGCACAAAAGCCTGCGTCCTAGCTTTGACCAGTTTCTGGAAGAAATCTCTGAAGAACTTTCACGGCGAAGACACCTTTGCAACCGTCATCCAAGGATTCGACTTAGACAGCGACGGAAAAGTGGATTCAATAGAGGTACTCGAATAGCTTGCCAGAAGAAACAGAAATCATCACCGCCTATGGACACGAAAATATTCAAGCGACACACAAAACGACGCTTGAAATAACCAAGGACAAGCACCTGACAAAGAACGGCGACTGCATCATAGCCGTAGCAGCAAACAAAAGCCTAGCCGACCTAAGTCCAAAGTTCAAAGAAAAACTTCGAAGAAAAAACGCGATACTGACAATTAGGATAGAGGCTGAGGGAGTGGTCGAAGAGATCAAAGCTTCAGGAAGTAGCCATCTGATTTTGACGCACCCGACAGAGATTGTAGTGAGAAAAAGCGACTACATCAGCAATAGGACACTTGCAATCAGAGCAGACAAGACATCTTATGACCTATCAAAAAGACTAGTGGATAAGTTGAAGAATCCTAACCAAAAAGTGAAAATCACATTGACCGCGAAAAGCTAGACTATTTTCGCATCCATCACCGTTTGCCACTCATACGGAGCCGTTGCCCGAACCAATTTTGAAGAAACACTTACAACTTTTCTATCATACTTTTCAACAGCCTTCACAAACTGCGTTTGCAGATTCTCCACCGAGTTAGAGGCATCGACAAACCCGTAGAAATGTATCACTCCGCCTTCTGGTTTCAGGGCTTTGTAGGCTGAATCAACGAACTCCATGGCTTTTTCAGGCAGGTTCATGATCACGCGATCTGCCACGCCGGAAAGCCGTTGTTCAACAACCTGTCTGGCGTCTCCCAAAATCGGATATACTCGGTTTTCGACTCTGTTTAGTCGAGTATTTCTCTCCAGAAATTCGACAGCATCGGGGTTCACGTCAACAGCGTAGACCTTGACGGTCTTGTGAGTTCTTCCGATTAGTACAGCGAATGGGCCGACGCCAGCGAACAGGTCAACAACTGTTTCACCTTCGTTGACTAGAGACGCAACACGATTGTGCTCATACGATAGTCGTGGTGAAAAGTAAGCCTTCGCTACGTCCACACAGTATTGGCATCCGT
>Ga0315294_10005330_pt1 | contig 14095 bp, 9 predicted proteins | sample YL17G13_40_MG_FD_203626 | JGI IMG/M metagenome (GOLD analysis project Ga0315294, IMG submission 203626) | Sediment microbial communities from Yellowstone Lake, YNP, Wyoming, USA - YL17G13_40 | ecosystem: Environmental > Aquatic > Freshwater > Lake > Sediment | place: USA: Wyoming | collected... | reverse complement strand
TCTCCTGGGCGACGCCCTTCGCGACCTTGCGGCAGATGGAAGCGATCTCGCGCTCCAGGTTGCGCACGCCGGCCTCGCGGGTGTACTCGCGAATCACGCTGCGCAGCCCGGCCTCCGCGAAGACCAGCTGCTTGGGCGTCAGCCCATGGTTCTTCAGCTGCTTCGGGACGAGGAAGATCTGGGCGATCTTCAGCTTCTCCTCTTCGATGTACCCCGGGAACTCGATGGTCTCCATGCGGTCCCGCAGCGCCGGCGGGATCGGATCCCGCAGGTTGCCGGTGGTGATGAACATCACCTCCGACAGGTCCAGCGGCACCTCCAGGTAATGGTCGCTGAACGCGTAGTTCTGCTCGGGGTCGAGCACCTCCAGGAGCGCGGACGCGGGGTCGCCCCTGAAGTCGATGCCGATCTTGTCCACCTCGTCCATCATGAAGACCGGATTGCGGGTGCCGGCGGTCTTCAGCCCCTGGACGATCCGGCCGGGCAGCGCGCCCACGTACGTCCGGCGGTGCCCGCGAATCTCACCCTCGTCTCGCACCCCGCCCAGTGAGATGCGCACGAACTTGCGCCCCGTCGCGCGCGCGATGGAGCGGCCGAGGGAGGTCTTCCCGACGCCCGGTGGGCCGATGAAGCAGAGGATGGGCCCCTTCAGCTCTTTGGCGAGCGTGCGCACGGCCAGGAACTCCAGCACGCGCTCCTTCACCTTCTTCAGCCCATAATGGTCCTCGTTGAGGATCCGCTCGGCAGCGATGATGTCGAGCTTCTCCTCGCTGCGGACCGACCAGGGCATCGCGATCAGCCAGTCGAGGTAGGTGCGTACCACGACCACCTCGGGCGAGGCGGGAGGCATGCGCTCCAGGCGCTCGACCTCCTTGAGCGCGCGCTCCTCCACCTCTTCGGGCATCTTGGCCGCGAGGATCCGGTTCCGCAGCTCCTCGATCTCGCCGGTGCGCTCGTCCCGCTCTCCCAGCTCCTGCTGGATGGCCTTCATCTTCTCCCGCAGGTAGAACTCTTTCTGGGACTCCTCCAGCTCTTTCTTCACGCGGGAGCTGATCTTGCGCTCCACCTCCAGGATCTCGATCTCACGGTTGAGCACGTTGGCGAGCACATCCAGCCGCTCGCGCTGGTTGGCCGCCTCCAGGATCTGCTGCTTGACCTCCACCGGGATCTGCGTGTAGTACGCGATCAGGTCCGCCAGCCGACCAGGGTCGGTCATGCGCCGCGCGGTCTCGAGCGCCTCCGTGGGAAGGTTCTTGCCCAGGTTGATCAGCCGCTCGAACTGGGCCACCACGTTGCGCACGAGGGCTTCGGTCTCTATCCCGGGCTCGTGGATCTCGGGGGCCGCTTCCACCCGCGCCCGCAGATAGGGATCGGTGTGCGCGTAGCCCTTGATCCTGACACGCTCGAACCCCTCGATCATCACCCGGATCGTGCCATCGGGGAGCCGCAGAAGCTGCACCACCTCGGCCAGCGTGCCGACTGTGTAGACATCCTCCGGGCCGGGATCGTCAACATCCACGTTGCGCTGGGCGACCAGCGCGATCCGGTGGTCCTCGCGCATCGCGGCCTCGAGCGCTTCCACCGATCGAGGTCTGCCGACGAACAGCGGAACCACGAGATAGGGGTATATCACCGCACCCCTGGTGGGGAGGACCGGCGCCTCTTCCGGCACCGTGCGCACACGAGCGTCGGCGTCCTCCGGTTGGCTGACCAGGAGCGGCTTGGTTTCACTTACATCCGTCATGGGGCCTCCTTCTTCAGGAGTCGGGCTAGCCAGCCTTCCGCTCCTGAGCTTCGGCCGCAGGTGGAGACTCGGGTTCCTGACGCGGGATATCCGCCTCGATGGCACCAGTCAGGCGTGCGGGCTGCTGGCGGCGCACGGCTTCGGCCGTGACCAGACACTTGCCCGTGCCGCGGCGGGAGGGCACCTCGTACATGATATCCAGCATCACTTCCTCGATGATCGTGCGCAAAGCTCGTGCCCCCGTGCCCCGCTTCAGCGCCTGCTCCGCGATCTCCTCCAGAGCATCGTGCGAGAACTCGAGGTCCACGCCGTCCCACTCCAGGTACTTCCGGTACTGCTGCACCAGCGCGTTCTTCGGCTCCACCAGGATGCGCAGCAGCGCATGCTTGTCGAGCGCATCCAGCGTCGCCACCACCGGGAGACGCCCGATGAACTCCGGGATGAACCCGAACTTGAGCAGGTCCTCGGGCAGCACCTGGCGCAGCACTTCGCCCAGCGGTCGCTCCGCCGTCTTCCTCGCGCTCTGCGCGAGGCCGAAGGGCCGCTGCCCGGTGGTCCGCCGGCTGATGATGTCGTCGAGTCCCTCGAAGGTGCCGCCGCAGATGAACAGGATGTCTGTCGAGTCCATCTGGATATACTCCTGCTGCGGGTGCTTGCGGCCGCCCTGGGGCGGGATGTTCGCCAGCGTGCCCTCCAGGATCTTCAGCAGCGCCTGCTGCACGCCTTCCCCACTCACGTCGCGGGTGATGGACCGGTTCTCGCTCTTCCGCGAGATCTTGTCTATCTCATCAATATAGACGATGCCCCGCTGCGCCCTGTCCACATTGCCGTCGGCCGCCTGGTACAGCTTGAGCAGGATGTTCTCGACATCCTCCCCCACGTAGCCGGCCTCGGTGAGCGTGGTGGCGTCGGTGATGCAGAACGGGACGTCCAGGATCTTCGCCAGCGTCTGCGCCAGCAGCGTCTTCCCGCTGCCCGTCGGCCCGATGAGCAGGATGTTGCTCTTCTGCAGGTCGACCGCACCCTCTTCCTCGTCCTGCTGCATCTGGATCCGCTTGCAGTGATTGTAGACAGCCACCGAGAGCACCCGCCGGGCGTGCTCCTGCCCGATCACGTACTCGCTCAGCAACTGGTAGATCTCCTTCGGCGTCGGGATCGGGACATCGAATATATTGTCCTTCTCCACCACCGCGGTTCGCTGTTCGTCTTGGAGCAGCTCGTGGCAGAGCGCGGTGCACTCGGCGCAGATGAACACTCCATCGCCGGCTATCAGGCGGCCGCCCACTTCGCTCTGCGTCTTGCCGCAGAAAGAGCACTGTGGCTCCGGTCTCCGCGTTCGCATCTGTCTCCTCTCTGCCTGCTCCACTCGTGCGGCTGCGGCCTCGCGGCCGTCCCGTGCTCAGGGCCTCGGCAGACCCGAATGCCTTAGAGTCTCTCACAGAACCTGATCGCGTGCTGTATCAGAGCCAGCCTGGCAGGTCTCAGCCACGTTCGGACGAGCTCTGATACAGCTTCCTATTCCTTCGGCCTCGCTTTGGACGCGGGCATTTCCAACACCTCGTCAACGATGCCGTAGGCCTTCGCCTCTTCCGCGGTCATCCAGTAGTCTCGTTCCGTGTCGCGCTTGATGGTGGCGGCATCCTGGCCGGTGTGGAACGCGAGGATCTCGTTGATGCGGTCGCGCGTCCGCAGCAGTTCCCTGGTGAAGATCTCGATCTCGGTCACCTGCCCGTACGCTCCGCTCAGGGGCTGGTGGATCAGCACCCGCGAGTTGGGCAGAGCCGAGCGCTTCCCGGGCGATCCCGCGGCCAGCAGCAGCGCAGCCATGCTGCACGCCTTGCCGACGCAGTAGGTCCTGATGGCGGGCTTGATGACCTGCATGGTATCGTATATCGCCAGCCCGGCCGGCACTTCGCCGCCGTTGCTGTTGATGTACATCTGTACCTCTTTTTCGGTGTTCTCGTGCTGCAGATAGAAAAGCTGGGCGATCACCAGGTTCGCCAGCAGGTCAGTGACGTCACTGCCGATGAAGATGATCCGATCCTGGAGCAGCCGCGAGAACAGGTCCCACGACCGTTCTCCACGCGGCGTTTGCTCGACGACATTCGGGATGTACAGCATCTCCTCTCCTCCTCGAGAGCTACTTGCATCACGCGGCCGCTGCCCGGGCGACTCGTGCCGGAACGGGTTCCGAGCTTCACTTGGTAGAACCGGACCTGCGACTGCGGCGCTGGAACGTCACCCGCTCCCCGTCGGACCGCTGTGCAGCGGCCCCTGACAGACCCAACCAGTATCGCAGAGTCGGGGGAACGTAAGAAGCATACCCGAAAACCGACATCCTCTCACAACTGGCGCTAGCAGAAGGCGAGTCGCCGCCCGTGTATGCGCCCCCATTGCCACAACCGGCGCCCGGACCCACCCCAGAGGGCCAGCGCCCCTGTCCGCACATCGCTCCAGTAGCGTAGCGCAGTATCTTTACCACGTCCTGCCCCGTTATACCTCTGGAGCGCTTGCGCCTCAGGGTGACGCAAATCGCACACTCCTCCTCACCTCTCCCAGGCAGGTCAAGGGCGCCGCATCACCGAACCTGCGCACCGCGGACGGTGGCCGGTGGGCGGCTCCGCCCGGGTCAGCCGCCAAGGAGAGTGTCATGCTGAAGATCGTGTTGCTGGGAGCAGGGTCGCAGTCCGAGCACGTGCACGGGCCGTCGCTGGCCCTCTACGCCAGGGAGCACCCCGGCGAGATCGAGCTCGCCGCGGTCTGCGATCTGCGGGAGGAACGGGCGCGGCTGTTCTGCGAGAAGTTCGGCTTCGCCCACGCCTATACCGACCTCGACAGGATGCTCGACTCCCAGCGGCCCGATGCCTGTTCTGTGATCTCGCCGATCGCCCTCACCCGGGAGCTTGCCGGTCGCGTGATGGAGCGCGGCATCCCCACCTTCTTCGAGAAGCCCCCCGGCAAAGACCTGCGGGAGGCGCGCGAGCTCGCCGACATCTCACAACGCGCGGGCACGCCCAACATGGTCGCGTTCAACCGCCGCTGGGCCCCCTGCACTCGCAAGGCGCTGGCCTGGGCAAAAGACCACGGTCCCTTCGAGTACCTCTACGCCCGAATGCTTCGCGCGCGGCGCGCGGAGGCAGATTTTGCCTTCGGCACCGGCATCCACCTGCTGGACTGCGTGCGCGTCCTCGCCGAGGCGACCATGGGAGGCATCAGGACGGCTCGCACCACCCGCGTCGAGGCGAGCCCCGGGGTGTACAACTTCCACGTTGACCTCGACTTCGGTTCGGGCGGGCGCGGCCGCTGCGACATCCTGCCCACCTGCGGCCTGCTCGAGGAGAGCTACCTGCTGTTCGGGCGCGATCGGACGGTCATCTCTGCGCTGCCGTGGGTTGCTGTGGACGGCCGCGCCGAACTTCACGTCGAGGGGAAGCTCGTGGAGTCGGAAGCGTGGCCGGCACAACCGGCGCACGTGAGCAGCGGCTTCTACGGGGAAACCGTCGAGTTCATCTCCGCACTGAGAGAGGGACGAAGCCCCTCGCCGTCGCCGCAGGAGTCGGTAGACTCGGTGGCATTGGCGGAGGCGGTGCAGGAAGGGCGGGGGATCGAGTTCGAGTAGACTAGCTCTGCCGGGCAACGCGGAGGCCACACGCGATTAGGCTGACGTGATCCAACTGGGCCTGTTGGTCGTGGTTGTAGCGCCTGCGCTGGTGCTGTCCCCGTTGTTCGCACGCCAGCGGACGCCGCGGTACGCGGAGTGCTGGCTCCATGTTCGAGGTGAAGCCGCCTCCCGCTCAGCCCCGCCCGTCCCACCAGTAAGTCCGAAACTCTTCCAGCGCGCAGCACAGCACGTCAACGTTCTCGGCCGGCGTGGGCGGGTAGATGCCGGCGACGAACATGAGGCCGCCCTGGGGTGAGCCGAGCTTCATCACCTCTTCGCGGATCAGCTCCCTGATCTCCGGGCGCGTCCCGAAGGGGACGACGCTCTGCCGGTCAATGTCGAGCGAGATGCAGACGCGGCCCTTCACGTGCCGGGCGAGGTTGTCAATGCCGTTCACCAGGTCCTGAGGGTTGAGGATCGTGACGCCGCAGCCGATCATCTCCTCCACCAGGTCCATGATGTGGCCGTCGCTGTGCTGGTAGACGTGGACGCCGGCCTGTCGGCACGGCTGCATCAGCTCCCGGTAGGCCTGCGCGACCCACTTTCGGAAGGTGGCCGGGCTGATGATCGAGGCCGTCTGTGTGCCCAGGTCCTCGCCGAACCCCATCACCTCCACCCCCATCGCCAGGTACTCCTGCACGATGCGCCGGTTGTGATCGAGCACCAGCCCGATGAGTCGGCTCAGCTCCGGCGGCCCCTCCGCCAGGTCCGCCATCATCTGCTCGAAGCCGCGCAGATACCACAGCCGCATGAGCAGGAAGCCATGCGGCAGATCGGCCTGCGCCAGCCAGCCCTCCGCGCGAGCGCGGGCCATGCGCTCACGCTCCGCATCCCACCTCGCCGGCCCACGATCGCCGGCGACCATGGGATCGGGCGCGCGGTAGCGCTCGAGGGCGCTCCACTCGGCCAGCGGGTGCTCGACCACCTGTCCCTCCAGGCCGCCCCACGCGTTGTCCCACACGCAGCCCCAGGCGTCGGTGAACCGCTCGCCCTCGCGGTAGACGGGTCCGTACTCCCACCGCTCGTAGTCGCGCTGCCCCTTCTCGAACCCCGGGAAGAGGATCGGGTGACGGGCCAGCACGTCCTCCAGATCGCCGCGCAGTTGCATCCACGAGGCAGGGGAGATGCTGACGTAAGTCGGGATCCACTCGCCTCCCTGGAAGGTGGCGGTACGAAGGTAGTTCTCGCGATCGGCCAGTGCCATCTATCCTCCGCCTGCGCCTTCACTCCCCATACTCGAACGCGCCCATGTCCGGCGCCTTCCCCGTGTACTGGCGATCGTTGATGCCCGGCAGCACCTCGCCCGCGTCGATACACGGGCTGTCGGAGCGCAGACGGCAGTCGCCCCCGGAGATGTCCGCCAGCTTGGGGTCCAGGGAGATCAGGTGCGTGCCGATCTTGGTATCGCCGAAGTCGGGGACGAGCGTGGTCACGCGGCCCTTGCGGAAGTCGCCGAGCGTCTCGTAGATCACGCCCCCCATCTCGGCGAACGGCCCCGACTCGTGGTAGATGTCGTCGTAGTCCCAGTTCACGGGCCAGAGCTTGCGCTCGAAGTCGAAGATCCCGCCGATCTTCCCGCACCAGATGTTATTCCGGAAGCGCAGGTTGCGCCAGATCGCGTACTTGACCAGAAAGGCGCGGCTCTCGCCGTACCCGGTGTAGGAGGTGTTGTGGTACAGGAATACCGGGCCGGTTCCCATATCATCGTTGTGGTCGCCGCCGTTGGTCTTGATGGGATATCCCCAGTCGCCGCTGAGCCGGGCGGAGGTGGACATGCCCCAGTTCGCGATCACGTTGCGCACGATCCACGTCGGCCCGTCGAGAGCTTGCGCTATTGAGATGCCCGTCAGCGCGCCGTCCATGTGGTTGCCGAAGATGCGCACGTTGCGGCTGAAGCCGTCGGTCTCGATGAAGTCATCGGCGATGTTCTTGATATCGTTGTCGTAGAAGTCGGTCTCGCTCGATCTGACGTTGATCGTGACCCACGGGCAGAGGTGGCTGCCGTCGAACAGGTTCTCGATCCGGTTCCTGCGCACCACGAGACCCCGCCCCGAGTACCGGCCATCCACGCACACCGCGCCGGTTTCGACGTAGCCATGGTAGAGCCAGCCCAGCTCGGTCTTCGCGTAGCCGAAGTCCCAGTGGCTCACGTCGTCCGTGAAGACGCTGTCCTGGATGGTGTTGTTGGAGCTGTCGCCCTTCACCCAGATGCCGGCGTTCGCGTACAGCACCCGGCAGTTCTGGAACACGGTCTCCGAGGTGTCGAGCAGTTTGGCCGCGCAGTCGCCGATATAGCGGAACTCGATGCCGTCAAAAAACAGGTGGCTGCATCCCTGGGCCACCACCCCGCTCCTGGGCGTTGCGGCGTGCACGCGGTAGTCCTCGATCGCGCCCTTCGGCAGCCGCAGATGGAGCAGCTTCCCATCGAAGTGGTAGGCGCCGGTGAACCCGAGCTGCTCGAACGTCTTGCCCGCGCTGACGCCGCTGGTGAGCTCTTTCATCGTGCGGAGTGGATAGCATCGGTAGTGCTTTCCCGTCGCCGTCTCCTCCAGCGTGACGTTCCAGGTCATCTCCCTGATCGGGCTGGCGTAGATGCCGTCGCCCTCGGGCGTCCAGCGAGCGTGGGCCAGCTCGGGGTACGAGCCGTCTATGATCGCCCTCTCGCCCTGGTAGTTGCGCACGACGATGGGCGCGCTCTTCGCGCCGCCCCTGGGCGCGGTGAGATCGCCCTCGTAGTAGGCGCCGGCGCGCAGGTAGATAGTCGTCCCGGGGCGCGCCGCGGCGAACGCGGCCCCGATGGACTTCAGCGGCCGCTCGAGGGTGCCGGGGTTCGCGTCGCTGCCCGCGGGAGACACGAACAGCGCCCGTGCCGTCTCCGGGAGCTTCGGCTCCGCGCGCGTGCGGCCGGTCTCGCGGTGGGTGGACACCAGTTTGCCGTGGAGGTCGTAGTACTCGACTTCGACGGTGTACTTCGTGTCCGGCTGGAGGGAGAACAGCGATGTCGCGAAGTAGTCGCGCGGCTCGACCGCGCTCGCCACTTGCACGAAGTCGTGCACCGGCCGCCGTTCGCCGTTCTCGCTGAGATAGGCCCTGATCCGTCCGATGTCCCTGGGCGTATAGCCCTTCGGGCAGTCAACCAGCACGCCCATCGTGTTGAAGTTGCCGTAGGTCTCAGCCCGAAGCGCGGCCGGAGCCGAGACCAGCAGCAGACCGATCAGCGCGAACAGGAGTGGCTTCAATGCGGCCCTCGCAGATGTGCCATGGCGCTGGATCGGCACGGCCTACGTCGCCTTGCCCAGCGCGGCGACAGCCTCCCGCAGCCTCGCAGGGATATCAATCCCGGCCGGGCATCGCTCCAGGCATTCGCCACACTCCTCGCACGCATCCGGCGGGACGTCGAGATCGTCGTACAGCTCCTGCCCCATGAACCGCTGGTCCTCGGGGTAGCTCTGGTGCATGTAGAGCGCGCGGAACACCTTCGGGACGTCTATCCCCTGGCGGCAGGGAGCGCAGTAGCCGCAGCTCAGGCACAGTTGCCCGTACCGCAGCTCCTTCTTCATCGCCGCGATGGTCTCGAACAGCCGACGGCGCGCGCGGTCATCGAACGCCGAGGCGCCGGTGATCGCCCGGTAGTTCTCGTCAACCTGCTCGGCGCTGATCATGCCCGGGATGACCGTCGTCACGTGCGGGTTGATGGCGATGCCGCGCAGTGTCCCCGCCACCACCGGGTCGAGGCCGTCCACCTTCGGCGAGCCGGGGGGAGACACCAGCACGCCGCCCGACAGCGGCTTCATGATGATCACGCCCATGTCGTGCTTCGCCGCCAGCGGGATCAGCTCCGGCCCCATCCCCTCTTCGTCAATCGGGTTGTAGGCGAGCATGATGGTCTCGAACAGATCGGACTCGATGGCGCGGCGGATCGCCGCGTGGTGCCGGTGCATGGTGATCCCGTAGTGGCGGACCTTGCCCTGCTCCTTCGCCTTCCGGAATGTCTCCAGCGCGCCGCCCGGCGCGAGCACCTGGTCGAGCACATCGCTGTTGCAGACCCAGTGCGCCTGGTAGAGGTCGATGTGGTCGGTCTGAAGGTTCCGCAGGCTGGTCTCCAGCTCGGCCATCGCCTCCCTGGCGCTGCGCTTGCCGGTCTTGGTCGCGATGCAGATCTCGCCCCGCCGGCGCTTCAGCACCGGCCCGATCTTCACCTCGCTGTCGCCGTACCCGCGCGCGGTGTCTATGAAGTTCACCCCCAGGTCTATCGCGCGGTCCAGCGCGTTCGCCGCCTCCTCCGCCGGGATGTGCGGGAACTTGATCGTGCCGAAGCCGAACAAAGTCACATGCAGCCCGGTATTGCCGAGCCGACGCTTCTCGAGTTGGTCCATGGGTCTCTCCTCAATAGCGGGCCTGAAGAGGCTATTAGGCGCGGGCCTCCCGTCTCCTGTGCGCGCCGCGCTCTCAGGCGTTGACCCCGAGGGCGCGGAAGACGACGGATTCGATCAGCCCGGTCGTCGCGCTGCCAACGATCAGCCCCAGGAAGAACGGCAGCGCTCGCCGGTGCGATCGCAGTCCGCCGTATCGCAGAAGCAGCGTCTTCACCAGCCACGAGATCACGATCGCCGGCATCATCGCATCTATCGGGTAGCAGAAGGCGAGAGGGAATGCGATCGGGTGCAGCGGCCACCAGGAGAACTGCAGCTTGAGCGCCATCAGGACCAGCGTCCCGGCGAAGCCGGCGCCGATCGCCTCGACCCCGCCCCAGTTCGCGCCGCCCGGGCTTCGCAGCCACTCATCCAGCTTCTGGGCCGTTGTCCGGGGCACGAAGATCAGGCTCTGGCTCGCCTTCGCCGTCCCCATCCCCAGGTGGTAGCCGACGTGAATGCTCGCCCAGAAATAGCACAGCATCGTCAGCGGAACCGCAGCCATGATGATCCAGGCCAGGGGCTTCGGGTTGATCGCGTTCCGCTCCGCCATCCTCAGCGCTTCGAGCTGCACGGGACTCGGGTTCGGCCTCTGCTCCCCCATGTACGGCCGCAGCAGCGCCAGTATCGCCAGCCCGCGGGGGCCCAGCGCGCGCGTCCCGGGGAACTCGGTCAGGGCGAACTCCGGCATCGTCCCATACATCTCGTGGTTCGGCGGGCCCAGGTGCGCGCGAATCCGGCTCATCGCCATCGCCATGATGAAGTAGAGGAAGAGGAATGCGGCCACTACCGGGTGGTTCATCCCCGCGCGGCCCAGGAAACACCACAGGAATGCCAGGCCGCCGAGCGCGCCGAACACCGCCAGCCGGTAGCTGAACGCCTCCTCGCTGTCGTCGGCGACCGAGCGCAGGCCGACCGCTTTCCGCATCACCTGGGCCAGGTACCGCCGGTCGAGCCAGATGACGGAGACCATGAGCGCGAGGTACGCGCCGATGGTCTGCTGATCGCCGTAGGGGAACCCGGCATAGCCGCTGCTCGTCCACCCCAGCATTCGAGAAACGACGTACTCGGCCCGCCAGAAGATGTTGGAGATGATCATCGAGAACGCGAGATCCACCGGCATCAGGTACGCGAGGCCGATGCTCCACGGACCCCAGCCGAGGGTGGGGGTCCGCAGCACGTCCCAGGGCTTGTTGTTCGCCAGGTAGTTGCCGATATCCACCGATATCGGAATGCCCGGGAACGCGGGCACCAGCCGAGAGATCGCATTGACCACGAAGATGCCGGCAGAAACCGCGATCCCGGCCCACCACACCGGGTTCGAGAGCAGGCCCGAGCGCTGCTCGGCCATCTGGAGCGGCAGGATGGTCATCGGGAACGGGAGCTGCTCCTCCTCTGACCACCGCTTGCGCACGATCACGTTCAGGCAGAGCGACACCCAGAGCAACGCGGTCGCCCAGGCCGTCCACCAGAACGCCGGCCGCAGCCAGGCGCGCAGGATCCATGCCTGGTACGGGTTGGTGTCGCCCACGAAGAACCCACTCAGCGGCTCCCGGTCGGGGACCGTCAGCCACATCGGGAGATTCGGCCAGATCAGGCTGTACCACTGGTTCTCGGGGCTGGCATTCCAGATGGGCCAGGTGATCACCGTGGCCACCGACCCGTTCCAGTCCCACACGCTGCCGGTGATGCCGATCGCGATCACCAGCACGACGTAGACGCAGATCACCTCGCCGCTGGTGAGGGCCCAGCCCGGCCGCCATCGCCTCAGGCCGAGGTTCGCCGCGGTCAGGATGGTGAGCGCCGCGACGGCCGCCGAGATCAGGGAGTCCATGCTCGCGCCGCCGCCCACCAGCCAGTCCGATTGCACCATGTAGAAGACGGCTAGGGGGATGAGGATAAGCGCCAGCAGCATCGCTCGCGCTCGGATCGGCTGGAGCGAACGGCCGCCCGCGCGCCGCGCGCCGGCGCCGGCGCGCTCGCCCTCAGCAGCGAACGGTCTTTGCTCTCGCGCAGACATGCCTGGACGTCTCTGGGAGGTGCAGCAAATGGTGTGCGGAGCGCCGGCGACTCGAGCCGCGGGCGCACACTACTTCCGTGCCTCAGCGCATAATGCCTCCCGCGGTAGGTTGTGAACCCATGCCGTCGAACCCTATCCGCTGACTGCACTCACGCCCCATCGCCATATGATCGTGAACGAAAAGCTAGAGACACCTGAAGATCCCGCTCCGGCTACCGTGCTTGCATCCGGGCCGATAGTCTGCCTCCAGACGCTGGCGAGCAAGCTGCGTTGGGCGCTCGCGGTTCCCGCGGTCGCGATGCTGTTCGCCTTCGCGGACCGCCCCCCGATGTGGCCCGGCGTCGCCCTCGCTCTGTTCGGGGAGGGGATTCAGCTCTGGGCCTCCGCTCATCTCCGCAAGAACGTGGACGTGGTGATGTCGGGGCCGTACGCGCTCGCGCGCAACCCGATGTACATCGGCCGCTTCTTCGTCGGCCTCGGCCTGGTGCTGCTCACCCGGCGATGGTTCCTCGTCGTCCCCTACGTCGTCGGGTTCTGGCTCTACGCGGAGGCTCGCGTGCTGGGAGAGGAGGCGCACCTGCGGTCGCTGTTCGGGGACAGGTACCGCGACTACTGCGCGGCCACGCGGCGATGGCTCCCCTGGCGGCCGCGCCGCCGCTTCTCCCAGGAGCGCTGGTCGTGGCAATGCGTGCGCCGTAACCACCAGGTGAGGGTGACGGCGGCCGTGGTGGTCGGGCTGCTTCTGATCAAATGGCGGATGACGGCGTTCGGGCCATTGCCGTGGTGATCCCACTGCCCGGAGCGCAAGGACGTGACGGCGCGTGATGGGCCGATTCCGGCGAACTCACGTTCACTTCCTGCTCGCGCTCCTGGCGCTGGTGCTCGCCCGTCCGACGCTGGCCACGAACCTCATCGGCACCGGGTTCGTCGCGGCCGGCCTTGCAATGCGAGTGTGGGCGGCCGGCGTGCTCGAGAAGGGCGGTGGGCTCTGCACCGACGGGCCGTACCGCTGGGCGCGCCATCCCCTCTACCTGGGGAGTTTCATCGCGGCCCTCGGCCTGTGTGTCATCACGAACTCGCTATGGGGGTGGCTGGCGGTGCTCCCGGCCTTCGTCGTGCTCTACTGGGCCCAGGTCATGCTGGAAGAGCGGCGGCTGCGCGAGGAGTTCGGCGAATCGCATCTCGAATACGCCCGCGCAGTCCCCATGATCCTCCCCGCGCCGCCGCGGGTCGGCGGCGGAGGGCGCAGATGGCAGTTGGACCGAGCGCTGGCAAACCGCGAGCACTACCACCTCGCCGTCACCTGTGCGCTGGTGGCGCTGTTCTACCTTCGCCACCTCTTCCCGCGGGTGTGACATGAGGTGCTGGCTCTGCCTGCTTCTGGTGGCGGCCCTCGCAGCCGGTCTCTCCGGCTGCGGCCATCGGTCGAGCCGCGTAGAGGTTGAGTTCTGGTTGGCCGATTTCAACCAGCAGACGCGCGACCTGATAGACAAGCAGCTCATCCCCCGCTTCGAGGCCGCGCACCCGGGGGTGAAGGTCAACACCCAGTATATCTCTTGGACCCACCTCGACGAGAAGCTCACCATCAGCTTCGCCGGCGGCGTGGCCCCTGACGTCTTCCAGGTGGGCGCCGAGTACGTTGGAGGTCTGGCCTACCGCGGAATGGCTCAGTCCCTCGACGAGTACCTGGACCGCTGGGGCGCGAAGGACGACTTCTTCCCCGCATCCTGGGATACGTGCGTCTACCAGGGCCACGTCTACGGGCTGCCCTACCTCTCTGCACCGCGAGTGCTGCTCTACCGCAAGGACCTGCTCCGGGCGGCCGGCTTCGATCGTCCGCCGGAGACCTGGGAGGAGCTGGCTGCGGCAGCTCAGCGAATGACGGTGCGAGACGGGCCGGTCACCGAGATGGCCGGCATGAACCTTCCTGTCTCCTGGCAGATCTTCGTGGAGTTCCTCTGGGAGAACGGCGGGCAGATCTTCAGCCAGGACGGACGCCGTTCCCAGTTGAACCGCCCCGAGGCCGTCGAGGCCTTGCAGTTCTATGTGGATCTCTACAACAAGTACCGCGTCTGCCCCACCGCGGGTATGCCGCAAGTGGGCGGGTCCGTCCCGGTCTTCGCCTCGAAGAAGGCGGCGATGGAGATCATGAACCAGTTCGGCATCTACAACGTGAACAAGTACGCGCCGGAGCTGCTGCCGCTGGTGGGTATCGCCCCGACCCCGAAGCGCAAGCAGCGCGTGATCTCCGTCTACAC
>Ga0315294_10005329_pt1 | contig 14099 bp, 14 predicted proteins | sample YL17G13_40_MG_FD_203626 | JGI IMG/M metagenome (GOLD analysis project Ga0315294, IMG submission 203626) | Sediment microbial communities from Yellowstone Lake, YNP, Wyoming, USA - YL17G13_40 | ecosystem: Environmental > Aquatic > Freshwater > Lake > Sediment | place: USA: Wyoming | collected... | reverse complement strand
GAGCGAGATCAGGACTTGACGAAATTTTGGGATGTAGTCTGCGACCGCGCGGTCCAGGGACAGGCTGCTGTCTGCGGCTACGTGCCCCATGTCAAACTGCCCTGGTGGAAGGTCTGGTGGAACCGCATTCTTTGGCGGATCAGCCTCTCGCCGCCCCGCATTAAAGTGTGGGCGCATAAGGATGATTTGATTGCCCTCGCCAATAGCATGAGGGTTGGCGATGCTGCGCTTCTCAGCAACAGCGAGGCGCAGACCATGTGCTTCATCTTGGGAGGCTTGGGCTTTCGGCCCGACACAGGTGGTCTCTGGGATACGGACGGCTGCCACAGACTGGACAAGGCCCGCACGCTCGTCTTCAAATTTCCGCCCAATGATCCATGAATTTTATGCGCGACGAGCTTAAAGATGAACTCGACGAAGGCAAAAGGGCAGTCGCAAAATTAGTCGAGCACCTGAACAGCATGGGGGCTGCAAACGCCAAAATTACCATATATCTAGGCGGCGCGGAGTATCTGGTGACCGTGGCCGTGGTCGGCCCAACCAACAAAACCGACACCATGGTCAAACCTTTTTAGCCTGGTGCTTTAAATCACGTTCTACCGGATATGGGAAATCATGCTGCGGGAAGGGCGATGGGGATGGCGGCGGAACTGGCGCTTGAACTTCGCACGAACCAGAAGGCGCTGGCGCTCCTCGACAAAATTTGCAAGCCCTACGAAGGGTGCGACGCCGAGTTCGAGCGGACACACAACACCCAATATACGGACACCGACCAGGCGTTAGGGAAGCTCATCACCGAGGCTTTTGGGGGCAAAAAGAATTGGGTCAAGGCGCTCAAAGAAGGCGCTAAAGCGGTGGGCGCTGGGGTGGAAAACCCGGCGTTAAATGACTGGTATGACCAGGTTTACGCTAAATTTCGCAAACGATACGATTTGTGTTGACTCGCTGAACGATAACGCCCTATAATCGTTGAGCGCGACCGCTGTTTTATGAGGTATGCTTGAAGTCCTGAAATTCATTTTTTCGAGCTTTTGGGTGTGGCTGGGGAGCTGCATCCTCATGGTCTGCTTCGCCAGCGCCTTTGCGTCGATGCTCGGTTTTGTGCTGGGTCTGCGGGGCAGCAACTCTTGCCATTGTCACGGTCATGAAGTTCCAAGTTCTCGTTGCCGATCAGAGGATGGCCAGCGGGCGGCTCTATCCGCTAAAAGTAATTGAAGCGGCCTTTCGCCAGGCCGCGCCGCGTGTCCTGGCCAGGTTGATGACCGTCCATAGTGGCGTTCCTTTGACGCTCGGCAACTGCGTCGGAATTGTAAACAAACTCGAACTGAAAGGAAAGCGTGCCTTGGCCTCGATAGAGTTCCTTCCCAACATGACTGGCACCCATGCCAAAATTGAAGCGTCGTGCAAGGAGATCACGTTCAGCCTGAAGGGGAGCGGCCTGGTGAGCGAGATCGGTTGCGTGAGTGATTACGAGCTGACGGGTGTCGTCGCGTCACCACGTTCTATAGGGCGGTCAGATGCGGATATTGCGTATGAAGAACAATTCGATCAAAGGATTGCCCATTGAAGTGGCCGCAGCCTGCGGCTACGTTCCTGGTTTCAAACTGCCCTGGTGGAAGATTTGGTGGAACCGTCTTCTGCTGCGGATCAGCCCGACGCCGCCCCGCGTCAAAGTGTGGACGCACAAGGCCGACCTGCCTCCGCCCTCGGCCCATATCTGGGAGCGTGGTGCCCAGGAAGCCGTCATTGGCTGCGCCGAAGCCCAGGCCAAGCTGTTCGCCCACCAAATCGAGACCGGGCGCGTGCTGGCCCAGAACATAGAGGAGGCCAGCCAGTACTGGCTCGATTACGACGCAAAGGGGGTTGAGGTCGTCATGCCGGGCACCGCTAAGGCGACCGGGGTCGTCATGTTGGGCACGGCCATCATGTCGGGCACGACCATCGTGGCCGTCGTCGGCACCTACGTTCCGCATGTCGTATCCGGCACAGTAACAAGCAATCCAAAATGAACATGAACGCATATCCAACACAATCCACCAATAAAAATGATCCACAGCGCGAATTTGACCTCCCAAGGGCCGTGACTCGATTGCGAGCCAGGGTCGAAGACCTTGAACCGCTGGTAGAGGAGCTTCAGAAACGGCTTCAGACCGTCTGCCGTCCATCTCCCGGTGAAAAAGCCGGAGAGGTCGGGAAACCTGCGGAAATCGCCGCCCCCGCCGCTGCGCATATCAATGAGTCCACGAGCAAGCTGGAAACAGTGATAGGCCGTTTGATGACGATCAAGATTCTGCTCGAAGTGTAAGCGTCGGCGTGAGTCTGCGTTCGCCGCAAGGCTGATCCGCCTGTAGTTAAGGCGTGAACGAAGCTGATGTCATTGTCCGCCAAGTCCTTGAGGCTGATGAGCCTGATGAGGGCGACTGGAAGGACGTGACGCCGACGCCGGATGAGGCCCGGCAACTGGACCAGCTTCGCCAGACTCATTGGTTCCACTCTCCCGGCCACCGCTACGGGCCGGGGTATTTCGTGCATGTCAATATCCCGGTGTTTGCGAACGAGGGCAAGCTCAGCCGGGCATACAGTTACGTCGGCGGCGTTTGGATTAAGCATGAGCTGCCCGTTGGGCAGGTGCCTGACCAAGAGACCCAGCTTGCCGCCGTGGCCGAACACTTCAGCCCCCCCTACGACAAAATCCCCGGCTTCTACCCGACCGATCTCCAGCGCCGGGGCTACGTGATCGGCAAAGCCTACAACCCGATGGAGCGCCGTTACTGGTTCGAGTCGGTCATGGAGGCTGCGGAGGAGCCAGGCGAGGAGGGCGACTCCGAGACTTGGAAGGAGCTGGTGAAGCCACACGTGGACGAGCTGGACCGGCAGGCCGCGTTGGCGGTCGCGCTCAAACTCAAGGAGGCGGGGTTCAAGTTTTATGTGCGGGGCGTTCTGGGCCTCCGCACGCAAGCGTGGCCCGACACCGCCCATCCCGCGCAAATCGACAAGCATCACACCTACGCTTACGATGCTCGCAGGCGCGATCCGACCACCGGCCACGACCAGCTCTCCTTCTTTACGATCATCCCTTATCCTGGGCGCGAATATGGCGACTACTATGGCGGCTGGCGTGACCTGATCCAGAAAGCGGTGGGGCCGGAGGCCAAGGCGTGGGTTCTCAACCATGACCTGGTGGAGATCAGGGTTGACTTGGGCGACTCGGAGACTCAGCCGGAAATGCTGGAGTCCATCCTGCGGGCCGCGATCATGGAGGCCAAACCCATCGACCGCGAGCGCCTGGAAAAAGTTTACAATAAGCTTTATGGCCAGGCTGCGGGTCTGCTCAAGCAACAGCAGCCTTGCCAGATCGGCGCGGGCACCGGCCAGGTGACCTGCCAAGGGAGCCGCGAGGGTGTGTATCCCGGCACTCAGGCTCCGAAAGCGGACATGAACACGCTTTGCTGCACGGGTTGCGAGCACTGGGGGCCGGAGGGCTGCAAGGCGGAGATGCCCCTGGCCTGCAAAACTTGGCTCTGCCCTGCCGTGGCCGCGAAGAACCCGGCCCTGGCTAGGCGTCTGGCCACGATCAAGAGCAGGGCCGAGAAGGCGTCGCTCTACAATCCACGAGGCGACAAGGAGAAGGCCCTGCGCCAAGCCCTGGACGCCTGGAGGCAATACCGGAACCCGGTGCAGCGCCGGAAGGATGATGAGGAGCGGCAAGAGCACTACCGGGAGGAGCTGACGATGATGATGCAGGCTGCCGTCGAGAAGTTCGGCGAGCCGCCCGCTGACGACGCCGCCGCCTATCAGGATTGGGAGGATCAGGTTTACGACTGGTGGTATTATGGCGGGGCTGAGGAGGTTGGGCTGCGCGAGTCGCTGCTCCAGGAGATCATCGGCCACGTCAACATCTGGCTGGACGAGAAGGGCAACCGAGAGGATGCGGTGCCTAATCACCTGGAGTCTGGGGCCAAGAAGCTCGGCATCAAGATTCCGGCTTCGGCCATCGACACGGCGTTTTGGGAAATCCAGGGCAAGGTCTATCGGGCCATGTATCGCTTGGGCTACATGCGAATCGCCATTAGACCTGGTGAGGACATGTTGATCGACGGCGGCAATCCCACCGGTGCTCAGTGGGAATGGATGATGGCCAAATGCCAGACCGACAAGCTCCGGCTCATGGACGACCAAGAGCACGCCATCATGGATTTCAGGAGTCCCCCCGCACTGACCACGCAAGAGTCTAATGTCCTTAGCTGCCCAAGTCAAGGTGCGGGAGCTGGAAAAGTTTACGGTCAATGCGGTCCCGAAAACCAGGTAGAGGAATGTGTGTCGCTGGCGGAGGCTGAGGATGAGGACGAGGGCGACTGGAAAGAGGCTGTCAGGCCGGTGACCAATTACGAGATCAAATACCTTAAAGGCGGGCAGCAGTTCTGCTTCATGGTTCCCGACTGCGACACGCCGGAGGAGGCACTGGAAAGGTTTACAAATTTCACTTGGCCGGACAAAAAGAGGCGAATGGCTGTGCTGATCGCGCCCATTCAGGAAGCTGAGGAAGCTGAGGAAGCTGAGGAGGGCGGCTGGAAGGAAGCCACGTTGGGGCCGGGCGATGAGCGCATCGTTGGGGGCGGCACTAATATCGACATTCCCAGATACATGGTTGATCTATTGGCTATCGAGGGTTGGCCGGACATCAGCCTGTCGGAGCCGGATGCGACTAACGAGGACTGGGATTTGTGTTTCAATGGAGATTTCAATGATCCGAATCTGCCGCAGGGAGCGCGGGAGGAAGCGGCATTGAAAACCGTGCTGTCCGCCGTAAATTGGTCTTTCAAAGACAAGATGAGCGTGAAGATGATCCCTGGCGGCAGCGCCGACCATGAGTTCGTGTTCAAGATCAGGCGTGCGCCGGTCGCTGAGTCCAAGGAACTCGACTTGGCCGATTACGACCCAAACGCTGTGGTCGAGGCGCTGTTGGGCGAGGACGGCAAGGACGGCGAGTCTGTGCTCCTGGAAGGCTTCAAGGAAAAACGCAAGCAGTTCATCGACGCCGGGGCCAGCCCTGAACAGGTGGATGCCGCATTCCAGGAGTTCAAGCGGCTGCGGATGCGCCAAAGCTTGACGGCGGAAGAACGCGACATCGACAAGTTCAAAACACTTGACGAGCTGAGCCGGGTCATCGAGCAGGCTCAGAAGCGCAAGAGCCGGGGCGAACTTGACCGCGAAGCCAAGGCCGAAGGGGCAGCGAAAGTTTACGAAAATGAGCAATGGATCGTTTACCGGATAAAGACGCATGAGGCTGCTTGCTGCTACGGGTCGCACACGCGCTGGTGCATCACCGGGCTGGACAGTCAGCACTGGAAATCGTATTCGGCGAAGAACAAGTTTTACTTCGTCCTCCGCAAACAGCCGCAGGGCAACAACCTGGACAAGATAGCGGTTGTCAGGGGCCATGGCGTCCTTGATCCGCGCTTGATTGCTTGGCGGGCTGATGATAACCGTATGACGATGCTGGAGTTTTCAGCGGCGACCGGCCTTCAGCCGACCGATTTCATTGCCGATCTGAAGCAGAGCCGAGAGGAGTTTATTCAAAGGGTAGTGAGGATGTCTCCTTCGGAAATTGCCCATGAACTGTTCAAGGAGTGGGAGGGGTCAGCCGGAGGCACCGACCTGCACATACCCCAGCTCGAAGACCGCATCCTGAAAGACGCCCAAGTAGCCAGCCGCTACATGTCCTGGGCCTATTCTGGCGGGAGGCGCTGGCCCAGGGGTGAACCAGTCTTGGCGCAAGACCCGGACACGGCGCTCCGGTATGTCTTTCATACTCACAGGCGGTTCCCCGCAGGTGAGCCAGCTATCGCGCAGAATGCGGTGACGGCTGTATCTTATGCTCGCCAGATGCTTAAAGCTCGTTGGCCGGAGGGTGAGCCAGCTATCGCGCAGAATGCTGCGAGCGCCGTGACTTATGCTGTCAATGTGCTCAAGCGCCGCTGGCCAGAGGGCGAGCCAGCTATCGCGCAGGACCAGGAGAGCTTTGAAAATTACCAGGATGGCTTGGCGAAGTTGGGCGTCCCACCGGAGGAGCTTAAAGAGCTTTACCGGAACAACCCGCGCCGGGCGGCTTGGTTTGCCATCCATGAGCTGGGCGACCGCTGGCCGGAGGCCGAGCCGGTCATCATGCGGGATGCCAAGGCCGCTTACGTCTATGCCCGCGACGTGATCGCTGGGCGCTGGCCGGAGGCTGAGGAGATCATCAATGCCGACCCGCAGATGAAAGCGGCCTACGAGCGCGATGTGCTCCCGATGGGCGGCTGGCTCCAGCGCGAGCTGGAGGAGAAGCGACAGGCGTGGCGGCTTCGGGAAACCGAGGGCCTGGAATATTACGACCCCAGCGAAGTGGTCGAGGCGCTGCTGTGCGAGGAGGACGATGAAGAAACCGCCTGGAAAGAGGCCCCGCCGCCCCTGGCGGAAGCTGCCATTGCCCCACACCCGCGCTGGCTGGACTACTACGTCAACAAAAGTGTTGCAGCTTTTGAAGCGGCCCAGCAGGCGGCTGGTCCTTATCCCAAGGCTGACCCTATCGCTTGGACGGGCGGCATGAGTGAGCCAGCCCAGCGGGCCAGGGAGGAATCTTGGCGAGCGCACCTGCTTTGGAAATCGCGCTGGAAAAAGGCCATAGAAGCTCAGAGCACGCGCCGGTTGCGGTTTAAGGTTGGCAGCCCTGGGTCTCCGGGCGGCGGTCTATACCGTAGCAGGGCCAACCAGGTCGTGCTCACAGTGCCGGAGCAACTTGCGAACGCAAACACGGCTGGGTTCAAGATCGCCATGGCCTCAACCCTCGGCCACGAGTTGGCTCACCGCGCCCAGTTCAAAGCCGCCTTTCCTACTGCTCAGGCACGGCCCTTGTCCGGCTTTTACCACGGCAAAGACCCGGAAGCACTCCAGCAAAAGAGCCGCCTGGCTTACTTGCGAGCGCCCAACGAAGTCATGGCGCGAGCTTACGGCGCAGTCAGGAAACTGGTCACTCTCGGCAATACCAAAGCGGGCATTTTGTCCCTCATTAAGAGCGAAGGCAGCCAGCTCGATCCCAATGCCCATGTGGGCATGGATCAGCACACGAAGAATGTTTTTGTCCGGTATGCGCTCCAGTATGCCCAGCAGCTCCCGGAGAGCTGTGCGGCTGCCGTGGTGGACGCGCTCCTCCTGGATGAGAGCCTGGACGACGAGATCGGCGGCAAGGACGTGATGAGCGACGTGTCCCAGATGTTCCGCCTGACATTCGATTTCGGCGCGGGCGAGGAGGGTTACAGTGTGGACGTGGCCGTGCCCTGGGAAATCTTGCAATTGGCCGGGGTGACCAGCCGGGAAGCCATCGAGGAAGACCCCTCGATGGCTGAGGAAGTCGTGATCGGCTATGCCAACCGCATCACGCCGGAAGTGGACAGGGACGACTGGGATTTTCTGGTTACTATTGAAATGCTGGGCGTGGACGAGAGCCTGGACGAGGCTGTTCTTATTCCGGCGGCGGAGCACGTCGATGCCATCATCGGCATTTTAAGAAACCTGGGCCGCAAGTCCATTGAGGAGTTGAATCGTGAGCTGGCCCCGCACCATGCTCGAATCCAGGGTAATCCGGTTTTTGACCAGTATCCGGGGTCGGTGGGGGGTGTCTTCGGCGGTGTCTTCCTGCTGAATCCGGCGTATCTTCTTCAGGTGATTCAGCAGCCTGGTCGCCTGCGGCAGGTCATCGTCCATGAATTGATTCACGCGCTCCAGCGCAGCCGATCCAAGCCGGAGGACATGGGCCGCATCGACGCTAATGACGCGGCCAAGCTTAATCGCTTAGGCCCCGAAGAATACTATAATCAGGAGCCGCTGGAAGCGATGGCTCTGGCTAAGGGCGCGTATGACGCCATGATCGCCGCTGGTGTGGACCCGCTGGATGCGCTGCGTAAAGGCACAGCTTCGCGCTATTCGCCCATTCCCGGTATTGACAGCCGGAGATTTAGCACGTATCTCTATCAATACGCTACCGGCCAGGGTGTGACTGAGAGTCAGGATGACTTCGACGCCAAGGAAGTGTGGGAGATGCCTCCCGTGCCCGCCTTCATCCAATCCGACTATAACGACGAGAACGATCCGGTCTTCCGGGGCCAGAACATTCGCGTGGACTTCAGCGCGGTTGCCTGGCTCCAGCGGGCCAGCTTTGACCAGATCAGGAAGCTCGCGCATTGCGGCTGGGGCGGTGATTATCCTGCCGATGACGTGGCTCGCGGTTTGGCCCCGGAGAATCGTGACCTGCGCAAGTTTTTTGCGATTGTCGATTGGGGCTTCGAGGTCCATGTGGACCAGCGGGCGGCGGAGGCGTTTCTCAAGCAGTTCCGCCCGGAAATCTACCAGCAGCTCAGGCGGGAGGGTGAAATTTTAGAGGCTGCGCCAGCCACGGCGGTCGAGGCCAAGACCCTGCCCGACGTGAGCGCCACGGATGGCTTTGACGCCACGGGTTGGCTGCTCCAGGCGTCCGACCAGGAGATCGAGAGCTTGGTTGAGTCCCAATTCAAGCTGGACGGCATCCAATTCGATCCTGAGCAGACGAAGGCGCTGTTGCTGGAGACCGGGCGAAGATGGAACCCAACCCCATAGCGGACTGGATATTGGCCCGCACGGTCGGGCAGACCGGCTACTTCCTCGACATCGGAGCTGGGGTCAGAGCTGGTGTCCTCCATTTAAACAACACGCTGCGCCTGGAGCTGGAGCGTGGCTGGACAGGCATCTGTGTCGAGCCGCAGGAGCATCGTCTGACCGAGATGCGTGCCATTAGGAAGTGCATCTTCACCAATGCGGTCATTGCGCCGGTTCATGGGCAGCTCACCTGGTGCCAGGTTGCTGGAGCAGACTACGGGAGCGGGCTACAAGACTACCTGAAGTTTGTCACGTCTAAGCGCGTCGAGACCCGCACGGTGGGGGCCGTGACCGTCGAGTGGCTGCTCAAGCACCACGGCGCACCGGTGACCATCGACTTTTTGAGCCTGGACACCGAGGGGTCAGAGCTGCCGATCCTGCAAAGCTTTCCCTGGCAGGACTATCACGTGCGCTTCATTGCAGTCGAGCATAACCTGGTATTCACGCATGATTCTTCGGCCAAGGAGGGCATCTTCCACTACCTGACCGGGCTGGGTTTCCAGCGGGAGGTCAGCGGCATACAGGACGACTACTACGTCAAGAGCTGAGCTATGAATTACACGTTCAAGTAGTCTGCCAGGTATTGGGGACGATCCCGTTCTTACGGAGGTATGGAAGCAGCACTGGATCGCGCCATTTGCCTCTTTGACAAGGCCAAAGAGGACAATCTCTATTACTATTTCGAGCTATCCTGGAATCTGGGTGAATGGTTGTGCTGGCTCGTGGACAGGAGCCAGCGGGCAGACCATCTTAGTGACCGCGATACGGATGGCTTCCTGGCGCTGGCCAGGGGCCAGTCCTCCAATTTGATCGAAGCAGTGGAGCCGGTCCTCAAAAAACTGGAACAGATGGGTTATGACTAACGAGCAGCAACAAATCCGCGACTTCATGACGAAGGCGCAGCAGGCGACGCCCGACCGGCCCACCGTGCCGAAGCAGGATGTGCGCTTATTGCGCCTTAAACTCATCGCCGAAGAACTTCAAGAATTGGCCGCAGCCTTTGGTTATCGCCTTTATCTGGAAGACGACAGCAAGGGCATTGGCGAGCCAACCTTGAGCTTCGTCCCTAATGGCCTATTATTCAACATAGTCGAATCCTACGATGCCATCCTCGACTTGATGGTGGTAGTTATCGGCGCTGGGGTTGCGCTGGGCCTTGAATTGGAACCGGGCTGGCAGGAAGTTCACCGCAGCAACATGAGCAAATTCATCGACGGTCACCGCCGCACAGACGGCAAATGGATCAAAGGGCCGAGCTATAGTTCAGCCCTCCTCGAACCTATAATCGAAGCACAGTATGACAACAAACCTGTTGACTCTGACACCGGAACAGCAACGCCTCAAGCTTAAGCATGGAACACCGGAGAAGTTCGCCAAAGCCTTGCGGAATGCCTTGGGCGAAATCTCCCTCGATGAGATGGAAGCTGGAGTGCAGAAATACAGGGATGAATGGGCAAAGGCCGGATGGCAAGCCCTTTGGCTCAAGATTGGCGTGATGGTCAAGCCGGGCGCTGACCTTAAATGTTTGGCTTGGAAATTCGCCGAGAAATTCGAGGAGAAGTTCAGAGTGCCTGCCCTCTATTTCGCCCGCTACACGGACGCGCTCAGCTCGCGCTTGGAGATCAGTGCGCTTGTGGTTGACGACCCAAAGCGGATCAAAAGATTCTTCCGCAAATACGAGGATGTTATTGGCGTCAAGATCGAGAATCGTGATCCTGGTTCGTTCTCGCACGCCTGCGCCTACCAGGCGGTCAAGCGCCTGATGGTGGGGAACGACGATGCCAGAGGCACCGCCCTTCGGGACGTATTTCATTGGATGTCCAACATGGTTGGCTGCGACTATCTCCAAGAGATTCGTTTCTACAACTGGGCGGCGTGGTGCGTCTCAGACATGCTGGTGAAACAAAGCGAGCAGGCCAAGTCGGCTCAGTCGATGGTCAGTTACCTGGAGACGGAAAAGGGCCGAGCGGCGATGATGGTGAAGAAGGTGCTCGGCCATCCTGCAAAGAAGCCCGCAAAATCCGCTCTCGCTGTTCCTGGTAAAGCTTCCGCGCCGAAAGCTCGTCCGTCCGCTGGATCAGGTCTTCGATGACTTGAAGGGCTTTTTGTCGCTCGCGCTCATCGGCATAGACGAGGCGCGGCGGCGGCTCAGGGGGCAGCGAATAAAATTTATTATTTGACACGAGTCCAGTTCGTGGCCCGCAGCCAGAGTTCGCCGAGGGTGGAGAGATAGAGGCTGCCGTTGCCCGCTGTGAACGTCGGAGCACTGGTCGTGCCCACCGTCCAGTTGACGCCGCCAAGATTGAGGCTGCCGTCGATTTCCAGGCCAATGCGCTCGGTGCCAGCATTCTGGATTTTGAAGCGGTTGGTTTCGGTTAAGTTGACTACAGCTTGGCCAGCGGAATCTACTCCGAAAGACAAGCCGCTGGGAGCATTATTGTTGCGGATGCTGATATAGGTTGAGCCGGTAGTGCCCACGGCTTCCAGCTTGCGCACGCTATTTGTGCCGTTTACGATGGGGGTGCCGTTTGGATAGTGATTGAGGATGTCAACTCCGGCGCTGTTTCCCGGCAAATAAGTGGCGGTGAGGTCGGTTGGTATGATGCTGCCTCCGTATTGGGTAATCCAGCGAATGCCTGTGGCGCTGCCGCTGAACGTCGCGCTGAGCATCATCGAACCGCCTGTTTCGGCGATGGCAAATGCGTTCGTGAATTTGGGTGTGCCGACGATGGTGTTGGTGCCACTGGCCCATAAAGAGCCTCCGGCCAGCGCATACCAATGGACGCTGGCGGGGCCTGTGATGGTATTGGTGCCTAGAGCGGACAGCACAGCAGCCGATTCCACCGCCACATGGCTCGCGGGTGCGTTGCTGAATACGATGTCATTATAGCGGAGCCAGGACGATGCCTGGGAGTTGATGAGATTGCCGTTGTCGGCGTTGGTAGCGGTGAGGGTCAGGTGATTGACGGTCACGGCTGCCTTGCCCGAAGCGCAAATGACGTGCGTGGTGTTGGTTCCGACCAGTAACACCTTGTCGGCATTAGTGGTGTTGCCTTGGATGACGAGAGCGCCGCCGTTAAGCTGCCAATCGGTATTGCCGACGACGCCACTGACGGTGATGCTGCCATAGTAGAGGCCATCGGCGAATTGAATAGTGACGAGGTTAGTCCCAAAATCCCAGGAGCGCATAGCCACGTTGGCCGCGTGTTGGCCGGAGGCGAAGGCGGTGCCGAGGGCGAGGCCGTCATTGGTGTCATTGCCGGTTGTGGACACGTAATAGGTCAGATTTGTGATGCGGGGCCTGCCATCGAAAACAGTTTCCGCCTTGAATATGCCATCACTGTGGAGCACCAAGGCAGAACCCAGGCCGTTAGTGGCAAATAAATTGCTGATGCTGAGCCAAGTCTGTAAAGCAGTTGGCTCGGCTAAAAATGTGCCATCACTGTGGAGCACCAAGGCAGAACCCAGGCCGTTAGTGGCAAATAAATTGCTGATGCTGAGCCAGGTTTGAAGTGCCGTGGGTGCGGTTGGCTCTGCCATGAACTTTCCGTCGCTATGGAGCACCAGACTTGATCCCCACCCGCTGCTGGCAAAAAGATTGCTCAGGCTGAGCCAGTTTTGAAGTGCGGTTGTTTTCGGCGGCGTGACGGGTCCAGGGCCTCCAGCGAGCAGGGTGGTAGCCAGAGCCAGGAATAAAACGATGGATTTGAACATAGGCGCTAGTTGTAAGTGGCGATGAGAATGGCTTGAGCGGTGCCTGAGACAGAGAAGCCGTAAACCGCTGCGGTCGTATCCAGCGGAAGACTTTCACCGGCTTGCAAGGGAAAACCGTTTGAGGCATTTACACCTGCGGTAAATCCCACGTAGAGGTCATCGGCGCTATTGAGGCTGTTGCGCACGGTAAGGCCCCTGCGGCTGGCTTCGGCGGCGATTAGCAGCGATGCGGGGTTTTCGGCAGTGGCGGTCTTAACATCCCCTTCACTGCCGCCTGCGGTGTCCGCGTTGCCGGGAGACCTGCCGTCTGCCGCGAGTGGATTAGGCACGTATGTTGTGTCCATGGCCTAAATACGCGCCGTTAAAGTGTGCGGTTCAGGGATCGTTTTTGTTTACAACTTCAGCCACGATCCGGCGCTTGGGTTCGACTGCCAGGGCGAGAGGGTATATGGCTGAGGAGCCGCAATAAGGGCAGCGCGGGCGGTGCTTCAGCTCCGGCGACTTCACGCACCAGGGCGCGTTGGGCAGGAGCTTGGCGCACCGGGCGCACTTGCAATCGCGGGTTTCGTAGGCATCTTTGCCTTCCAGGATGGCCAGAGGGGGCAGAGTTGGGATCATTTAGCCGTGAAGGGTGCTGATGTGAGGGTAACGTCATGATCCGGGCCGGTAATAGTTTTGACGTTCCAGCCTGGTCCGCCCTTGTCCAATCCCAGATGGGCGATGACGGCAGCCTCGGCAGCTTTGTGCCAACTTTCCTGGATTTCAGGTCTCAAATCCTGCCATTGGGGCAGCAGGACTTTGTTGGGAGCACGGGTTGCACAATAAGCTTCGTAGGCCGCTTTTCCAAGGTCAGTCATAATTGTTTACTTTCTTTGCAGTTGTCGCTGGATGTCGCGGCTGTAAGCCTTTTGTTCGACGCCCATTTCTTCCGCACCGACCATAAACTTTTCCTTCCCGTGCTTCGGTAGAGCTGATTTACCTGGTTGGGCATTCCGCGTCCCGCACCGACCACAAACTTTTTCACTTCCTCGCCGTTTGGAAGTCCACCCGCACTGACCACAAACTTTTTCACTTCCTCGCCGTTTGGAAGCCCAGGGCGCGAGACCCTGTTCGACTACCCCGCACTGACCACAAACTTTTCCAACTCCCGCACCATGTAATCGCCATGCACTGGGATAGCCCGCACTGACCACCAGCCTTTTCCGCACCGACCACAAACTTTTTCATCCCGCACTCCCAGCGTCGTGCTGGCTTGGCTGATGACGACGGGCAAGTCCGCACCGACCACAAGCTTTTTTCAATTCTTATGCTGGTGTCAGCAATGATTGTCCTGGCACGGGTCTGGCTTCCGCACTGACCACAAACTTTTCCGTCTCCCGCGTCTGATTCGCAGTGGACCTGCTCCCCGCACTGACCACAACTTTTCAACCTCCGTGCCTTAGTGCGCATAAGGCGGGTCGAAAATCACGTAATCCCCGCACTGACCACAAACTTTTTTAGCTGCTGCGACAGGATGGCTGTGGGCCATTGATGCTCCACCCGCACTGACCACAAACTTTTTCAATTCCTGTGCCCCTGGGAAGTGCTGTGCCCACGCGCCGATAAATTGCTCCCGCACCGACCACAAACTTTTCACTCCCACGCTTATCGTCTGTCATTCTGGCATCGGCGCTCCGCACTGGCCACAAACTTTTTTGCCTGCTGCGATGCCCCCT
>Ga0315294_10005328_pt1 | contig 14101 bp, 12 predicted proteins | sample YL17G13_40_MG_FD_203626 | JGI IMG/M metagenome (GOLD analysis project Ga0315294, IMG submission 203626) | Sediment microbial communities from Yellowstone Lake, YNP, Wyoming, USA - YL17G13_40 | ecosystem: Environmental > Aquatic > Freshwater > Lake > Sediment | place: USA: Wyoming | collected... | reverse complement strand
AGGCCGAGATCGGTGGCTCGGTCGAGCCGGTCGCCCTCTGCGTCGTCGGCCAGGGCCCCACCCTGGTGGCCACCGCTGCCGACGGCCACGCCCTGGCGCCGGCGATCACGTGGCTGGACCGGCGCGCCGGGGACGAGACGGCCACGGCCGCGGCCGCCATCGGCCGCCAGGGCTGGGTGGTGGGGCTGCTCGGCCGCGCGCGCCTCTTCGCGACGCTCCGCCCGGAGGCGGCCGAGGGCGCCGCGTGGTTTCTCTCCGCGTGGGACCACCTCGCGTTCCGCCTCACCGGGGTGGCCGCCGCTTCGCTGCAGGATCCGGCGGAGGCGATCACCGCGGCGGAGGCCAGGGCGGCCGGGCTCGACGAACGGATCGCTCCGCCGGCTGCGCGGTCGGGGAGCGTCATCGGGACGCTGCGCTCGGCGCCTGCGGCGGAGCTTGGCCTGCCGCTCGACCTGCCGGTCGTGGCCGGCGCGAACGACGCGATCGCGACGTTCCTCGGCGCCGGGCTCACGGCCCCGGGCCAGGCGATCGACACCGGCGGGACGTCCGGTGGCTTCGGGCTCTACGTCGAGCGCCGGGTCGTCGTGCCGCCGCTCTGGACGGGCCCCGCCCCGCTGGCCGGCCTCCACTACGTCGGCGGGGCGATGGCCGGGACGGGCAAGGCCCTCGACTGGCTCGTCGGCGACGCTCTCGGCGGCACGGCGACGCTCGCCGAGCTGCTCACGGAGGCGGCAACGGCCCCGGTGGGCGCCGGGGGGCTTCTCTTCCTGCCGTACCTCGCCGGCGAGCGCTGGCCGCTCCACGATCCGGCGGCTCGCGGGGCGTTCGTGGGCCTGACGCTGCGCCATCGCCGGGCCCACCTCGTCCGGGCGGTGCTCGAGGCGGCGGCCTTCGCCCTTCGCCACGTGGCCGCGCCGGCGGTGGCCGCGGGGCTGCCGTTCACGGAGCTGCGGGTGACCGGGGGAACGGCCGCGAGCCGGCTCTGGAACCAGGTGAAGGCCGACGTGGTGGGGGTCGAGGTGGCGGTGCCCCGGGTCGCGGAGGCCTCGGTGGCCGGCGCGGCCGTCCTCGCGGCGGTCGGGGCGGGGATGGCGGACGACGAGCGCGCGGGGATCGACGCCCTGGTGGGGGTCGCCGAGCGCCTGGCGCCGGACCCGGCCGCGCGCGCGATCTACGACCGGCTCGCGCCCGAGTACGAGGACCTGCACGCGCGGCTGGCTCCCGCCAACGCCGTCCTGGGCACCGTGGAGGAGCAGTCTCGCCGCTGAGCGCCGGCCGGCGCGGCCCCCGGCGCGGGCCGCGGCCCGCCCGGCCCGCCTCCCGCCCGCCCCGCGATCGGCGATCCCGTATCCTTGCCCTGACCCGCATCGCACCCGCTCCCGGGCGGCCCAGCCGCGGGCCCCGACCCCGCTCGACCGGAGGATCACCCGTGCTCAACCCGCGCCCGTCGTCGCCGATTCGCGCCGGCCGCGTCGTCGCGCTCCTCGTCGTCGCCGCCCTCGCAGCAGTTGCCTGCGTGCCCCAGGCCGGCGGCCAGGCCTCGCCGACGCCAACGCTCGCCCCCACGCCGACCCCATCGGCCAACCCGTACGAGGGCGTCGCCCAGGGGGTCGGGGCGGGCGTCAAGCTCGGCTACCTCTCCTACGGCGAGCTCGTCCCGTTCGTGTTCGAGATCTCGGACGGGATCCGGGCGCAGGCCGCCCTCGCAGGGGCGGAGCTCGTGGAATGCGACGCGAACCTGGACGCGAACCGTGTCGCCGACTGCATGAAGCAGCTGACGGAGGCCGGCGTCCAGGGGATCATCCAGTTCCAGGGGACGCTTGCCGACCCGGCGGTCGTGTGCAACCAGGCGCCCGCCGGCGTGCCCGTGCTCGCCGTCGAGTTCGCCCAGGATCCCTGCGCGAAGACGCTCGTCGCCGCGGACGACCTCCGCGCCGGCCAGATCGCCGGCCGCGCGGTCGGGGAGTGGGTCAAGGAGCGCTGGGACTGCGCGTACGACGCATACGTCTCCTTCGAGTCGACCACCGCCGGCGTGAAGAGCCAGCGCCGGATGGAGGGCTACCGCCAGGGCTTCTCAGCCGTCTGCCCGATCACGAACGAGCAGATCGGCCGGTCGATCGACACCGAGTCGTCGGCGACCAGGGCGATGACGGACGTCCTGGGCACGCTCGCCGGCAAGTCGAAGATCGTCGTCGTGGCGGTCAACGGCGACGCCGCGATCGGCGCCCTGGCCGCGGCGAAGGCCGCCGGCCGCGAGGGCGACGTCTGGGTCTCCGGGCAGGGCGGCGAGGAGCGGGCGCGCGAGCTGATTCGCACGAACGAGCACTACCTCGGCGACGCGGCGTACTTCCCGGAGAAGTACGGGGCCACGATCGTGCCGGCCATCCTGGACCTGGTCGCCGGCAAGACCGTCCAGCCGCTGCTGCTCATCGATCCCGCCTGGCTCTCCGCCTCCACCATCGACGAGATCTACCCGAAGTAACCCGTCGCGCCCGGCCCGCCGGCGCGCCGGCGCCCGGCCTGCCGGCGTGTAGCGTCGGCTCCGGCCTGCCGGCGTGTAGCGTCGGCTCCGGCTTACTCTCCGGCGTGGGCCTCGACGGCAGCGGCGATCGCCGCGACGAAGGCCGGCAGGCCGGCGACGACGGGCGCGCTCAGCGGCGTCCCCACGTCCCAGCACGAGCCGCCGATGCCCACGAAGGTCCCGGCCGGCGGCGCGTCGCGCAGGGTGGCCGCGAGGGCCAGGACCTGCTCGATGGGAAGCTCGTGCGACGAGCGCGGCTCGGGCCCCCGCCCCGCGTCGGCCAGCGCCCGCGCCCGGTCGACGAGCGCGGCGAGCGGCCGAACCCAGGTCTCCCCCGGCGCCAGGCCGGCGACGGCGTCGACGACGACGCAGGCCTCCTCCGCCGGCAGGTCCAGGAGGAACAGCACGTCGAGGTGGCCGACCACGACGATCTCCGCGTGGGCGAGCGCGTCGGGGGGCAGCAGCTCGACGGCGGCGAGCCCGGCGGCGTCGTCACCCCGGGCGGGCTCGCCGCACACGAAGACCGGGACGCGCGAGACGATCGGGACGCTCCGTCTCAGGTTGGGCAGGGCGGACGCGCTGGGGATCGGCCCCGTCATGCCTCTTCGATGGTGAGGTCGAGGAAGTGGGTCGCGCAACTGATGCACGGGTCGTAGCTGCGGATCATCTGCTCGAGGCGGTGGGTGGCCGCCTCATGGGGGAGGTCGAGGACCTCCTTCGCCGCGACCACGAGGTCGGCCTCGATGGCGGCCTGGTTCTGGCTCGTCGGTGGGACGATCTGGGCGGACTTGACCCGGCCGGCCTCGTCGACCTCGTAGCGGTGGAACAGGAGGCCGCGGGGTGCCTCAGTCGCCCAGGCGGCCACGCCCGGTCGGCTCTGCCACGGGACGAGCGGCTCGGCGGGGGGCCGGTAGGCGTCGATGATGTCGATTGCCTCGGCGAACGCGTGAACGAGCTCGACGGCGCGGGCGACGATCGAGGCGTAGATGTTCGTGCGGATGAGCTCGGCGTATCCCGAGGCGTCCAGCGCCTCCTTGGCGAGGGGGTGGAGCTGGTCGGCGGCGAGCATCACGCGGGCCGCCGGGCCCACGAGGTAGGGTCCCTTGCCGTCCAGCGAACGGGCGTGGAGAGCGTTGGACCCCTCGACCTGGATCTCCTGAAAGGCGTCCCGCCAGGCGGATGGAGCCAGGTTGATCCCATCCGACGAGACGATCCGGCCGTCGCTGAAGGGGTACTCCGCAGCGTGGCGGAGGCTGACCACCCGCGGCTCGCGGGCGAAGGCCGGCATCGTGAAGCCGGCGACGACCTTCACGGTCTCCTGGGCGAAGGCCAGGCCCTCGGCGAGGGCTGCCCGGTGCTCCTTGAGCTCGCCCACGCGCGGGGCGCGGCTCCAGCCGCCGACCCGGACGCTGACCGGGTGGATCGGCCGTCCACCGAGGATCGTCACGAGCCGGTTGCCCGCCTTCTTCATGCGCAGCGCCTGCTCGACGAGCGGCCGGTTGTCGGCCGCCAGGGCGATCCCGCTGGAGTAGCCCAGGAAGTCGGGGGCGTGAAGGAAGTAGATGTGGAGGGCGTGGCTCTCGATCCACTCGCCGCAGTAGAAGAGCCGACGAAGCGCGCGCGACGAGGGGTCGATGCGGACCTCGAAGAGGTCCTCGAAGGCGTGGGACGCGCTCATCTGGTACGCGACCGGACAGATTCCACAGATCCGGGCGACGATGTCGATCACCTCGTCGGGCGTCCGCCCGACGACGATCTGCTCGAAGTAGCGGGGCGTCTCGAAGATGCCCAGGCGGGCCTCCACGACCTCGCCGTCGCGGACGCGCAGGCGGAGCGAGCCCTCGCCTTCGACGCGCGTGAGCTCGCCGACCTCGTAGAGGCGCTCGTCGACCGCCTTCTTCGTGGTCGGGCTCATGCCTTGCCTCCCGTCGTCGTGGCCGGCTCGGCCGTCGCGACTCCGCGTCCGGTGCGCGCGCCGCCGAGCTCGGTGACCATGCTCCGGAACGGCTCGCTGTACGCGGTGAAGCCGGCGAAGAGCCGCCCGACCTCCTCGCGCGGCCGGTCGCCGGCCATCTGCAGGTGGCGGGTGAGCCCCGCCGCGTTCGCCTGCTCGCGTGGGCCGAAGCAGCCGTAGCAGCCGCGGCCGAAGCGCGGGCAGATCGCACCGCAGCCGGTCTGGGTCACCTGCCCCAGGCAGGGAATCCCCTTGCTGACCATGACGCACACCACGCCACGTCGCTTGCATTCCATACACACCGACTCGTCGCGCAGCTGCGGCCGGCGGCCGGTGATCAGCGCGGTGAGGAGCTCCACGAGCTGCCCCGGGTCGATGGGGCAGCCGCGCAGCTCGGCATCCACCGTCACGTGCTCGGCGATCGGGGTGGAGCGGGCCAGCGAGTGGATCCACTCCGGGTGGGCGTAGACGCCGGCCCGGAAGGCGTCGTGGTCGCCCCAGTTGCGGAGCGCCTGGATGCCACCGGCGGTGGCGCAGGCGCCGATCGTGACGAGGTAGCGCGTCCGGCGCCGGAGCTCCACGATCCGCTCGAGGTGGGCCGGCTCCGAGACCGACCCCTCCACGAAGAGGACGTCGTAGGGTCCCGCGGAGCGCGCCGACGTCGCCTCCGGGAAGTCGACGATCTCGAAGTGCTCCACGACCGCGAGGAGCTCATCCTCCAGGTCGAGCAAGGTCAGCTGGCACCCGTCGCACGAGGCGAACTTGACGACGCCGACGCGGGGACGCGCGGCGGCGGGGGCGGGGGCGGACTGGGTCGTCATTCAGATGCCCTCCCGGCCGAAGATGTCGCCGAGCTGTCCGATCGAGAAGACGGGGCCGTCGCGACAGACGAAGTACTTGCCCATCTGGCAGTGGCCGCAGAGCCCGATCCCGCACTCCATGTGCCGCTCCAGCGTCACGTGGATGCGCGACGCGGGGACGCCCCGGCCGGCGAGGGTGGTGGCGGTCGCCTGCATCATCCGCTCGGGGCCGCAGACGAAGGCGGTCATGTTGGCGCCGTCCCAGGCGGCCTGGTCGAAGAGGTGGGTCACGATGCCCACCCGCCCCGTCCAGTCCGGTCCGGCCCGGTCGACGGTCAGGCTGACCTCGATCCCGTCGCGGGCGCCCCAGCGCTCGAGCTCGTCCCGGAAGAGGAGGTCCGCCGGGGTGCGCGCCCCGTAGAAGAGCTTCACGTCGCCGAACCGTCTCCGGTCGGCCACGATCGCGTGGAGGACCGGCCGCAGCGGCGCGAGGCCGATGCCGCCGGTGACGATGACGAGGTCGCGCCCGACCGCACGGTCGAGCGGCCAGTTGTTGCCGAGCGGGCCGCGGAGGCCCAGCTGCTCGCCGACCGCCAGGGCGCACATCGCCTTGGTGGCGGGGCCCGCGCCGCGGATCGTCAGCTCGATCCCGTCGGGGAGGAAGCGGCTGATGGAGATGGGGAGCGGCGGGAAGCCCGGCAGCGCGACCATCGCGAACTGGCCGGTGCTCCCCTTGGCGAAGGCCGGGTCGGTGCCGGTCAGGGTCAGGGTCGTCGTGTCCACCGTCTCCTGGCGGGTGGCCACGACGCGCGCCGTGACGAAGTCGTTGGGAGTGGCCGCGACTGGCTCGACGAGGGTTATCTCGGGGACGAGCGGGACAGCCGGGGCGATCGCGTTCAGCTCGTCGCGGACGTCGATGCCGACCGGGCACCAGGTGATGCAGCGGCCGCAGCCCACGCAGCCGGAGCTGCCGAACTGGTCCCACCAGGTGGCGAACTTGTGGGTGAGCCACTGGCGGTAGCGGTCCCGGGGCCGGGATCGGAAGCTCCCGCCGGCGACCTTGGCGAAGCCCGGGCTGAAGCAGCTGTCCCAGCTCCGGTACATCACCGCGTCGACGCCGGTCAAATCGGTCGTCTGGGTAAGGGTCGTGCAGAAGCAGGTCGGGCAGGCGAGGGTGCAGTTCCCGCAGGTGATGCAGCGCTCCGCGACCTGGGCCCAGCGGGGGTTGTCCAGCTGGGCGAGCAGGCGATCGTGCAGGCCGGCGGCGGGGACGGGGTCGCCGATGCGGGCCCGGACGGCCGCGACCGTCGCCGCGGCGCCGTACTGCTCCGTCGCCGAGGCCGGGCGCAGCGGGAGCTTCTCCAGCAGGCCGCGGCCGGCCGCGGTGTCCGCCTCGATGAGGAAGCCGCCGTCCAGCTCGGTCAGGAGAAGGTCGTGGCCGCTCTCCACCTCGGGGCCGGTGCCCATGGAAGTGCAGAAGCAGGTCGATGCAGCGTTCGTGCACTGGACGGCCACGATGAAGACCCGGGCCCGCCGGGCGGCGTAGTCCGGGTCCACGAAGGCCGTGCCCGTGAAGACGGTGTCCTGCACGCCGAGGGCCGCGAGGTCGCAGGCGCGGGCGCCCAGGAAGGCGACGGGGGAGCTGTCGTGCGGCTCCGGGACGAAGCTGACCTTGTGGCCGTCCTTCGAGGCGCGGGTCAGGGCCACAAGGGCGGGGAAGGTCCACTTCTTCCACGCCGTGGGTCCCACGACGAAGCCGAAAAGGCGCTCGTCGCCGCGCCGCCGGAGCCGGTAGCGCCCTGGCGCCTGCTCGTCGCCGATGCCGCGCGGAAGGTCGTCGATGGAGGTGATCTCGTCGAAGACGATCGCCCCGTCAGAGACAGTCGGGCCGATGACGCGGCGCCCCTCCTCGCGGAGGAGGTCGACGAGGATCTGCAGGTCGGCGCGGGCGAGGAATCCGGGCCCTTCGAGGGCCGGTCGATGGCCGCGCATTGGAGCGCTTCGGATCACCATTCCTTCACCTGCTGGGTGGCGAAGAGGTCCAGCATCTGGAGGCGCGTCGCGTGGAGGCGCCGCTCGACGGCCACCAGAACTCGCGGGTACAGCGCGGTCGCGAGCTCGCAATCCTCCCGCAGCGCCGCCCGGAGAGCGGCGCCGTCAAAGACGATCGCCTCGATCGCCTCGATGGCAACCCCGCTGGAAGAGGCGCGGTACGGCGGGACGAGTGACGACCAGAGGTAGACGTCGCCCGGCTCGACCGTGAGGATCGTGACGTCGCCACGCTCGGGAACGAGCGTGCGCAGGGCGACCCGACCCCGGATCAGGATCCCGAAGATGTCGCTGTTGTCTCCTTCCCGGAAGAGCTGCGTCCCGGGCTCCGCGGTGAAGCGGCGACCGAGCTCCGCCAGACGCGTCTGGGCCTTTTCACTCAGGCCCGACGAAAACCATGATGTGTTCAGGGCAGCAATCAGCGCGGCGGTCTCATTCATGGCGCCAAGTCTCGGGGGATCGCGCCGGGCAGTGGCAGGGCCGTGCGACACGCAGCCACGGGCCGCTCGTCGTGCGCGACGCCGCCGGTCGGCAGGGGGCCCTCGTCAGGCGGGCTCTCGCTCCTCGCCGGCCGCCCGCTCCTCGTGCTCCGCGACGAGCCGCGCGACGGCGTCCGCCACCGCCGGCAGCCCCGCCGCCACGCGGGGCGTGAGCGCCTCGCCGGGGCCCATGTCGGCGACCCCGACGCTGACCTCGATCGCCTCCGGTGCCGCGCCGTACAGCTCCCGGGCCAGGGCGAGCAGCAGCTGCGGGTCGACGTGGTGCGACGTCGCGCCGGGGCCCTCCCCGGCGGAGCCCGCGCCGGATCTGTCCGGCCCGCCGTCAGGGGAGCTCCCTCCGGGCGCCGCCAGCGGACGCACCGTGATCGTGCCCGGCGGCGCCGCCGTGCTCGCGTCCACCAGGATCACGAGCGTGGCCGCGCTCAGGTCGAGGGCCAGCTCGGGCGCCAGCTGGTGGCAGGCCAGGACGACGGCGCCGGCGAGGCGCGGGTCGCCTGCCAGGAGCCGCGCGGCGTGCCAGCCGACGCCGTCGTCCGTGCGCAGCGCGTTGCCGTACCCGATGACGAGCACCCGGGCCGGCCCGCGCGGGGGCGGCACCGCGGTCACGCCGCCGTCACCTCGCGCCGCCGCCATCCGCCGCCCGCCCGGCCGTTCGCCCCGTCAGCGGGCAAGCTCGTCCAGCACCGTCCCGTCGGGCGCCAGCAGCTGGATCTGCAGCGCCATCTGGCCGAGCGCGTGGGTGGAGCAGCTGAGGCACGGGTCGTAGCAGCGAATGACTGCCTCCACCCGGTTGAGCATCGGCTCGGTGATCGTCTGGCCCTTTACGTGGCGGCGGGCCACCTGCAGCACGGCCCGGTTCATGGCCATGTTGTTGTGGCCGGTGGCGATGACCAGGTTCACCCACTGCACGATGCCGTCGTCGTCCACCTTGTAGTGGTGCATCAGCGTGCCGCGGGGAGCCTCGGAGACCCCGATGCCCTCGTTGCGGTTGATGCCGGCGAACGACCGCACGTGCTTGTCCAGGATGTCGGGGCCGCGCAGGAGCTCCTCGATCTTCTCGATGCCGTGGAGCGTGTCGATCAGCCGCGCGTAGTGGTAGTGGAACGAGGAGCCGGCCACCCGGCCCACCCGCCAGCGGAACTTCTCGAGCTCCTCGTCGGCGCGCGGGGTTCCGGTCCGTTCGGCGACGTTGAGCCGGGCCAGCGGTCCCACGCGATAGATGCCGTCCGGGTACCCCATCGCCTTCCAGTAGGTCGACTTGAGGTACGACCAGGGCTCGACGGCCTCGCCGATGTAGTCGTTGAAGAGCTTCGGGTCGATCCGGTCGGCGAGGGTCTTGCCGTCGGCGTCGACGACGCGGAGCCAGCCGCCGTAGTGGTCGACGTTGCCCTCGCGGTCGACAAGGCCCATGAAGGCCGAGCGGAAGTTGCCGAAGGTCGAGGCCTCCTCCTCCCAGCGCATCATGTCGGACTTGTACCAGGCGATGGCCCGCTCAACCGCGGCGATCGCCTCGGGGACGCCGGCCAGGATCCGGTCGCGGACCTCGGCGGTGAGCGGCGTGGTGACACCGCCCGGGACGATTCCCTCGGGGTGGATCCGCTTGCCGGCCACCCACTCGATGATCTGCTGGCCCCATTTCCGGAGCCCGATGCCGTCCTTGGCGAGCTGCGGGTTGTGGCGGGCCACGCCGATGATGTTCCGGACCGCCGGGTCGGCGTCGAACCCGAAGAGGAGGTCCGGCGAGGAGAGGTGGAAGAACGACAGCGCATTCGACTGGACGATCTGGCCCAGGTTGATGATCCGCCGCAGGTCCGCTCCGGTGGGCGTCGGCTCGACGGCCATGATGTCGTCGACCGCCTTGGCGGACGCGACGAGGTGGCTGACCGGGCAGATCCCGCAGATGCGGGCCATGAGGGCCGGCATCTCGTGGACCGGGCGACCCTGGGTGATGCGCTCGAACCCGCGGAACTGGGTGACGTGGAAGTGGGCGTCGGTGACCTCGCCCGTTTCGTCGAGCTGGATGGTGATCTTGGAGTGGCCCTCGATCCGGGTGACGGGATCGATGACGATCGTTCGGCTCATGTCGGTCCCTCGTCAGCGACCGAACCGGGAACCGGCGACGTCGGGGACGCGACCGGCCAGCAGGTCATCGAGCATGGTGTAGATGAGGTCGGCAGACGGCGGGCAGCCGGGCAGGAAGACGTCGACCTTCACCACCCGGTGGACCGGCTGCGATGTCGGCAGGAGCCTGGGCACGATGTCCGACGGCATCTGCGGGTTGAGTGTCACGTTCTCGCGGTAGGCCCGGTCCAGGAGGGGCGCCACCCCGATCGGGTTCCGCATCCCGGGGACGTTGGAGGTGACGGCACAGTCGCCGAAGGAGACGAGCGTCTTGGTGCGCTCTCGGACCAGCTTGATCTTGTGGAGGTCCTCCTCGCTGGAGACGGCGCCTTCCACGAGGCAGACATCGACGTCCTCCGGGAACTCCTTGAAGTCGACCAGGGGGCCGTAGACGAGGTCCGCCCGCTCGAAGATGTCGAGGATGCGCTCGTCCATGTCGATGAGGGACATGTGGCAGCCCGAGCAGCCGTCGAGCCAGACGGTGGCGACACGCGGCTTGCTCACAGTCCACGCTCCTCGGCGACGACCTTCATCCACGGCAGGAACGGGCGCCGGGTCTTGCTGCCGCGGGCAACCGCCCGGCCCTTCTCGAAGAGGGCCCCGGTCGGGCAGACCTGGACGCATTTCCCGCAGCTCGTGCAGGTGGTGGATTCGCCCCATGGGATCCCCATGTCCGTCTGGACCCGGGTATCGAGGCCGCGATGCATGATGTCCCAGGTGTGGGCGCCCTCGATCTCGTCGCAGACGCGGACGCAGCGCAGGCAGAGGATGCAGCGGTTGTGGTCGATCGCGAACAGCCGGTGGCTGGCGTCGATGTCGACCTTCGGGCTGATCCGCGGCAGGTCGAAGTGGGTGAGGCCCAGCTCGTCCGCGGTGTCCTGCAGCTCGCAGTGGTTGTTCGCCACGCACACCGCGCAGACGTGGTTGCGCTCGACGAAGAGCATCTCGGTGATGGCCTGGCGGTACTCGAGCAGGCGCTCGGAGTGGGCCGTGACCTCCATCCCCTCCACGATCCTCGTCATGCAGGCCGCCGCGAGCTTGTTCGAGCCCGCGATCTCGACCATGCAGAGGCGGCAGGCGCCGCGAGGGGAGATGCCATCGAGGTGGCAGAGCGTCGGGATGTCGATCCCGTTCTCGCGGGCCACCTCCAGGACGCTCGCGCCCTCCGAGCCGGCGACGTCCTTGCCGTCGATCCGCAGGGTGTAGACGGTCGTCATGCCATCACCTCCGCCGTCTCGATCGCGCAGACGCCGGCGGGACAGACCCGGTCCACGATGTGGGCCATGTACTCGTCCCGGAAGTAGCGCAGCGTGCTGAAGATCGGGTTGGGCGCTCCCTGCCCGAGCCCGCACAGCGCCGTCTTCTGGACGATGCCGGCCAGGCGTTCGAGCGTGGCCAGGTCGTCCATCGTCGCCGCTCCGCGGGTGATCTGGTCGAGGAGCATGTACATCTGGGTGGTGCCGACGCGGCAGGGGGTGCACTTGCCGCACGACTCGTCGCGGCAGAAGTCCTGGAAGTACTTGGCCACGTCCACCATGCAGGACGTGTCGTCCATGACGATGAGGCCGCCCGAGCCGATGAACGAGCCGACCTCGATGAGCGACTCGTAGTCGACCGGCATGTCGAGGAACTGGGCGGGGATGCAGCCGCCCGATGGGCCGCCTGTCTGGACCGCCTTGAACGGCCGGCCGTCGATGATCCCGCCGCCGATGTCGAAGACGATCTCGCGCAGGGTCATCCCCATCGGGACCTCGACGAGGCCCGTGTTCACGATGCGCCCGGCCAGGGCGAAGACCTTCGTGCCCCGGCTCTTGCCGTGGCCGATGGCGGCGTACCACTCGGCGCCCTGGCGGAGGATCGCCGGCACGTTGGCGAACGTCTCCACGTTGTTGATGAGCGTGGGCTGGCCCCACAGGCCGCTCACGGCAGGGTAGGGGGGCCGCGGCCGCGGCGTCCCGCGCCGTCCCTCGACGGACGCGATGAGGGCCGTCTCTTCGCCGCACACGAAGGCGCCCGCGCCCAGGCGGACCTGGACGTCGAAGCTGAATGCCGTTTCGGCGATCCCGCTGCCCAGGAGCCCGGCCCGCTGGGCGTTGCGGATGGCCGACCGCAGGCGCGCCACCGCGAGCGGGTACTCCGCCCGGCAGTAGACGTAGCCCTCCGTGGCGTGGACGGCGAAGGCGGCGATGGCCATCCCTTCGAGGACGCGATAGGGGTCGCTCTCGAGGACGCTGCGGTCCATGAACGCCCCGGGGTCGCCCTCGTCGGCGTTGCAGATCACGTACTTGGGGCTGCCCTGTGCCTTCGCGACGGTCGTCCACTTGAGGCCGGTGGGATAGCCGGCCCCGCCGCGACCGCGCAGGCCACTCCGGGTGATCTCGTCGCGGACCTCGGCCGAGGTCATCTCGGCGAGGGCGCGCCGCAGAGCCTGGTAGCCGTCGTGCTCCAGGTAGTCATCCAGGCTCTCCGGGTCGACGACGCCGAAGTTCTCGGTCGCGACCCGCAGCTGCTTCTCGAAGAAGGGGCCCTGGGGGGCGCGGGTCGCGTTCGGCTTGACCTTCCGGAGGGCGCTCACGATGGCGCCGACGTCGTCGGGCCGGACGCGCTCGAAGAGCTGACCGGTTTCGGGGATCTCCACCAGCGGGCCGGCGGCGCAGAGGCCCAGGCAGCCGACCCGCTTGATGTGGACGTTGTCGAGGCCGGCCTCGACGATCAGCTCGCCCAGGCGCACGGTGATGTCGCGCGCCTGCATGGACATGCAGCTCGCGGCCTCGCACACGTAGGCGGAGGCGCGGGGCGGGCCGTCAAGGGGTTCGACCGTGGTGACGCGGCGGCGGCTCGTGCGCGCCGCGACGGGCATCTCGCTCACATCGCCTCCAGTTGTTCGATGAGCTCGGCCGCAGTGATCTTGCCCTTCACGTCCCCGTCGACGATCACGGCGGGTGCCAGGCTGCAGGCGCCGAGGCAGCGCGCGGTGAGCAGCGAGACCTTGCCGTCCGCCGTGGTCTCCTTGGGCCTGATGTCCAGGCTCCTGTCGAAGGCGCTGATGATCTCCTTGGCGCCGTTGATGTAGCAGGCCGTGCCCGTGCACACGACGCAGGTGTGCTCGCCCTGCGGCTTGAGGGTGAAGAACGAGTAGAACGTCGCAACGCCGTAGACGCGCGAGTGGGGCACCCCCAGCGTGTCGCCGATGTAGTCCAGGGCGTCGGTCTCGAGGTAACCGAACGCTTCCTGGGCGGCGTGCAGGGCCTCGATCAGGGCCTGGGGGCGATCGCCGAGCCGGCGCATCCGGGTCTCGACGATCTTCCAGCGCTTGTCGTCGCTCGGCGCGGACGGCTTCGTGTACGGGATGGGCATCGGCCCCCTCCGTGCGGTGAGGAAGAAGGCGCCGGTCCGGCCGCGAATCGGCGCGCAGATCACGATCGATGGTTGGGGCCTTGGCCCCACGGTCGGATGATAGGAACCCGCTCGCGCCGGGGCGGGTGCCGCACCGCCCGACTCCGGGGGGCCGCTCCGCCCGGTCGGGCCCGGCCAACTGGCCGGACCCGGGCCCACCGCCCGCCCGTCGATCCGCGGATCCTTGCCCGGGCGTGCGTCCTCAGGCCGGCACCATCACCTCACCCTGGATGTGGGCCATCACACTGTCCACCACGACAGGCACCGCCGCCCGCACGGGAGCGGTCATCTCCCCGCCCACGGTCATGCAGTCCCCGGCCTCGACGGCGACGATGACCACGTCGGCGGGCACCTCCAGGCCGAGGGCGCGGGCCAGGTCGAGAGTCTCCAGGAGGCCGATGTAGTGGGGCGAGCCGCCGCGAGGGCCGGCGAGGTCGCTCTCCTTCAGCTCGAGCACCGTACCCGGGTCGGTTGCGCCGGTGACGACGGTGTCGACGACGATGAGCCGGGAGGCCCCCACCACCGCCTCAAGGAGGTACATGCCGGTGAGGGCGGTCTCCACGACCTCGACGGGCCCGACCCGTGGAAGCTCGAAGGCCCGCACCGTCATCGCCGGGTCGAGTGAGGGCCCGGGGGGCACCGGCGTGCCGGCGACGGCGAGGCGCCGGAACAGCCAGGAGGCGGCGACGATGCCCACGGCGTCGTCGGAGATGAGCTCGTTGCCCAGGCAGAGCACCCGGGTGGGCCCGACGGCGGCACC
>Ga0315294_10005327_pt1 | contig 14102 bp, 14 predicted proteins | sample YL17G13_40_MG_FD_203626 | JGI IMG/M metagenome (GOLD analysis project Ga0315294, IMG submission 203626) | Sediment microbial communities from Yellowstone Lake, YNP, Wyoming, USA - YL17G13_40 | ecosystem: Environmental > Aquatic > Freshwater > Lake > Sediment | place: USA: Wyoming | collected... | reverse complement strand
ATGCGGATGGTCGCGGTTTCCATAAGGATTCTCCTTCAATAGTAGATTAAGCGATTTAGCGCTTAATGTCAATAGCCGCATCAGCCTTCATTCCAACGACAACTGCAAAAAGGAATGACGCCGGAACAAGGCAAATCATCTCATATATTTCTCTGTTGTGAGACGCGGCCGAAGTACTCTACGTCTTTATTATAGATAAAAAGCCCATTGGACATCGTGAAATAAAATACTTGCGAAGAACCAGATAATGTCCTATATTTAGGTCTGTATATTGACCTAAATAAGGATCTGTCGCATGAAAATCATGTCCGTTTCCAATGATATCGTTCCCATCGGCAAATTTAAAACAAGCATCTCCAAGTGGTTTAAGAGCGTCCATGATACCGGCCATCCTTTGATCATCACTCAAAACGGAAAACCCGCCGGCGTTCTTCTTTCTCCTTCCGAATATGATGAATTGGTCTATAAGAGGGCTTTTTTGGATTCCATCAGCAGAGGAATAGCCGATGCGGAATCGGGAAAAATCTATAATTCCGAAGAACTGAAGGGAGAATTGAGGAAGAGAAGAAAACAAGGATGATTTTGGATGGACCCGAAACATCCAATCTTCACATCCGCGAACTCATCGTAAAAAAATATCGAATTGTCTATAGATTGCATTGTGATCAAATCGAAATCCTGACTGTGTTTGAAGGACATCGGCAATTAAAACTTGCTGATATCGAAGAATAGTTATTCCAGTGTTTCATTGTACGATCAGCATAAATTATTGAGCATATGCCCGATTAATTAGACCTTTGTGAAAACGCCCCTAGATGAACGTCCCCGCCTGGTCCCTTGATCTATCTTTTTCAGGCTTTTCTCGCTCTTCTTCTTCGTTCCCACAGTTCTCGTTCCTGCCTTCACCTTCGTCTTCGCCTTCTTCTTTCCCTTTGTTTTCCCGGAAGGAACAGTTTCGATGTCCACACCGAACACTTCGGCCAGCTCGGATTCGGCCAGCCCGGGCCTCTTGGCGGTTTTGACCAATGCGCCGGCCCGGACGGCCTCGCCGGCCAATTCCATGTGGTCCACCCCGCGCAAGACGAACAGCAGCTCGGGTCGATCGTCAAGGCGCGCCCCGACGCCATAGAGCGTCGCCGCGACATGCTTGCACATCGTCGCCCAATCGGGACATGAACAGCGCATCTCGATCTCGGCCGGCCGGGGAAACAGGCCGTTTGTCCGGTGTGTGATGATCGTCATCACGGCGGCCGACAAACGTCCCTGTAATAGCTCGATTACCGAAGCGATCCCGCCCGCGCATGCTTTTCGGATCGCCGCCCAGCGCGCGGCGGGAAGCTTTTTGATGCCGATCTCCACCCTATAGAGATCCGTTCCGACGACCTTGGCCAGCACACGCCCGGGCTCAATCCTCAGGTCGCAGACCGATCCGCTGCGGAGGTAAGAACGGCCGCGCGGCAGGCGGTTCTCGAAGTCGCTGTGGGACTCCAGATGGTCGCACCACGCCTTCCCCCAGAACGTGCGCGCGATCGTCCGGCCTTGCGGAACAACCGGTTCGAGCGTCACTCCCTTCTTCCTCTGTTTTTCCAGTTGGCGGGCTGCTTTGGCCCTCCGCTCCGCCACCGGCACGTAGCGCGGCCATCTCCAGTCGTATCCTCGGCTCCATCCCCAGCGTCTTCCCATCGTTTTTCACTCCATGACGGCGCGGTGGATGTCCAGCGCCACGAATTTCAGCAATTCTTCGTTCGGCATTTCCGTGAGGCGTCTCTCGGCGCCGTCCTCGATCAGGTCGCGGGCCAGGCCGGTCTTCTCGGCGATGAGCGCGTCGATCTGCTCCTCGATTGTCCCGCGGCAGACGAATTTATGGACCATCACGTTCCGTGTTTGGCCGATGCGGAAGGCCCGGTCCGTGGCCTGGTTCTCCACGGCGGGATTCCACCAGCGGTCGAAATGGATCACGTGGCAGGCCGCGGTCAGGTTGAGCCCCATCCCACCCGCTTTGAGGGAGAGGACGAAGAACGGGGGGCCGTCCTCACGCTGGAATGCCTCGACCCATGCGCGGCGCCGCCCCACCGGCGTCCCGCCGTGCAGGATCAAACCGGGACGGCCAAACACTCCCGCGAGAAACGCCGCAAGCGGCTCGGTGATCTCGCGGAATTGGGTAAAGATCAGCGCCTTTTCCTGCCTCGCGGCGAGTTCCTCGCACAATTCGCGCAGGCGTCCGAACTTGCCGCTGCGGCCGGGTGCGTAGTCACCGTCGCCCAGGGCGTGGGCGGGATGGTTGCAGATCTGCTTGAAACGCAGGATCGCGGCGAGGACCGCGCCGCGCCGCTCGATGCCGTCGCTTCTTTCGAGGCGGGCGGCGAGGTCTTGGACGGCGCGCTGGTAGAGAGCGGCCTGGGGCGGGGTGAGCGGGCAATACGCCCGCACTTCAGTCTTTTCCGGGAGGTCGGCGATCACCCGCTTGTCGGTTTTCAACCGGCGCAGGATGTAGGGACGCACCAACGTCCGCAGCGGGCCGTAGCCGCCCGGCCCGCGGGCGGAAAGTTCTTTTGTATAGGCGCCGAAAGCTCGGGCAGAGCCGAGCAGGCCGGGATTGAGAAAATCGAAGATGGACCACAGATCCGCCATGCGATTTTCGATCGGCGTGCCCGTCAGGACGGCACGCCGGCGAGATTTCAGCTCTTTTACGGCCCGGGTTTGGCGGGTCGTCGGGTTTTTAATAACCTGCGCCTCGTCCAGGGCCGCAAGGTCCCAGGAACGCATTCGCAGGACATTAGTCCTCTGCAGAACGCCGTAGGTCGTGATCACCAGATCCGGACGGTCCGCCGGGTCGTCTAAACGGCCCGGCCAGTCGGAGGGGGTCGACTCGGACGGGTGCGCGTAAAGCACGCGCAGGGTCGGGGCGAAACGCGCAATTTCCGCTTTCCAGTTCGCCACCAAAGAAGCTGGGACGACAAGCAGGCTGGAGGGAGCGTCCGGCGCAGCCTCCCGCCGAAGGAGCAGCAGCAGGCCCAGGAGCTGGATCGTTTTGCCCAGGCCCATATCGTCGGCCAGGCAGGCCCCGAGGCCCAGCCGCGCCAGAAAATACAGCCAGTTGACGCCCTCGCGCTGATACGGCCGGAGCACGGCGCGAAACTCTGCGCCGGGATCGGCAAACGCCAGATGCTCGGGCCGTCGCAGGTCTTCGAGCACGGCGGCAAGACCGCGGCCGGCTTGAACGCCGAACCATTCCGGCGCCGCCGCGGCTTCCTCACCTTTTCTTTCCATTCCGCTCACGCCCGACAGAAGGCGCATCGCCTGAAGAAAGGACAGCCCGTCGCCGCCGGCGCCGCGCTCAACGCGCTTCCAGTGCGCCATGAGCTCGGCCAACCTGGCAGAATCCACCTCCACCCACTGTCCGCGCAACGACACCAATCCCGAGGACGATTCGACGAGCGTCCGCCATTCCTCGTCGGTCAAGGCTTGGCCGTCGAGAGAGGCGCGGACGGAGAAATCAAGCAGGGAATCCAACCCAAGCACGACGCCTTTCTTCTCGCCGATGGTCATGTTGATCTGGGGCCGCGGCGGCCGGCCTCCCTTCCACCAATCCGGCACGCGGACGATCACGCCGCCGGCTTCGAAGACGGGGATCTCTTTTAGAAACCGGTAGGCCTCCGCGGGCGTCCAGGCCTGCGGATGATAGATCGCCCCGGATTCCGTCATCCGGCGGACGAGCTCGCTCTTTTCCGCCGCGGCTTGCACCGGAGAGAGGAGGCGAAGGAGAGCGTTCTTGTTTTTCTGGCCGGCGTACTCCTGCAGGGCTCGTCCGAGGGGAATATATTGCGGCCGGGATTGATCCGATAAGCGGCTGGTGTACGTAGCCATAAAGGCGAAGGGCCGGTCGGGATTGCGCTTGTTTTCCGCCAGGTGGAACGTTACGCGACCCACCAGCCGCCAGTTCGGATCGTGTTTCTTCAGCCAGTCGGCGATCCCGCCGGAATGGGCGGCCGCTTCGACCCGCACTCGCTCGTCTAGGCCTCGCCAGAGCCGCAGCAGGACTTCGGGGGAGAGGTATTCGAACCCTTTCATAGGGGGGATGCGTTCCGCTAGGCCGCGCCAGTGTTCTTTATCCGGCTCATCCGCCCGCGCCGAGGATTCCGTTTCCAACCCCGGCGTATGACAGAGCGCGGTCAGATAACTCCGGCCGAAATCCCGCCAGAAGCTCAAGGCCGGCGAAGTCTCTCCGCTCCACTCTTCACCCGCCAGGGCCAACAACCCGGCGGCTTCATCGTTCGCCCAAAGGCGGCACAGCTTCCGGACTTTGGGCAGTCCGTCGGGAACGTCGGCCGGGTCGAGATACAAACGGCCGGACGGCGATAAAGCGGGTTCGGGCACAATCGAGATCGGTTGAATCATATCGGGGATGTGCGAAATCCGATCATTTCGCTTTGTTATACTATCCGCCAATTTTTATCGGAGCGATGAAATGAAATTTTTCTTTTCCGACGTTTTTCGTCAAAGTCTGCATGATGGCCTCGAAGTCATCATCGGGACCGGCAATATAAAGCGGCTTCCCTTCTCTGCCGAATTCCAATGCAAAATCATAACCTTCATCCGAAAGCCCTTCAAGGATAAACCGTGATAAAGCGAAATCCTTTTGAGGTTCGAAGCCCAGCTTTCTTGCGTATTCGATTGCGCCGAAAATAATCCGGCGGGCCCTGCCCGGCGGGCAAGGCACAAGAGCCGCCTCTTTGAATGACATGAGTTTCATCCGTTGATATTCCGCCGGGGACATTTCGGCGCTGCAAAATGTATTTTTTAGGCCGAGGCAATAAATATCGACAAGATAAACGCCAAAAATAAAGTTGCCGTCGGGCTGTCTGCGCGACAGCACAATTTGGGCCAACCCACGATCTTGCCAGGCGTTATCGATCAGACATTCATGGAGGGGATAGCTGCCGGCGATCTTGATAAGCCGAACCCGGCGGGAATACTCATCCAAGCCTGAAATACGAAATTGCTTTTTCTTTTTTTCCTTGTCCTTTCGCCGCTTTTTCAGCAATGCTTTCTGTCGTCTTCTCTCATAATTCGGCATGGAATGTTTTTCCCTCCCGCTTTTTCAGCGATCCTGGGCCGTTTCGTTCGTAGGCATTTATTTTCGTCGAGCCTTCAACGAAAGTCAATATGCTTCTGGGAGGGGCGTCTCATTTTTTCGGAATATGAGATTCGAAAGCGAGACCGTCGCTCAGCCGATAATCGTGCCCGTCCAGAGCTCCGCCAGGAATGTCCGCCAAGGCAATATCCGGATATGCCCGACCCGACGCTCCTCTCTTTCATTGCAAACGACAAGGGCCTTCTTTGGCGCGTATTCCTCTATAAATACTGCGAGCGAACGGAGATCCTTGTTATCCACGCGGTTGGCACCCTTGACTTCGATAGCCGTTTCTCCATTGCCCAATATGAAATCCACTTCGTTGCCCGATTTCGTCCGCCAATATCGGATGTCATAATGCAACTCGCGATAAGAAGCATGCGCCGCAAGTTCCATAAAGATGAAATGCTCGAGCGCCCGGCCAAATGACTCTCCCCGCTCTTCGATAATATGCCTTTTAACGATAGCCCCCGCGACGCCAACATCGAAGAGATAAAACTTGGGGGCCTTGGTTATGATCTGACGCGAGGGCCTTTTCTTGAACGGCTCGACCATCCGGCCGAGCAGTGTATCGACTAGGATTTGGAAATATTCTTTAACCGTTTTGGCATCGACGCCGGCATCCCGGGCGATATTCGAGTAATTAAGCATTTCCCCGTGAGAATAGCCCATGGCGTCAAAAAATCTGGCGAAGGCCGGAACATTCCGGGTCAATCCTTCATCGAAGACCTCTTCCTTGAGGTAATCCCGAACATAACCGCTCAAAGACTTTTTATATTGATCCTGAAAATAATGATCGGGAATCAAGCCATGATTCAAAACCCTGAGCAAATCCAGCTGCCTTAATTCTGCAGAAATCAGGGGAAACATTTCATACCGCCATGCTCTCCCTCCGAGGAGATTCGCCTTTCCCCTTTTCAGCTTCCTGGCGCTCGAGCCGCAGAGAACAAAACGAAGCCCTCTATTCTCGATCAGCCAATGAACTTCATCCAGGATCGCCGGGACCTTTTGAACCTCATCCAGGATGATCGGAGAGCGCAGGAGCGCGGGATCTTTCGCCAGGATCTGTTCCCGCAGAAGAGAAGGCCGTTTGACAAATTCCAAAACCAGGTCTGTTTTTAGGAAATCGTAAAGGATGCTATTGGGAAATGCATGTCTTAAATAAGTTGTTTTTCCGGTTTTTCTGGGACCCCAAAGAAATGCGGATTGCGTCGGAGGGAGATCGATCTTCAAAAGCCGTGGCGACATTTGCATCAAGGACATTCCTCCTTATTAGTTTAACTAATTAGGAATATATTCCCGTTTGGTTAAATTGTCAAGGAGCCTTTTTTGAAGGGGCAGGAATTTCCTTTTTCTTTCGCCAAACATATTCTTTCATCAAGATGATTCTAAAATTGACACGGATTTATCGCGAATGATATGTTGGACTGGCAAGTTGAATTTAGGTTTTAAAACATAAGCTACGGAGGGTCTCCATGAAAGAAAAAATCAAGTTCGCTCGGATGGTCAGCGTTCTCCTAACCCTAGCGCTCTTGGGCGCGGGTTTCATAGCCCATCCCGCGGAGGCCCAGAGCCAAATCACGTCGCCCGAAAAATTCTTTGGGTTCCAGCTCGGCAGCGACAGGCACATCGCCCGCTGGGATAAAATCGTCGAGTATTACAAGCTCCTGGCCAAAGAAAGTGACAAGATCAAAGTGGCGGATATGGGGCCGACGACCATGGGCAATCCTTTTCTGCTGGTGATCATCTCCTCTCCGACCAACCTGGCCAAGCTGGAGCGCCTGCGAGAAATAAACGTCAAGATCGGCGACCCACGAGGGCTCTCCGAGCAAGACGTCAAGAAAATGGTCGGTGAGGGCAGGGCGGTCATCTGTCAGTCCATGAGCCTGCACGCCACCGAGATCGGCGGCATCCAGATGGCCCCCGAGCTTGCCTTTGACCTCCTTGCCCGCGGAGACGAAGAGACGCAGCGGATCCTGGACAATGTCATCTTCCTTTTGGTGCCGAGCTTCAACCCGGACGGCGCAATCATGGTCGCCGACTGGTACCAGAAGACCCTGGGAACGGAATATGAGGGGTCGGGTCTCCCCTGGCTGTATCACAAATATGTCGGCCACGACAATAACCGGGACGCTTTTCAAACCAACATGATCGAGTCGCAATATATGGCGAAGATCCTGTTTACGGACTGGATCCCGCAGGCCTACCTCGACCATCACCACATGGGCAGCTACGGCGCCCGGATCTACGTCCCGCCCTACGCCGAGCCCATTCGTCCGCTCGCCGATCCCCTCGTCTGGCGGGAGATGAGCTGGTACGGCGCCCACATCGCTTATAAAGAAGAGGAAGCCGGTTTATCGGGTATCATCAACATGTCCCAGTATTCCGGCTGGGGCCATTTCGGATTCCACTGGATCACGCCCTTCCATAACATCGCCGGGATGCTCACCGAGTCTGCAAGCGCCAAGCTGGCGACTCCCCTTTACATTGATCCAAGCCAGCTCCAGGGCGGGGCCCGGGGCCTGCCGACGTATGCGGAACAGACCAACTTTCCTGCCCCATGGCCGGGCGGCTGGTGGAGGCTCCGGGATATCGTCGAGCGGCAGAAGGTTTCGGCCTGGGCGCTCTTGGACCTGGCGGCCAGGAATAAAGAAACCGTGCTCTGGAACGCTTACCTGAAGGCCAAGCGGCAGACGGAGCGGGGCGCTCAGGGCAAGCCGGCGGCCTACGTGATCCCAGCGGTCCAGCACGATCCGTTGACCGCCGTGAAGCTGGTCAACAAGCTGCTGGTCCAGGGCATCGAGGTCAAGCAGGCGCCGAAAGGTTTCACGGCCGCCGATGGCATGACCTATCCCTCAGGCTCCTACTTCATTCCGCTTGCCCAGCCCAAGATGGGTCTAATCAGGTATCTGCTGGGCCGCACATTTTATCCCGACAACGATTGGACCCGGGCCAAAGACGGATCTCCGATGCGGCCCTACGACATGGCGACGGACACGATGTTCGAGTTCATGGGCGTTCGCGTCGATCCGCTTAACAACGTGGTGAAAGGCGACTTTCCGAAACTGGCGGCGCCCGTGCCGGCCGTCGGCAAAGTGACCCGTGGAGCAGTTGGATATATGTTCGACGGCAGACTGAACGACAGCTTTAAAGCCGCCAGCCTTCTCATCGGGAAGGGCGTGCCGGTTCGGCGCATCGACAAGCCAGGAGACGGATTCCGGCCGGGGGATTTCTATGTTGCCACGGGGCAGGAAGCGGTGATCGCAGAGGTCGCCAGGCAGACCGGTGTTGATTTTGCGGCGCTCGAAAGCGAAGTCAAGCAGGCCAACCACGATGTCAAGCGGCTGCGCGTCGGCATGTATCAGCGGTACTCGGGCGGCAACATGGATGAAGGCTGGACCCGTTTTCTGCTCGAGCAGTTCTCTCTCCCCTACACGACGCTGATGGATGCCGAGATCAAGAAAGGCGTCCTCAACGCCAAGTACGACGTCATCATCCTGCCGGATGATTCGACGGCCATGATCACCGGCGAGAGATCCGTCGTTTCCGGAGGCGAGAGGAGTCGTCCGATGAGCCCGGTCCCCCCCGAATATCGGAGCGGCATCGGCAATGAAGGCGTCGAGGCGCTGAAAGCATTCGTCCAAAAAGGAGGCACCCTGGTAACGCTCGGCCAGGCCACCGGCTTCGCGATCGAGAGATTCGGTTTGCCCATTCGCAACGCGCTGGCGAACCTGAGCTCGAAGCAATTCTGGTGCCCGGGATCGACGCTCAAGGTGAAATTCGAAAACAGCCACCCCTTGGCCTATGGGATGCCTGTCGACGGCCTGGCCGTCTTCATGGGCAACAGCCCTGCCTTCGAGATCACTCCCACTGACTACAACGAGCGGTACGAAACCATCGTCACCTATGCCGACCGCGACCTTCTTCAGAGCGGCTGGCTCATCGGGGAAGAGAACCTGGCCAAGAAGGCAGGGATGATTGCGGCCAAATACGGCGAGGGCACGGTCGTCCTCGTCGGGTTCCGGACCCAGCATCGCGCCCAAACCCACGCCACGTTCAAACTGCTGTTCAACGCCCTGATCCGCTAGCACAGGCAATATCGACGAATCGGCCCAGACTTTTGCCGGTCAATATTTTTTCATAACCGCGGATATTTTCGCGAGAAAAGCGGCCACATCCTTCAACCGTCTCTGCAGGACGTCATAGACGATTCCGTAATCCAGTTTTTCATAATCATGGGCGATAATATTGCGGAAGCCCGCCATCCTGGCCATTTTTTCCGCCAAGGCCGATGAAATAATTTTCTCTTCGTGGAGAATATAAAATGTCTCGCTCATGGCTGAAGGCTTTCGAAAATCTCTATAAGAGATGACGGCCTCCGCCAAGTCAATCGTCGATTGGACCGCCAGATAAAGATATCGCTCCAGAGCGCCGCGGAGATCGATATCTTTTTCAATCGTTTTCCTGGAAAATTGTTTGTACCTTTCCAATATCTTCAGGTATTTTTGGACGGCGCTGATTTTGTTCTCAATGACGTCCAGGGTCGTCATCGCGGCCGGCTCCCGGTCAAGCCGTATCTGGAAAGAATAAGGCGGAAATCAAAATACTCGTTATAAATCCGGGGTTCGATCATGACCTTATAGGGCGTGCGTTCAAAAAGCAATTTTCCGGATGTGATGATATATAATTCTCATAAAGAACATTTATCCCCCTTTCCTCGAGAGATTTCATGAATTCCAGTCGGGCTTTAGCCGGATCCCCTTTCTACATAAGAACGCGGGCATTATAGGATGAATTACAAGGAAATGTCGGGTCACGAGTGATTGCTTTGTCAACTTCAGCGAAAGCTGAATCAAGTTTTGCCTGGGCAAGATAATCACGTGCCATATTAAGATGCGTTCTCGCGCTATCTGAAATATTCTCAATACAATATTCAAGAACTGCGTTCGCTTTATCATAAAATCCCTTTGCCCGGTAATTATCTGCAAGCCATTGATATAAGTCCAGGAACTTATATTTATTTTTGCGACAGACCTCAAAATATTGTATAGACTTATCCGATTCTTCAAGATACCAATAAATACCCAAGATTGCCGCTAGAATAATTTTAGGAACGGGAGGGGCTTTAAGAAAGACCTCCGGAAGGTGATGAACTCCCCAAATCTTCAAAAAGGAAACATTGCCATTTACGATTTTACTCGGTGTTGGCGAAAAGCCTGTATTTTGAGGGGGCTTCTCCTTGATCATCGTCCCTTTTATCTTATCCAAAAAAAATGGATTGCGTGCGGTTAGGAAAACGCCGCGCAGCCTTCTCGGATCCGAAGAAACAGGCGGAGCTTCTCCCAGGACGCTGCGATCCGTAAGATGAGGCGCCGGCCATGCCGGACTAAGCGGCCGGCCGTCTCCACAAGCTGCCGGCGAAGCGTGGCCACCGTCTTGGGCTTCCACTCCGGATCCATAAACAAGAGCTTCTGAGCTTGAGTCAGGTTATAGGCCAGGACGCCGACGGCGAACCACAGGCCATTGGCCCGAAAGTCGCCGCTCGTCATCTGCTCCATCCCAAACCCGACCTTCAGTTCCTTGATGAAGGTCTCGGCTTGTCCCCTTTGATTATGGAACCAGACCACTTCCTCCGGGGACAGGTCGTCCCTGTTGGTAGCGATCACGTAGTAGCGATAGCCGTTTGGCTCGAAGAGGGGAAGCTGAGGATCGCGCCGGCGCTGGACGACCAGGCAGAACGGCTCCTGAGCCCTGGTCATCATATGGATGTCCGTTCCGACCTCGACCTCCCGGTCCGTCTTTTTTCCGTCCGCATCCAAGAGCGGCTTCCAGTCCCGCACGGCCGGGATAACTCCTTTCACACCAGCATCTTGGTCAGCTGTGATGGTAAAACCCAGGCCGTTGTTCTCGCACCAGTTCATGACATCCGCCTGATAGAAAGCGCTGTCGGAACGAACCATTTTTATCTTGGGACAGCGCCGGCATCCGGCCAAGACCGATCAAGGTCCGCAACGTCCTGTCTTCCCGAATCTCGCGGAGATCTTCGATATGTCGGCCGCCGCCTTCCAACATCAGCAACAACGGTTCAAGATAAGACCAAGCCTCATAACCACGGTTGGAGCCGGGACGAGGGAAATAGTCCCGGACCTTCTGTTCCACCTTTAAGGCTCGAAGGACTTCCGCGAATAAAGCCAACCCGCTTCGCGGCGTGATCAGCTCGTCGGTAACTTCAATCTTGAATGGCAGGATCCCTTGCCGTATCATAATAACGCCCTCCTGGTTAAGGTCTCACCCATCAGGTGAGTTTGTTTTTTCATCAAAAACACCTTATACCAGGAGACTTTATCGTTCAATAGATTTTCCTATCGGCATTCTAGGGCTCAACCGCTAAGTTGACATGATCCCGGAGAAAAGTGATAATGATTTTATGGGGAGATGGGGAAAAATCAATAATAGATGGGCTTTGGGCTTGATCTTCCTCGGCGTTCTGCCGACCGTGCCGAAAATCCCGCAAAACTCGACTTTGCCCCTTGATCTCATCGGCGTCATCGTCAACAAAGTCGCGCCGTTGGATTCGGTTTGTCTCATTCGCCGCACCTACCCCTCGAAGAAAGACGACGTCTTCCAGCCCGGACAAAAAGTTTTTGAATTCGGGGAGATCAGAGAGATCCGCCCGGACGGTGTCATCATCCAAAACCTGGTGACGAATAATCCGGAATATCTGACGTTTCAGAATAACAAACCTCTCGTGAAACATCCGCCGCCTCTTCCAACTCCCCGCGTCATGGCCAAGTCATCGGATACGGTCGACATTGATCTTCCGAAGGATTTGGTCAAACATTATTTGGAAAACCTTCCGGATCTTCTGGATTCTGCGTTCGCGGCACCCCGGTATCGAGAGGACAAAAACGGGCAAAAAACCATCGACGGTTTCGAAATCAGCCGGATTAAGGAAGGCAGCATCGTCGAACGGCTCGATCTCAAGAACGGCGATGTCATTCTGGCGGTGAACGGCGAGCCGTTGGACAGCCTGGCGACCGTGATGCGGCTCCTCGGCCGGATCCAAAACATGTCCGAGGCGAAATTGACCGTTCTGCGGGGCGGGCGGAAACTGAACTTCGTCTTTAACAGGAAATGAGAGGACTCAGCCGCAAAGAGACATCATGAAGCGCGTTGTCGTGAAAGTTTTGGGCTCGGTTCCGCCAATCGCCTTTATGCCGCCCCAATGATATCCATAGGAGGAAATATGAAAATACGAGGAAAAGTCATGGCCATTTTAATCCTCTTTGCGGCGTTCGCCTGCGCCGCCTGCGGCGGCAGCGGAAGCGGCGGTGGCGGAGTCAGCGGCAACGTCTACGTCACCGGCGTAGCCCTTAATAAATCGGCCACCATTATCTTTGTCGGCAACACCGAACAGCTCACGGCAACCATAACTCCGTCGAACGCCACAAACAAAAATACGAGCTGGACAAGCAGTGACTCGAGCACGGCCACTGTAAGTTCAAACGGCCTTGTGACGGCGGCAGCTTTAGGAGTGGCGACGATCACCGTGACGACGGCTGACGGCGGATTTAAAGCGACCTGCACAGTGACGGTATCCGTGGCGGCTCCGGATAACGCGTGGTGGTACTATAACCTCACGCCTTCGCAAATCGATTCCTATGTGAGCAGCAACAATGGGCGCATCATCAGTCTTCAGGTCGAGCAGATTTCACCGATTATCTTCACCGTGGCGATGGTCCAAAACACGGGTAGCTTTGCCAAGACGTGGTGGTGGTTTTTCGACCTCACCCGCGGCCAGATGGAGACGAAGCTCACGGACCTCAATGCGCGCATCACCTATTTCGATGCCTATGACGTCAATGGAACGACCTATTTTGCGGCGGTGTTATTGAGCAATACGGGCGCCGATATGAAGAAATGGTGGTGGTATGACGGCCAAACACAAGCGCAGGTCGATGCCTTGGTGCAACAGAACAACGCGCGTCTCATCAACCTCCACGGCTATATGACCGGAGCGGGCATGCGGTATGCGGTCGTCATGATATCGAATACGGGCGCCGATACCAAGACATCGTGGTATTACTGTGGGATAACAGCGACTCAGATTACATCCTATATAGAACAGTACAGCGCGATCCTGATCAACTTAGAACCAGCGGATAGCAACGGCTCCACGTTTAACGTTATCATGGAGCATAATCTGATTAGGGAGTATTGGTGGTATTACTACGGCAGTACCGCCACACAGCTCAGTGACCACTTGGCGGTGCTTGGAGCTTGGGTTCTCGATCTCAAGAGCTACTTCCCGAGCGGCTCACGCCGCTTTATTTCGGTCCTGAGGAAATTGTAAGCGACTTCAAACGGGTGCAACCCATAACCGACAGGGGAAGAGGATGGAGTTGCTCTCCAAAGACTGGGCAGGGGGGATAAATGGATTTTGAGTATGACCGCATTCGAGAAAGTCCCATAATTATTCTTCAAGTACAAGCGCCGGCTCCTCGGCGATCTCTGCCGCTGCGCCCTCCGGGCCCTGACCTGTTATTTCGAGGTTGCGACCGGGAGCGCGCTTACGCCCGGGGTCACCGCGGCCTGAAAATAGAAAAGAATCGCTCGGGCGGCACAGCGGCAACGCTTCCCCAGGAGCCGGCGCTTGAACTTGAAGAAGACCCGCAGCATCTTGGGAATGACGAAGACCACCTGGCGGTGGGGGACATCCAGGAGGAGCGTCTCCCGCATCCACTCGCCCCATTCCTCAAGCCTCTTGGCATGACACGACGGGCAGAAGCCGCGGGTGCGACAGGAGAACATCAGGAGCCGCTCCTCACTTCAGTCCGGACAGCGGATGCGGGCAAACCCGCAGCGCGGGTTGTCTCCTCGAACGCGACTTCGGGACAGTGTTGTTCCGAATAAGGCTTCAGGGGAGTGAGGGTCGAACTTTCAAGTAAGCCTGCTAGGACTCTATCGT
>Ga0315294_10005325_pt1 | contig 14107 bp, 13 predicted proteins | sample YL17G13_40_MG_FD_203626 | JGI IMG/M metagenome (GOLD analysis project Ga0315294, IMG submission 203626) | Sediment microbial communities from Yellowstone Lake, YNP, Wyoming, USA - YL17G13_40 | ecosystem: Environmental > Aquatic > Freshwater > Lake > Sediment | place: USA: Wyoming | collected... | reverse complement strand
AATCGTCACCATCGACAAGGCGACTCTCACGGAGAGAGTCGGCAAACTGGCGCAGGCAAAGATGCAGCTCATCCTATCAGGAATAGATACTGTTCTTGGGAGATAGGAGCGGGACGCGAATCCCGACTGGACACTGATACTTCTTGGGCCTACTCCTCGTGAGGCCTACTCTTCGGGTCCCGCGCGCTCCCGCCGCTTCTTGGTGGCCGACCTGCGCCTCTTCTCCTTCAGACGGGCTTCGCGCGCGCCGTGAAGATCTCCGACTCCTACGAGAAGGCCCTGAAGAAGGCGCCGGACAAGACGACGGTCCTGCAGGGCACGGAGGCGACTCGGGCCGCCGACATCGGGGGCGTGAAAGAAACGGTGGTCTGGGACGAGAAATAGACCCGCGGACCCTCGATAATTTGACATGACAAGTACAGAGCAGAGTTCATCCTCGAAGACTGCGCGCGCCACGAGCCCTGAAACGGGATGGTGTCCCCCCCCCGAGTGCCACCCTTCTCCTGAAAACGCACCGGCGGGCGTGTGGTGTGCAAGGGTTACGACCCTCATCGGCGGTTCTCAGCCCGTTGCCCCTTCTTCATCCCTTCTTTCGCTTCCTTGCCTCTGCTCCTGCCCCCAAATCGGCAGTGGAGCTTTTCACCACATGCAAGCAAACGATTAATCGGATCGACGTCTTGCTCGATTCCTACCACCACAGCGGTGTCGCCGCTGTTCTCAACGCAGAAGGATATCGAACACCCCACGGGAAGACATTCAGCAATGCTGCCGTTGGTAACATCCGTCGTACATATGGCCTGAAGAGCTTCTATGATCGCCTTCACGAGCGAAACACCTTTACGATCAACGAGATCGCGCACAAACTCGACGCATCTCTCGGCACCGCGTTCGTATGGGCAAAGATAGGGATGCGGGGGGGCGCGGGGCGGCGGATCGCGTGTTTTTGTTGACTATCTCCCAGAAACATGATTTACTTACTTCCGGAAAAAAACTATTTCAGGAGGCAATCCATGACGGTCAAAGCGTCGAGTCGCGTCATCGCGATCGCGGTCCTCGCCCTGCTTCTCGTGCCCAGCTTCATGAGCGCCCAGACAAAGGAACTAGTCCTCAAGTGGCCCTGCATTTGGGTCGGCAAGGATTCCAAGGCCCCGGCGATCACCGAGATCGTGGATGCCTTCAACGCCGCCAACGCTGGAAAGATCAAGGTTGAGATCGAGCCCCAGCCCGACTACAACGCTTACGAGCAGAAGGTTCGCACCTCCATCGCCGCGGGCCAGGCCCCCGGCAGTATCTTCACCGTGAAGCTGAACGCCACCACCAAAGAGTTCTACAACTCCAATCTCCTCATGGATTTCTCCGCGGACCTCGTCGGTGTCTGGAAGGCTTCCTTCGACTCGAACGCGGTCGCCCAGTCCACGATCAACAAGAAGCTCAAGACCCTGCCCTTCGAGACCGGCGTCCTCCCTATCTGGTACAACACGGACATGCTTAAGAAGGCCGGAGTGACATCAATCCCCACGACGCCGAATGAGTTCTGGGCCGCCATGGACAAGCTGAAGGCCTCCGGCGTCTATCCGATGAGCCAGATGAGCGGCGATACCAACGCCTGGACGAGCATGATCTGGTTCTCCCACTTCGCCGTCTCCTTCGGCGGGGCCGATGTCTGGTCCAAGCCCTTCACCGACAAGGCCTTCGTCGAGTCGGCCAAGCTCATGAAGAGAATCTTCGAGACCTACACCACCCCCGACGCAGTAGGCGCGGGCGCAGGCGTCTCCGGCGGACATTTCCTCGCGGGTCGCACCGCCCTCTTCTCCAACGGGCCCTGGTACGCCGGCCGCGCCGATCTCCGGGCCACTCCCTTCTTCAATACGATCGTCATCGCCCTCCCGCCCTCGATGGGGCCGAACAAGGGTATCAGCGTCAGCAGGCTCCAGGCCAACATCGCCGCGGGCGAGACGACGGACAAGGCGCTCAGGACGGCCATCATCGCCTTCCTCCAGTACCTCACGAGCACGGACAACATCCGCAAGCTCGCGGCGAGCTCGGGCGCCATGTTCGCGGTGAATTCCGGCTATATCCCCCTGGATCCCCTTCAGAAGCAGTTCTATGACCTCGTCGCCTCCTCGAAGACGACCGCGAACGACCTCGAGGTCGCCCTCGGCGCCGAGGCCACCCTCGAGTTCGCGCAGCAGCTCGGCGCCCTCGCCCTCAGCAAGGTCACGCCCGAGGAGTTCTGCGCCCTCGTGGAGAAGAGGATCGACCGATAGAGGTCGAGAGCGCCTTCGACAGGGGCGCCGCCCGCGGGCGGCGCCCCTGGTAGTAATAAGGACCTGGAGCGATGATGAAGAAGCGCGGAAACCCGAACGGCTGGAAGATCGCACTGTTCCTCGCCCCCGTCCTCCTCCTCTTCGGGGCCTTCTTCCTCTATCCAATCATCTTCACAGCCTGGACGAGCCTCATGAAGTGGCGCGGGATCGGGACGATGAGCTTCAACTGGTTCCAGAACTACGCCAAGCTCCTTTCCGACGAGACCTTCCGCCTGTCGATCCGGAACAACGTGATCTGGGCCCTCGCCCTGGGCTTCATCCAGGTTCCCCTGGCGGCCCTCGCAGCCCTCATCCTCGCGAGGGGGCCGCGCGGATGGCGGCTTCTCCGCACCCTCTACTACCTGCCGAACGTCATCTCGACAGTGGCCCTCGCCATGGTCTGGGTGGCGATGTACAACGCCCAGTACGGCGCGATAAACGGCATCCTGAAGGCATTCGGCCTTCAGGGCCGCAACTGGCTCGGCGACCCCTCCACCGCCCTCGCGGCGATCGCGGGACAGTCGGTGCTCTACATCGGCTATTTCATGATAGTCATCCTCGCGGGGGCGATGAACATACCGCTGGAACTCTACGAGGCCGCGAAGATCGACGGGGCGAACGTGCTCCAAGAGGAGATGCGCATCACCCTGCCCATGCTCCGCGGGACCCTCGTGACGAGCGTCACCCTCGCGATGGCCTACGGGATGCGTCACTTCGAGGCCACCTTCCTCATGACGGGAGGCGGGCCCGCCTACGCTTCGAGCACCATGGGCATCGCCCTCTTCCTCAAGATGGACGCCCTTCGCTACGGCGAAGCGAGCGCGGCGGGGATGATACTCATCCTGCTCGGAACCCTCGTCATCGTGCTGATACGGCGCCTCCTCGGCCGCGACGATCCCATGTCCGGGACCACGGGCTGAGAAAGGAGAAACGGTGCGCCGTCCCTTCGGCCTTACAACCGCTATCGCGAAGCTCGCGAAGTGGGTCTTCCTCCTCTTCATGCTCGCGGTCGCCCTCCTCCCCCTCCTTTGGCTCCTCGTCAACTCGGTCAGGACCAACCTCGAGCTCCAGGTCTCGCCCTTCGGCCTCCCCGCGAGGCCCGCATTCGAGAACTACCGCAACGCCGTGGCGATGACGAACCTGCCGATGCTCTTCGCGAATTCCATCGTCGTCGCCGTCGCCTCGGTGCTTGTCAACATCGCCGTCGCCTCCATGGCGGGCTTCGTCCTCTCGCGCGAGTCCTTCAAGGGAAGACAGGCGATCCATGCCCTCCTCACCGCGGGCATCCTCGTCCCGATCATCTCCTTCATGGTGCCCTACTTCACCCTCGTCACGAAGACGGGCCTCTACGACAAGCTCGCCGCCCTCGTCCTCGTCGACGCCTCTATCAACATCCCGGTGTCGATATTCCTCGTCACCTCCTTCATGGCCTCCATACCGAAGGAGCTCGAGGAGGCGGCGATCATCGACGGCTGCGGCTTCGCGCAACGCTTCGTGAAGATCATCTTTCCCCTGTCGCGCTCCGGCCTCGTGACCGCAGGGACCTTCTGCTTCATCTACGCATGGAACGAGTTCATCATGGCCATGCTCCTCACCTCGAGCGTCTCCTCCCGGACCATCCAGCTCGGGATCCGCTTTTTCACGAGTCAGTTCATCACCGACTACACGGGAATGTTCGCGGCGATCACACTCTCCATAATCCCGAGCGTGGCCGCCTACGTTTTCCTCCACGACAAGATCATCGCCGGGCTCACCGCCGGCGCGGTGAAGGGCTAGCCCCGTGGGCCGTTTCGGCCTCCGCGCCCTCCCCGGAGGCGTCGAGATATTCCTCGACGGGAAGGCGGTCCTCCGCCACCTCCCGGACGAGCCCTTCGCGAGGGCCGGCCGGGGTGAGGGCCGCTTCCGCATGTACCGCGGCAACTTCCAGATCGAGGACCGCCTCGACGAGCTCGTCGCCTTGCGTGACTGCGAGATCCTCGAATCCGGCCCTGAAGGAGCCCTGCTCCGCTTCTCGAGGGGCGGGCTCTATCCTCTCGAAACGCGTTGCGCGATCGAGGAAGGCCGGCTCGTCCTTCGCTTTTCCGCCGCGGACTCGGGCGCGAACAGATGGCGACTTTCCCTCGCCGCGGAGGATGAGGAAAAGGTCTACGGCTGCGGGGAGCAGTTCTCCTTCCTCGAGCTCCGGGGCAGGACCTTCCCGCTCTGGACCAGCGAGCAGGGCGTCGGGCGGAACAAGTCGACCTGGGTCACCTGGAAGGCGGACGCGGAGGACCGCGCCGGGGGGGACTACTGGTGGACATTCTTTCCCCAGCCGAGCTTCGTCTCATCGCGGCGCCTGTGGTACCGCCTCGACACGAGCGCCTACTCGGTCTTCGATTTCACGGATCCCCGGCGGCACGAGCTCTATTCCTGGGCCCTCCCGGAGCGCCTGGTCGTCGGCTCCGCCGGCACGATGCGCGATCTCATCATCGACCAGTCGGCCCATTTCGGGCGGCAGCCCGAGCTGCCGGACTGGGTCTACGACGGCGTGATACTGGGCATCCAGGGCGGCACTGCGACATGCCTCGAGAAGCTCGAGAAGGCCCGCGCGGCCGGAGTGCCCGTCTGCGGCATATGGGCCCAGGACTGGGAGGGCATTACCATGACCTCCTTCGGGCAGAGGCTCCGCTGGAACTGGGAATGGGACCGCGAGCGCTACCCCGGCCTCGACGAGGCCATCCCGCGGCTCGAGGTCAAGGGCGTCCGCTTCCTTGGCTACACGAACCCCTACGTGGCGAAGGACAGGAGCCTCTTCATCGAGGCCGCGGCCAAGGGCTACCTCGCGAAGGACAGGAAGGGGGCGGACTACCTCGTCGACTTCGGCGAATTCGAAGCGGGCATCGTGGATTTGACGAAGCTGGCGGCCTTCGAGTGGTATAAGGGAGTCATCAAGAGGAACCTCATCAGCTTCGGCCTCTCCGGATGGATGGCGGACTTCGGCGAGTACCTCCCGACGGACGCGGTCCTCGCGAGCGGCGAGAGCTCGGAGAGGGCGCACAACGCTTGGCCCGCCCTCTGGGCCCGCTGCAACCGCGAGGCCGTCGACGAGTCGGGCCGCGCGGGCGACATCCTCTATTTCATGCGCGCGGGCGGCCCCGGCTCCCAGCGCTATTGCCCGATGATGTGGGCCGGCGACCAGAACGTCGACTGGTCCGAGGACGACGGCCTGCCCTCCGTCATCACCGCGGCCCTCTCGCTCGGACTCTCGGGCCACGGCCTCTCGCACTCGGACATGGGCGGCTACACCACCTTGTACGGCATGAGGCGGACGAAGGAGCTCTTCCTCCGCTGGGCCGAACTCGCCGCCCTTTCGCCACTGATGCGGGGCCACGAAGGGAACAGGCCCCGCGACAACTGGCAGTTCGACTCGGACGGGGAGACCCTCGCGGCCCTCGCGAGCATGGGCCGCTTCCACGCCGCCCTGAAGCCATACCTCAAGGCCGCCGTCGCGGAGAACGCGGCGAGCGGCCTGCCCCTCATGAGGCCCCTCTTCCTCGACTACGAGGGTGACGAGGCGGCCTGGTCGATAAAGGACCAGTACCTCCTCGGCCCGGATCTCCTCGCCGCCCCCGTCGTGCGCGAGGGCGCGACGACCAGACGCCTCCACCTCCCGCCGGGCCCCTGGGTGCAGCTCTGGAGCGGGACCTGCTACGACGCCCCTTCGCCCTCGGGCCAGGAGATCGAGGTCGAGGCCCCCATCGGCCGCCCGCCCGTCCTGTACCGCAGGGGCTCTGCCTGGGCGGGGCTCTTCCGCGCCGCGGCAGCGGCCGCGAACTCATTGCAGCTGGTGCCCGACCTGCCGTAAGATCCCTTGCTATGGCCCACGGGAAAGACCCCCTCCGCGCGGCGGACGTCCGCGAGCGGAACGAGAAAATTGTCCTCCGCCTCATCCACACCGAGGGCGAGCGCGGCCTCTCGCAGTCCGAGGCGGTCATCGCCACCGGGCTCAAGGCTCCGACAATCTTCCGCATATTCTCCAGCCTCGAGGCGGCCGGCTTCATCGAGCTCCTCCCCCCCCCTCCGCCAGGGCCTGCGCTTGTGACGGCGTCCGCGGCCGCGGGCCTCCACGCGAAGCTCGAGCGGAAGGGGCGGCGGCCCTCGGCCTACATCGCGCGCCGCTCGGCCCTCTCCCTTATCGGGGTGGAGTTCTGGGCGGAGCGGGTATCCATCGGCGTTTTCGATTTCCAGAACGGCGAGCTCTATTCCAAGGTCCTCCCCCTCGCGCGGGGCATGGACGCCGAGGGCGTGTGCGCGCTCATCGGCGATCTCGTGGACGCGGCCATCGCCGAGCTCAGGCTCGATCGCGCGAAGGTCCTCGGCCTCGGCCTCGGCGCACCGGGCCAGGTCAACGTCCGGACGCGGACGGTCTCCTTCTATTCACGTATCCCGGGCCTCGTCGACTTCCCCATCGCCTCCCGCCTTGATGAACGGCTCGGCCTGCCCGTGACCATCCACAACAACTGCTCCGTGATCGCGTTGAGCGAATTCCGCTACGGCGGCCTGGGCGCCAGCGGGTCGATGTTCATGTTCCTCCTCCGCTCCGGCGTGAACGGGGCATTCGTCGACTCGGGCAGAATCTACCTCACTTCGGAAGGTACGACGATCGAGACCGGTCACATCCCCGTCGCCGTGGACGGGGCAGCCTGTTCCTGCGGAGCGAGGGGCTGTCTCGAGGCCTACATCACCGCACTCGACAAAAAGAACCTCGATGAGGGCGGCTTGCTCTTCGAGAGCCTTGGCCCAGACCTGGCTCCGGGCCAAGGGCTGGAGCTCGGGCAGAGGCGGGCAGAGGCCGAGGCCGTCCTCGGGGAGGCCGCCACCTATCTCGCCCAGGCCGTCAGGACCGCCTGCCGGCTCTTCAGTCCCCATTCCTTTCTCTTCGTGGCCGCCTCGGTCACAGTCGCCCAGGCCCTCGCGAGGCTGGTCCGGGAACGCGTCGACAGCGAGGTCTCGGGCTTCGACCGGGTCTGTCCTGAATTCCACGCGAGGGCCTACGACCCGATATTGGCCCAGCGCGGCGCGGCCGCCCTCGTCCTCGACGCCTTCTTAGGCTAGCCCTCGCGTCATTTATTGTAAGCTTCCTGTTGACTATCGCGGATTCTTAGTATTTACTTACACAAAGTAAGTATATACCGGGAGGCACATGAAGCACTCGATACGACTCGGACTCGTCTGCCTCGCACGCGAGACCTTCGACTCTAAAGCCGCGGCGGAGATATTCAGGCGGATCGCCGACGAGGTGAAGAACCTCGAGGCGGTCGCCTGGGAGATAGTCCCCGAGCTCGTCATCAGCCCCGAGGATGCCCAGAAAGCCGCGGCTAGATTCGCCGCCGCGGGGCTGGACGGCCTCGTCTGCGTCTCCGGCACCTTCCACCTCGGACACCTCGTCCTCGAGCTTCGCAAACGCGTCGCTGTGCCCTTCCTCCTTTGGGGCCTCGACGAGCTGCCATACGACGGAGGCAAGATCCGCCTGAACTCGGTCTGCGGCGTCAACCTGGACGCCTCAAACCTTTACAAATCGGGAATCGACGATTATCGAGCCGTCGTCGGCGGCAGGATCGATGCGACATGGGTCGACGCGATCCGCGTCATCGCGGCGCTCCGCTCGGCCCGGGTGGGCATCGCAGGCTTCCGCGCCCACGGTTTCTTCAACCTCTGCGTGTCCGACCCCGCTCTCTACGGCGAGACCGGGGTCCTCCTCGACCACTTCGAGCTCGACGAGCTCTATTCCTTCCCCGCCTCCTCCGAGCAGATCGCCGCGCGCAGTGCCGAGCTCCTCTCGGCCTTCGACGCGAGCGGGGTGAACGAGGCTCAGCTCGGGAAGGTTGCCGAACTCGCCGCCAGGATCGAGGGCTTCTGCGCGAAGAACGGCCTCGACGCCCTCGCCATCCGCTGTTGGCCCGAGCTCGCCCGTGACTTCGGCGTGTCGCCCTGCGCGGCCATGTCCCTCCTCCAGTCCCAGGGCAGGATCCTCGCCTGCGAGGGCGACGTCGAGGGGGCCCTCTCCATGATCGCCCACCGCGCCCTCGGCGCCGAGACGCCCTTCCTCTTCGACTTCTCCCAGGTGGACCTCGAGCTGAACCACGCCCTCTTCTGGCACTGCGGGGTCGCGCCCTGCAATCTCTGGGACGGGGTCTCGCGCCGCTCCCTCGACAGCTACTTCGCCGGAGGCAAGGGGGTCACCGCCGACTTCGTCCTGAAGAGCGGCGATCTCTCCGTGGCCCGCATCGACTCCGCGAGGGGGAAGTGGAGGCTTTTCCTCCAGCGGGCCCGGGCCGTGCCGATGCAGCAGGCCCTGAAGGGAAGCTACCTCAAGGCCGTCTTCGACAGGCCGGTGAAGGAGGTCCTCGACCTGATCATCGCGAAGGGCATCGCCCATCACGCCTCGGCGGTGTACGGGGACTACATCGAGCCCCTCCGCGTCGCAGCCGGACTCAAGGGCTGGGAGATCGTCGAGTGAGCGGCCTATGCCCGCAGGAGCGTGAATCCCTCGAGGCCAAGGCGAGGGACATCCGGATCCTGACGATCGACGCCATCGGTTTCCTCGGCGTCGGCCACATAGGCGGGGCCCTCTCGGTCGTAGAGCTCCTGACGGTCCTCTACTATCGGCACCTTCGGCACGACCCCGCCCGACCGCGCTGGCCCGGGCGGGACAGGCTCGTCCTCTCGAAGGGCCACGCGGGTCCCGCCCTCTACAGCACTCTGGCGTCGAGGGGCTTCTTCCCCGAGGACTGGCTGCACACGCTCAATAAAGGCGGGACTCTGCTGCCGAGCCACTGCGACAGGAACAAGACCCCGGGCATCGACATGACGACGGGCTCCCTCGGGCAGGGCCTCTCGGCGGCCTGTGGGATCGCGCTCGCGAACCGCATCGACGGGATCGATTGCGATGTCTACGCGATCCTCGGGGACGGCGAGTCCGACGAGGGGCAGGTCTGGGAGGCGGCGATGCTCGCCAGCAAGTATCGCCTGACGCGGCTCATCGCCTTCACTGACAACAACAAGCTGCAGATCGACGGGCCGACGAAGGAGATCATGGACCTCGGCCGCCTCGAGGACAAGTGGGCGGCCTTCGGTTGGAGGGCGAGCCGCGCCGACGGCCACGACGTGGCGGCTATCGACGAGGCGATACGCGAAGCCAAGGACCGGGGCGGGCCCGCGATGATCATCCTCGACACGATAAAAGGGAAAGGCGCCTCGTTCTGCGAGGGCGCCGTGACGAACCACAATATGGCCTTCGACTACGAGACGGCCAAGGCCGCGATCGCCCAGCTCCGGCGGGCCTGAAGGGAAGAGCGACACATGGCCACCAAGGAGATGAGGGCGGTCTACGCCGAGACCCTCGTGGAGCTCGCCGCCGAGGATCCCCGCATCGTCGTCCTCGAGGCCGACCTCATGCGGGCGACGGGCACGGATGTCTTCAAGGCCGCGTACCCGGATCGCTGCTTCAACGCGGGCGTCGCCGAGGCGGACATGGTCGGCGTCGCGGCGGGGCTCTCCACCGAGGGCAAGATCCCCTTCGCCGCGACCTTCGGCTGTTTCGCCTCGCGCCGCGCCTTCGACCAGTTCTTCGTCTCCTGCGCCTACGCGCGGCTCTCGGTCAAGCTCGTCGGCACCGATCCCGGCATCACGGCCGCGTATAACGGCGGCACGCACATGCCCTTTGAGGACCTCGGCATCATGAGGACGGTCCCCGACCTGGACATAGTCGAGCCCTCCGACCCCGTCTCCCTCCGCGCCTTGGTTCGCGAGCTCGCCGCGAGGCCTGGCTGCGCCTACCTCAGGCTGCACCGCAAGGCGATAGAGCCCCTCTATCCCGAGGGAGAGGCCTTCGCGGTCGGGAAAGCCAGGCTGCTCCGCGGGGGGCGGCACCTCGCCATAGTCGCCCTCGGCGCCTTTATGGTCGGCGAGGCATTGAAAGCGGCGGACATCCTCGCGGTACGGGGCGTCGAGGCCTCCGTGATCGATGCCCTTTCGCTGAAGCCCCTCGACGCCCCGCTGATCCTCACCGAGGCGCGGAGGACGGGCGCCGTCCTCACCGCCGAGAACCATCAGGTTTCGGGCGGCCTCGGCTCGGCGGTCGCCGAGCTCCTCGCCGAGTCCGGGGCGGCGAAGCTCGGGCGCGTCGGGATCAAGGGCGAGTTCGGAGAGGTCGGGACTGAAGGCTATCTCGCGGGCAGGTTCAAGCTGCGCGCGGAAGACATAGCGGAAGCCGCGGCGGCATTGATCGCCTGAGCCTGGAAGGAATGAGCATGAAGATCGCCATCGCATCGGACTTGTCAGGCTTCCCCCTCAAGGAGGAAATCGCGAAGCACCTCCGCGAGAAAGAGGGGATCGAGGTCCTCGACTTCGGCATTCCCTCCGCCGACCAGCCAAAACCCTACTTCGAGCAGGCGCCGCTGGTCGCCCGCGCGATCCAGGCCGGCGAGGCCGATCGCGGCATCCTCGTGTGCGGGACGGGGCAAGGAATGGCCATTGTCGCGAACAAACACAAGGGGATCTCCGCCTGCGTCGTCGACGACGTCTTCTCCGGGGAGCGCGCCAAGATCGTCAACGACGCAAACGTCATCACACTCGGCGGCTGGATCACCGCGCCTTTCCTCGCGTGCGAGATCGTCGACGCATGGCTCTCCGTGTCCTTCGCGCAGAAGATGGAGCTCAAGCGCGACTTCCTCTCGAACGCGCTCCGCCGCGTGGCCGAGCTCGAAGAGAAGAACTTCAGGTAGGGCGCCATGGCCATGCTGAGCTCCCTCCTCTCGCCGACGCGTGTCCTCTCCTTCGACGAGCTCTCGCCCGAGGACTTCGTCAAGGCCATCGACTACCTCGGCCGACGGCCCCGACGGGTCGCCCTCGTCGTCGACAAGCGTCCCTTCCCCGAGCGGGACCGCCTCGCGGCGGCCGCGCGCTCTCGCTTCGACACCGTCCTGCTCGATGCGGTGAGCCCCGACCCCCTCTGTTCCGATATCGACGGGATGCTCGGCGGGGGGGCGCTCGAGGGCGTCGAGCTCGTCGTCGGCATAGGAGGCGGCTCCGTCCTCGACACGGCCAAGGCCCTCGCGGTCCTCGCCCGCGCGGGCGGCAGGCTCGAGGACTACCTCGGCGCCTCGCCTTCGCGGCGCCTCGAGGCCAAGGGGCCGCCCCTCCTCCTCCTGCCGACGACGGCGGGCACGGGCTCCGAGGTGACCAAAGTCGGCGTGTACCGCGACGGGACTGGGCGGAAGCACAGCCTGGGCTCGCCCTTCCTCCAGGCCGATGCCGCCCTCCTCGTAGGCTCCCTCGCCGTTTCCATGCCCCCGGCCCTCGCTGCCTCCACGGGCTTCGACGCCCTCTCCCACGCACTCGAGTCCCTCTGGAACCGCAACGCGACCGGCACCACGGCCGAGGCGGCCGTCGAGGCCGCGATCGCCGTCATGCGCCGCCTCCCCCCCGCCTACGAGGCGGCGAAGGCGGTCGAGTCGGGAGCCTCGACGCGACGCGACGCGACTTCGCGAGCGGCCGCTCGCGGCATGTTGGAGGCCTCGACCATGGCGGGCTTCGCCTTCAGCATCACGGGCACCGCGATGGTGCACGCTCTCTCCTTCGTCCTCACGGAGGAGTGGCGCGTACCCCACGGGACTGCCTGCGCCTTCGCCCTCGAGGACGGCTTTAGGCTGGCCCTCGGCGACCCCGAGGCACGGAAGAGCCTTGCGCGGATCGGGGATGCCCTCTTCCTTCGTGACGGCCAGGGAGTGAGCCCCGGGGCCGCGCCGGCTTCCGCCGACGGGGCCGAACTCCTCCTCGGGAAAATCCTCGAGCTCAAGGCCGCGATGGGCCTGCCCTCGAGCTTCGCCGATCTCGGCGTGGTTCTGCCCCGCGACCGCGTGCGCTCCCTCTTCGCGAGGGCCTTCGACGACCCGAAGATGGCCAACACGAGGCCGGCGGCCGATCCCGACGCCGTCTACGCCTTCCTCGAGGCCAAGGCGCGATGACCATCCTCCTCGTCGGCCTCGTCGTCCTCGCGACGCACGCCCTCGAGGCCGTCACCGGCTTTGGCTGCACCGTCCTCGCCCTGCCCCTCGTGACCGCCCTTCTCGGTCTCAGGGAGGGCGTCATGGTCCTCACTATCCTCGCCTGGGTCCTTGCCCTCTACATCGTCGTATCGAAGCGCCGGAACCTCGACCTTCGGCGCTTTGCGGTTATCGTCGCCTTTGTCCTATCAGGCCTCCCCGTCGGCATGTACCTCTTCAGGACGGCTGACGCCCAGCCCCTGAAGCGAGTCCTCGCTGTCTTCATCGTCCTCGCTGCCGCCGCGCAGCTCCTCTTCCTCCTCAAGGGAAAGCCGTGGAAGCCGCCCCGGGTTATCGGCTATCTCATCCTCGTGGCGGGAGGCGTCGTCCACGGCCTCTTCTCCTCGGGCGGCCCCCTCGTCGTCCTCTACGCATCCTCGGCCCTCCCCGAGAAGGGGACCTTCCGCGCAACCCTCTGCCTCCTCTGGCTGACCCTCAACAGCATAATAATCGGTTCCTACTTAGCCGCGGGCTCCCTGACGCCGAAGATAAGCCTCGAGACGGCGGCCCTCCTCCCCTTCCTCGTCCTCGGCATATTCATAGGCGAGCGCCTCCATGAGCGGGTTCAGCCCCGCGCGTTCTCGGCCGTCGTCTTCTCCACCCTCCTCGCGACGGGCGTCGTGATGCTCCTCATGAAATAAGGGAGGTTCTCGTGACCGCAGCCAAGCTCACCGCAGCTAATCCCGGACTAAAGGTCTTCGAGGCCGGCGACGAGGCCTTCCTGGACTACGGCCGGCCCCTAGATATCCTCGGCGCTGCCGACCTCGACAGCCTCGTCGAGCTCGCCGACCGGATCATCGCAGTCGACCCGCAGGGGAACCGCTACGTCGCCTCGGAGCCGGAGCTGGAGGCCCATCCCGTCTCGCGCCTTCTCGCGGCCGTCCTTGGCTGCCAGGATACCCAGGTGGGCTGGTGCGCCGGTCCGAACTCCCTCCTCAACGGTCTCGAATACCATAAGTCCTCTGAGCTCCTCGTCGCGGTCACCGACCTCGCCTCGCGGGCGCCCCAGAACTGGTACGCTCGGCAAGCCGCACAGCCTCCTGCCGCGGGAAAACCCACTGTTCAGGGGTAACCGCCAGCAAACGCCGGAAGGCTTGAGCGCGTCTTCTGGCCATGATCTGCGATGTCGATCCCTTGGGCGGCAGCCCTGGCCCGGCAGGCGCGCTTGCACGCCGAGAGGGTGGGTGTAGAGCACACAGCGAGAGCCTGTTCCGCTGTCCTGTCTGCGGAACCAGGATGCCCGTGATCGCCGTTATCCGCGATCCCGCAGAGATCCGGACCACCATCTGCGTTATTCCCCGGCTGTCGACCGGTTGATCCCGGTCTGTCTTCCCTGTGGTGGCCGATGAAGCACGACCTTGCCCTGTAGCACTTTAATCGAGTATGCGAAACGCGGAATCGATCATGACCACGCCGTAGAGAGCTTCCTTCTGAGCATGCTTCTTCCCAGCGAGATCAGAAGACATCCCAGGGAAGGGCGGTCACCCTCCCGCTCAGCCTCTGTCTGGTCGCGGATCTGCAAATCACGTACCCTCGATGGGCCTTTCCCTTGTTCAAATCGAGGAACGTCTCGACGTGTCGTGCATCGGCCGGGTTGGGACGTTCTGTCCATTTGATCTCGATGGGGATGACCTCCTCCCCGGCGTGCAAGACCAGGTCGACCTCCGCGCCTGTCGAGGTCCTCCAGGTCGAAATGCCGAACCCAGTCCCCCTGCA
>Ga0315294_10005324_pt1 | contig 14109 bp, 6 predicted proteins | sample YL17G13_40_MG_FD_203626 | JGI IMG/M metagenome (GOLD analysis project Ga0315294, IMG submission 203626) | Sediment microbial communities from Yellowstone Lake, YNP, Wyoming, USA - YL17G13_40 | ecosystem: Environmental > Aquatic > Freshwater > Lake > Sediment | place: USA: Wyoming | collected... | reverse complement strand
ATTTTGGGATTACCCAGTTGTGGAGCCAACAACACAGAAATTACTGAAAAGACTACTACACTGATGCGACCCAACAAAACAATCATATCTTGCGAAGCATCAGGTTTTAGGTATTTCTTATAAACATCCATAGTAAATATGGTTGAAGCGGCATTAAGCATCGCAGCTAACGAACTGACAATAGCTCCCATCAGTGCCGCCAACACAAATCCAACAATTCCGACCTTCTGCGGTAATACATTTCCGAGCAATTGTCCTAAAGCCGTATCATATTTGTATGCGACGAATTTTTCCACCGAAGTTGTAGCACCTGCTACAGTAGCTGCTTCTTCTGTGACTTTGTTGTATGCTGCAAGCTCCGCCGCCAAAGCGGGAAAAGTCGCCTTCCACGATTTGTCGTCTGATCTAAATATTGTATACGGCCTTACCTTAAGACTATCATACTTTGCCTGAGTTAACGGCAGCACAAATGGGTTCTTTGTTTGCCTTGAGTTCATTGTAGAATCATCCGGATAAACCGCAATCATGAATTTTCCGGCCGGCCAGTTGGCCAGTTGTTCCTCGTTGGGAGAATTAACCACCTCGACCAATAGTGTTTCTTCATTGGCTATTTTATATTTTGCGATCACCGGTGCGTTATCCAACGCTGCCTGTTCTTGCATTTGCCTGGCAAACAGGTTAAATGCGATAATCCCCGGTACTACAATCGCAAATGGTATTAGCAGCTTCAAAAATGCCGCAAAGACTATGCCCTTCTGTCCCTGGGCTAACGATGCCGCCCCCAAAGTGCGCTGCGTGATGTATTGATTTAGACCCCAGTAATAAAAATTAGGAATCCACAATCCCAACAGCAACGCTGTCCATGGAAGTATCATATCATCTTTAGGAAGAAACATATTCATACGGACTTTGTTTAATTCCCAAAAGCGGCCTACTGCTCCGGTTTCCTTAGCTAAACGAACAACCTCAACAGTTCCACTCTTAACATCCAAAATGCGAGACACCTCATTGACACTGCCGAGCATTTTGAACGCGAAAATCATTATTATCGCTCCGCCGATAATAAGAGCGCTTCCCTGGATCAGATCCGCCCAGGCACAGGCTTTCAATCCGCCGGCTGCTACATATAACATCGCGATAACACCGATGATTATGCAGGCAGTGTTCATGCCAACCTGTAAATTGTACTTCTGGGCCAGCATCGACATCGTCAAAGCTCCGGAGTAAGTAACTGACCCCAGCAGCAACATATAAATGAAAATAGTGGCCACTGCCATGATAGTCCGGGCTGCTGCGTTGTACCGATATTCAAGGAACTCAGGCATTGTGAAGATACCTGCCCGAAGAAAGTACGGCAGAAAACCAAATGCAACAATAACCAGGGTGATAGCGGCCATCCATTCGTAACTGGCAATGGCCAAGCCTACATGACTGGCTGCGTTCCCGCTCATTCCTACAAACTGCTCAGACGAGATATTGGCTGCGATCAATGAAAACCCGATCAGCCACCACTGTAGCCCGCGACCCGCTAAAAAGTAGTCTTCGCTCGTCTTTTCTTTTCGGCTCTTATATAAGCCAACACCGACAACCGAAACCACAAACACTGCGAACACAATAACATCAATCATGGGGGTTCTCCTTAAAAAATCATTTCACTAAGTAAAGGCTCCCATTAAAGCGTAATTCAACCAATTCACTTGCCCATCGTTATTCAAATCTGCTTTAGCTCACATTTCTAAACCAAACTTTCCAAGTTTTAAGACATTAACGAAATTTCTGCCAATGGGACATCAGAACACTCTGTTTTATGAATTACAAATTAAACTGGCTTTTGCGATACAAAGGCAACTTTTATTTTTCTGTATACTCAAAATTAACATAATTCAAGAATCGAGAAATGTCAACGAGATTTTTCTATATTTATCCCCAAAATTACCATGTTTTGCTCTTTCTGCGTACTTTTGCTTATTTTTGTTTTTTATAACACACTGGCTCGAAACCTACTGCTTCCCGCCGCTATATTGCGAAGGCACCGACATCGACAAACGCGACGGCGTAAATATGCAAGACCTCCATGAATTCACAATCGACTGGCTTAATTCAAATTAACAATAAGAATAAGTCCTTATTGCCTTAATCATTGCCCGCATGTTTTCAACCGGCACATCGCGAGGATTCATTTCGCCGGTACAGAAGAGGTATCCGCCTGGTTCGCGGCAGATTTTGATAATCCTTTGCACTTCCTGGACGATTTCCCCGGGCGTAGCCCCCATCAAAACCTCTATGGGGTCAAGATTGCCGCTGAAACAGCATTTGCCGGTCAGGGCTTTGTGCACATCTGACATATTTGCCGCCGGCCCCGCATTTATTATGTCAACACCTAACTGTGCCTCGGCCAGCAGATTAGGAATTTGTATCTCACTGTTGTGCAGCCAAATAATTATATCCATGTCTTTCTTGACTTTCTCGACGAGCTTCTTGCAGGACGGGAATGCAAACTTCATATATTGTTCGAGCGACAACATACTCGAAAATGCATTGCAGTCTCCCAGCCAAACTGCGTGTGCACCAGCTTCATATTGTGCTTTGATGTATCGGTATTGTAAATCTACGAAAAAATCGCACGCCTCCGCAAGCAAAACAGGGTCGGTAAGCGCGGTAATCATTGTTTCCTGAAGACCCCATGTCAAACCCACTGCGCTATAAGGACCAGCCAGACTGCCCATGACCAGGACTGTGTCCCCGAATTCTTCCCGCAGAATCCTCAAGGCCTTAAGCTTTTCGGGCATTCTGCCGTCTTTTTGAGGGTCAACGAAGGGTAAATTCTCCAAACTCTCGCGGGTTGGCGGCAAATAGTCTTTTGTCGCCCGCAGAATATCACCCTCGCCGTAGCAGCCGATTCCCAAAGGTTCAAACTCAAAACAATCATCCACCTGCAGCCATGCCCAGTCATAATCGAATTCTTTTATGGCAGCCGACCATACTTCGGCCATCTTCAGACCATCCTGACAGACCTCCTCATAGCAGTATTTACCGTACCAATGAACATCAAACTCCTCGCTGTTCGCAAAAACCGGCAATCGTGCAGATTTCTTTAATTCGATTGCCGCCCTCACATCTTTAATCACACCATCATACGCCATAAATTCTTCCTTCCAATTAGTCAAATGCACTATAGCAAAATTGCAGGGCAACCGTCTCTAATCACTTTGATTTTGAAGCACCTCTATCATCGCAGCAATATTCTCCGCTTTGGCATCGGCAGGAATCGCGTGAGCAGGCGAGGCAATATAACCGCCGTTCTTGCCGATGTTCTCAATCAGCCGCCTTACCTCATCCTTTGTCTGCTTGACCGTCCCGAATGGCAGCGTCCTCTGGGTGCTTATGCCGCCGAAAAAGCTTAAACGGTCACCAAACTTTTTCTTAATCTCGAAAACGTCCATTACTTCCGGCTGAAATGGATTAAATACGTCAACGCCACATTCGATTAAATCAGGAAAAATTTCCTCCACCTTCCCGCACGAATGTATGAATAGGAATTTGCCCCTTGCCTTGACGGCTGCATACATCTGCCTGACCCTGGGCTTAATGATTTCCCGCCAGAGGTTGGCTCCCATTATCAGGCCGGTCTGTTGTCCCCAATCATCGCCGAACCTTACTGCATCGATATCGAAACGACAAAAGTTGTCAATGAGCCTTAAATTGAATTCGAGAATCCTATCGAGCAAAGCATTTATGAATTTCTTGTCCGCAACCATCGCCATAAGTACATTTTCGATACCGGCCAATGTCCAAGCCCTCTCATAAAGGCTAAAACCCAGACCAAGCACACGAAGCGTATCCGATTTATTCTTAAGTTGCTCGGCAAAACTGTCATAAACTGCCGGTTCATCCGGGTCAGGAAATTGATAGTCAAAAACATTATCCGGCCTTACAAGCTGGTTGCAAACGACACCTATATCCTTGTCAACACGGCGATTCCATCGGACGCCGAATTTGTCTTGCCAGATATCAGGCTCAACCTCAAATGCCTCGTCGTACGCTGACGATAATTCAGCCAGACAATTCCCGAGACTTGATTCAAAATTCGGGTTGCCATAGAACTTTGCCATTTTCCTTTTTGCGGCTTGCGTAAAACTGATGTGATAAGGACATCTATCCGGCTGTTGATGCCCAATCACAGCCAAGACACGTTTTCGATTGGTCATAACGAGTTTCTTTATAATATTCTTTTCTAATACGGCCAGCGAACGGTTTTCAAAAAAATCACATCTTCAATCCGCAGTTTCATTTTCGCGTCTTTAAGGCGACAGGCTCAAAGTATTGCTGATGTAGGTATAATTATGAGCTGTTGCCACAGACCACTGGTTCAGGTGTGAAGCATAATATTTATCTACCTGTGCCTTTATCTTTTCAAAGTCTTCTTTGCTGCCTTGTCCGCTGCGCACATTATAAGCAGCCATTACAAGTTGGCGTGTCTGACGTGTATAATCAAGGGCATCTGCTGCAAGTTTGACTCTCCGGACCGCAGCGGAATCTGATGTACCGATCGCGGTTGTCGCCTTGTCGAGGTATGACTGAAGTTCCTTAAGTACATCATCATTATAAGGTCCAAAAAGTTCCTCCGCATTTACCTTCAGATTGGTGTACTTGCCGTCCTTGGCAATCTGATTTGTTATCTGTTGAAGTCTGTCATAGTACGTTTTCATTGCAGACGCACCTGCGCCGTACGCGGCTTTGCAGTAATCGTCGATAATCGCATTGACGTCCGCATAGGGATTCCAAAGCAGTTTGGCCGCGACGTAGTATTCCAGACCTTCACTTCCCCAGTTGCCAATAAGGCCGTCAAAATCCGCCGCCCGCATACCATTGTCAGCCATAAAGCGTATGTCGTCGGCATATTTTTGGGCATAATTTACCGGCACACCCATATTGTACCAGAAAAGATTGGGGCGGATAAAAAGCTGCTTGGCGAGCTTGCCCCAGCCCAGCCAGAGCGCCCTGTCCTTTTGTCGGCTTTCCTCGTTAAGGTATGTATCGAACCCCACAAATCCGATAAGCAGATTCTTCTCAAGCTCTTTTACCGTGACCGGCAGTTCCTTGTAAGGCCAATAAGCGTACGCCCCTAAATAGCGATCCGGCACTTCCTTGCCTACGCGTTTCGCGATCTCGTTGTAGAATTTAAAATGCCGATCGCTTAATGGTATGCCCGGCTCTCTCTTGGCGCCCTCATACAATTTCGGCGAACCCGGCGGGTCCATCGCCGCGCATTTGCCGCACATGCAGAACTTATTGTCGCCGTCGTCGTTGGGTGAAATCGAAACCGCTGTCTGCTGAGGATTTTCCTTCAGTTCCTTTATCTTTTCCTTTGCTATCAAATCCCATAAGCCGGGATTGGAAGTACAAAATTGTTCACGAACATTTGTATTGTCTCGAGTACCGTCCGACTGCATCGCAAAATAATCCGGGTATTGCACATGATACTTGTCCCACCAGCCGTTATATGCGTGTCCGTATTCCAGCTTGACTCTCGAGCCGATCCGGTTACGAATGAACCACGGCCCTGTAATATCTCTTGCAAAGAATTTTTGCCAGCCCTCTACCGACCCGCCCCAGCCTTTGATCGTATTTCCCATTCGGCCGTATTCGATATGTGTATGACAGTCTCGAATGTTCCGCTGCCACAAGAGCGGCTGCTGTTTTATATCGACATCGTCAACCTGAACAGAAGCGGTTTTCGGCACAACTTCGCCAAGCGTTGTCGGCATAAGCCAGCGAACGCCCAAAAAACGCTCAAGAAATTCATAAACTCCATAAAGAGTGCCGGTTACGACAATCCCGGAATCTGTTACATCGTGGCCGACAATAAAAATATCTCCCTCCTTCGTCAGAATTACAAAACCTTCCGGCTGCAATTTGGAAACATCGATTACCCCTGAAGTCTTATTGCATGGTCCCACATATATTTTGGGGGCCTTGTTCTCGGTTTCTGTGAGTTTATCTTCGTTAACAATTGGCAGTTTTGCACCGCTGGCTTGTTCAATATATTTCTGAAGCTCGACGGCCCCGCCCTGACTTACAACACTCGGACTGTCGATGCCCCGGCCCGGCTGCAACAGCACTTCGTCCATCTTGCTCGGCAGGGAAATGCCCTGTGGCAATACGATAGTACCAATCGGCTTAGAATCTTTGACTAATTCAATTGAACCGTAAGCAATAACAGCGAACAGCACAATAACAATGTACAAGTAACTAATCTTTCGAAAATCCATCGGAATCCCTTTCTGGTAATTTATATCGAGAGTTACTTTACATCGGCAATCTGACGACACGAACATGTTAGAAGTAAAAAAACATTGCTATTCCGAGAAAATCAACGCATCATCTCAATCCTGCTTTTGCGTTTGATAAATAGTATCACCTTACAATCAATAGTTAAATAAATTTCCCATTTAATAAATTATTACCTATATAGAAAGCAAAAAAGGCATGTTATTATTTCATACAAAAAATATCAAGGTTTAAAGTACGCGGCGACAAAAACTTGAAGGCTGTCGACAAAGGCGAATTTCTCTGTTCCTTTGGTGTTGGTTCTAAACCTTAATCGGAAATTCGGATTATTGTCTGCAGCGGAGCTACAAACAAACTCCTTCAGTGCCCATGTGGTTTCCTGAGTTTTTTCAAGAAGATTCCAGGTGGTACCGTCTGCGGACCATTCGGCAAAAACATATTCATCCGGCTCATACGGGTTCGAGCTGTCGCCTTTGCGTGCATACTTGACATGTATATTGCTGCGACCCACTGTGCTGATCACCTTCTCCATCGAACAGGCGCCCCTAAACTTGATGCACCTGCTGCCAGTGTATGTCGTTGAATTTGAAGTATATATATATCGTGTATCGGGCAAAACTTTCCATGTTGCAGGAAAATCGCCGGTCTTGTTGTCATATTCAAAATCATCGCTGTAGATAACAATAGATCCTTCGCCAGGCGGTGTCATCGCGGAAGTGGTTGCAGAGGACGTCGTTTCATTGGGTTCTCCCGATTTGTCTATGGATGTCGGGCTTGCCGCAACAGGCGCCGATGCCATTGGATTCGGCGTCGGAGCATTAGTATCAGGTGCGCCGATAGTGAAGCTGTCGATTACCGCGTTGGGTGCGCTGCAAACAGGCTCCTCTATGGAAAAGTCCTCGCCGCTTCGCGTGGTATTTACAGAACAGATAAATTGACCTTGAATCGCGGTATCTGAAATATCCAGAACCACAATACCGTAATGGATGGCACGGTAAGCGCAGTTAGAGGGTTTGGTTAGGGCTTGTTTGTCCCATTTTTCGTGGTAATATGCACCTGCCGTACTATTGATTATATAAGTCATCCCGTTTGATATTTGATAACGTTCATACTGATGGTTGTGACCGCTTAAATCGAGCTTATATTTCGAATAAGAGGTATGGAAACCGTTCAATATGTTCTGCATGTCCGGGTTGCCTGGGTAGCGTCTGTTAGTGCTTGTATAAGCAGACTGGTGGCCGAAGGTTACAATAAACTTGATATTCGGGTCATTCTGAGCGGCTGCAAACACCGGTGCGGCCTGGGTTTGCCATTCGTTCCAGGTTGAACTGGCATACCGTTCAGGCCAACTGATGAATCTTGTGTTACCGTAATCAAACCAGCCCCAATCCTCGTAGCGTTCATATCCACCGGCGCCATCTGCCGGTGAACTTGGAACCGTACCGGCATTGGGTATATCAAAGCGTCCCTTAAGAGTTCTCAGGTCGTCACTTTTCGGATTATCCTCCCAGTCGTGGTTGCCCCATATCGGCATCCACGCGGCATCCTGCGACCAGACCATCGCATCATGGAAGCGTGTATCAACATACTCCTGGCCGCCGGAGTCGCCACCGGTCGTATCGCCGGTTGTGAGAACCAAAGCAGGATTCAATCCGGCAATCTGATTGAACATAGCCACACACTCCGTCGAACTGTCGTGCATATCGCTTGTGGAACAGACTCTGAAACCCGCTGTTCCAGCCGGAGGCGGACTCTTAAATTTATGCATCTGGCCGCTGCTGCCGATTTTATAAGAATAGACGGTGTTCTGTTTTAGTCCGGTAAGCCTGGCTTCCCAGAAGGGACCCGGATTGGAAGTCCACGGATTGGAAATTACCGGCAATTCTGACGGATGTACCCCCACAACCGTATTGTTAAGACTGCCGGCGCTGGTCCCGTAATAGATACTATCAGCCGTTCCTATCCAGTCAAATGTAACAGCGGTATTGCTGATAATTGTAAAGTGTATCTGATCGGCCGTATCAGACGAAGGTACATTTGCTTTGGCCGGCGTTATTTGTTTTGGAGCCAGTGCATTGGCGTCCGCATTAACGCGGGGCGTAATCGTCCAGCTATCGACCACATCTCCGGGATTCTTATCGCTTGCCTCTTCACCGCTTTTGTGGTCGGCTGCTATGAACCAGCCCTGAATACTGTCGATGTTAAAGGTTATTTTTAGAAAACCATCTCGCTCTGCGCGAAAAGCAGTAAATGATTGAGGAGGCATCGACCATGCCTGAGTTAGATATGGCGAGCCGTCGCATACATGCAATACATTGTGTGTTTTAGAGGGAATGCTTCTTTCGCAAACGTGATTATGCGCGTTAATGCACAGCACAAATTTATTGTACTTGTCGGCAAAGTAGTTAATCTGAGTGGCAGGAGGTTCAGTTCCATCATTCGTATGATGGCCTGTGCTATACGCCGGCCTGTGGAGAAGCACAACAATCCATTTTATATGCGGATCATTCTGCGCAGCCTGAAACACTGGTTCTGCACCCGTTTTCCATTCATCGTATGTGGGATCAGAATACCAATCAGGCACGGTAATAAACCGTGCATTGCCGTAATCAAACCAGCCCCAATCCTCGTAGCGTTCATATCCACCGGCGCCATCCGCCGGTGAACTTGGAACCGTACCGGCATTGGGTATATCAAAGCGTCCCTTATAGCTTTTCAGGTCGTCACTTTTCGGATTATCCTCCCAGTCGTGGTTGCCCCATATCGGTATCCACGCGGCATCCTGCGACCAGACCATCGCATCAGCGAAACGTTTATGGAAGAAGAAAATCCCATTGTCATCAGCGCCGGTCAGGTCGCCGAGAACCAGCACAAAACGCGGAGCAATGGCCGCAATCTGCTTCATGCCGTTGAGGGTATGTTCATCGCCGTCTTCCTGCCAGTCGCTGGTCGCAACTATAGTAAACCCCGATGTTCCGGGCGCCGGAGGAGTTCTGAAAGTGTGCTGTGTGCCGCTGCTGCCAATTTTATAATAGTACAATGTGTCTACAGACAAACCTGTCAGCGCGCACTCCCAGTACGAGCCGGGCGAGTCGGTTGGAGTTGGGTTCGCCGGAGAGGCGACCATCGAATTGGTGATATCGCCGCTTGTAGTTCCATAATAAATGGTATTGTCAGACCCTCGCCAGTCAAAGGTAACCGCGGTCGGCCCCATAATAGACCAATGTGCTTCGTCAATGGCACAATATGCCAGATTTACCGTCCCCACGAGAATACAGAAACACACAAAAAAAGCTTTTACGGAACACTTGTTCGATTTCATTGCCAAACTCCTTTCAAATATTCTGACTCTCCAACCTGCTAAATGAACACCACAAAAAGCACGTTTTAAAAATTAATTGATAACCAGCTAATCGGTATCCCTAAGTGCAATTATCTTACCGACTAACAAAAGGGGGTCCCAATAAAAAAAGGAAACCCCCTTTATTTAATGAATCGGTCAAACTATTAAATGCTTACACACCCTCCAGCCAATTTCCAGCGAGGATATTAAGATCGTAGAAATCGACCATATCATCAGTCTGATTCAGGTCGGCTCCACCGCACCAGTCAGGTGCGACGCAGCCGGTTTCAAGCCAGTGAGCAGCGAACCTGGCGAGGTCTAACATATTAACCTTACCATCTTTAGACAAATCACCTTGAGGCCCGACAACGGTAAAGGCATCAATTGCCTCACCCTCGTTGCAGTTAACGTCATTTGTTCCACCGCCCGGAGGCCCGCAGACATAACAGCCTTCAATCTTATTAGCGGTTATATGCAGTTTGACAAATCCCCATCGCTGACCGCGAAATGCCGACCATGCAGGCGGCGGACAGATTGTATACAGTGGCACACAGTCTCCGGTGTTCATTCCGCCTGTAGCCGCACCGTCTATCACGTGAACAACTCCATGCTGCGGATATGTCCTCTCATAATAATGGCTATGGCCGCAAAAATGGAGCACATATTTGTTGAACTGATCGCCCAAGCCGTTAAACCACCCCTGCCAGGTCGCGTCAGGAGTAACCCTTGAACCATACACCGGTCTGTGGCCATAAGTGATTATAAACTGAATATTTGGGTCGGCCTGTGCGGCGCTCATTATGCTTGTCGCCTTTGGGAGCCACTCGCTCCATGTTCCAGTCCATTTCCACGGCTCAGGCAAGGTGATGAATCTGACATTGCCGTAATCAAACCAGCACCAATCCTCGTACAGTTGATAGGCGCCAGTGCCATCCGGCTTCGAATTCGCCTGAGAAATCGCCTGCGGATTCGGCAAATCGAACCGGCCCTTATAGTTTCTCATGTCGTCCTTTGTCGGGGTATCCCATTCGTGATTGCCCCATGCCGGCATCAATGGCGTTTCCTGAGACCAGGCCATAAAATCATTAAATCTAATATCACAATCCGCCTGGCTGGTATTTTTCGCCCCGGTTATGTCGCCGGGCACAATGACCACTGTCGGATTAACAGCGGCAATATCATTCATAATTGCCGTCATGTCAGCGCCTGAGTAATGCATATCGCTTACAGAGACCACCACAAAATCTGAAGTGCCCGGCACCGGCGGCGTCTTAAATGTATGCTGCACGCCATCGTCGCCGATCTTATAGTAATAGGTTGTGCCCTGCATAAGGCCGGTCAGCCTTGCTTCGCGGAACGGACCCGGATTCGCTGAAACCCATGGCGAACTCACCGGCAAAATGTTTGAATCAACCGCTGTGGCTGTGCTGGTCAGATTTCCGCTCTCTGTGCCGTAATGAACCTGATTGGCGGTTCCAACCCAGTCGAATGTTACTGCCGTGTTGCTGATAATTGTAAAGTGTATCTCCGTGGCCGTATCTGTGGCGCCGGCGAGATTTACCACCCCCGCGAGAATGCATAAACATACAAAAAAAGTTTTTATGGAACACTTGTTCGATTTCATCGGTAACCCTTCATTTTACACATTTCAGGACTTACACTTACCAGTTACTAATTGCTGAATAATCGCTTGTAGAACCCAGTTCCAGGCGAGCCGACAAACACACGGTTGTGATTGCTCGGGTCGACTTTTACAGGCCATGCGAACGGCCAGGGAAGCCCTTCGTTTACCTGTTTCCACGTCAGACCGCCGTCTTTGCTTCTTTGCACGCCAGTAGAGCCGGATGGCGAGGCACCGCAGCATGAGTTCTTCGACGAGGTAGCGTAGAGGATATTTGGGTCGACAGGGTCAATCGCCACACCCCTCATATAGGGGTCGCTAAGCAACTTTTCCCAGCTTGAGCCCTGGTTCTTGCTTCTGTACAGGCCCTTGCTGGCACCGCCACCATAGCAGGCCACATATACCCAACCGGTATTTACGGGGTCAGTCTTAATAGTATAAACCCCTGTCATCTCCGGCAGTCCCACCGCCGTCCATGTTCCGCTGTCACCGCCTGAGGTAGAACGCCAGAAGCCACCGTCGCCGCCTGCAAAGATAAGGTTACTGTCGAAGTTATCCACTGCTGTAGCCCTTGCGCTGCCGCCAGAGAATACCAGCGACCAGCTGTTTCCGTCATTTATGCTTCGGTATACAGCTCCGCTTATGGTTGCGAACAGTTTTCTGTTGTTGACCGGGCTGTTTCTGTCAAGTGACAGTCCCCACACATCACCCGATATACTTGTTTCAACCCAGCTTGCCGGCGTTCCGCCCTGGGTGCTTTTTGCGATTACACCGACGGTTTTTCCATTACCAACATTTGCCCATACTACACCGACGCGGTCGGGGTCGGCCACTATGGTTTTTGTGTCTCCGCCTTTGCCTTGCCACTCGCGGGTAAGCATGACGCTGTTGCCCGTTTGCCAGCTCTCGCCGTGGTTCGTGCTTCTCCATGTGCCCATGTCATAGAACCCGAGGTACACATAGTCGGGATTTGCCTCACTGATTGATATATCGAGCATCACGGTATTATTGATACCTGTCGTCCGCCACGAGTTGGAGCCGGATGGTTTCCGTCTCGTATAGAGCGGTTTGAAGCTGTAGCCGCCGTCGAAGCTGCCATAGACCCACTGATAGGTTATCCAGTAATAGCGGTTAGGGTCTGACATATCCGCATTTACTGTGCTTTCACCGCCGCCATAGCCGTAACCGAACACTGGGGTAAATCCCTCGTCCCAGTCTGTCCAGCGTGAGCTTTTTTTGGTCCAGTTGCTGCCGGCGTTAAGTGATTCCCAGCAGCCACTCTCATTTATCAGCCGCAGTATCTGAGTATTCTTGAAGTTTACGAATATATAGCTATCACCCCTGACGCTATAAATGAGACTCCAGTTGGAACCTCCGTCCGTGCTTTTATTAACGCCGTTGCCGGCCACGACATAGATGTTCTGTGGATTAACCGGGTCCAGCGCCAAGTCCCAGACATCGGTTAAAGCAGGGGCGACTTTTGTCCAGTTGACCCCGCCGTTGGAGCTTGTATAAGCAGCTATGGTTCCGACGTTTTTATTGCTGGATACAGCATAGACAATATTTGCATTTGTAGGATGCGTTACAATTTTTCTTATCCACAGTCCGGTGGGAAGGTCAACGCTTGACTTGCTCCAGCTTAGTCCGCGATTGATGGTTTTGTAGATTTGGCCGGTTGCCAAGTTCCACGCCGACATCTGTCCGGCATAACCGATATTTGGGTCGACAGGTGAAAAGACTATATCGGTGTAGTATCCGCCGCTCGAAACTTTAGTAAAACTGGCGCCGCCATTGGCCGTTCTGTACAGATAATCTTCCGCTCCGAGATAGAATATGTTCGGGTCTTTCGGGTCAAAGCCGACACCGCTGATATGTGTCTCATCGACGCCTCGGGTAAATCCGAGCACGCTCCAGTGTTTTCCGCTATCATCTGACATATATCCACCGCTTAGGTCTCCTCCTGCGAGGATTATTCCGGTCGGCCCAGCTCCTGCGGCCATGAAGGCTCCGCCGCCGCCCGGGTCTATATTGACCCACACATCTGAGTTCAGCATCCAGTTATTTGCAAGCATGCCGTAATCCATCAGATTGACGTTGCTGTCGCCGTTGATGTCGCCGCACGGGCAGGTGGCATTGAGCCACAGACCTGCCAATATCGTCAAATCATCCCAGCTGACCACTCCATCTTTGCCCAAATCTCCAAACGGGTAATCGAGAAATGTATTTGTCGTAAAGCTCCAGACTGGGCCTTTCCATGTATCTGGTGCATTGACCTCGTCGATTCTCCAGTAGTATGTCTGCCCGGTCTGATAAGAGCCGCAGATTTGGTAACTGTTGACATCGTAGTTGCCCTTGTATATACCCGGTGGTGTTGTACGGTTTGCATCGTTGACGCTGGCGGAACTTGTGCCGATGTAGACGTCATGCGATTTTGCCGCTGTCGCTGGTATCCACGTAAGGGTTGTGTAATCAGGTGAGACATCTACAGCATTGTTTGCCGGGCCTGGTCCGCTGGCGAGCGTAGAACCGATAGCCGTGGTGTTGCCTGCCAGAGCCATCGTTAAAACAAGAGAAATAAAAACAAACGCTTCTTTACGCATAACCCTTCTCCACGATAAAGTGCGCGCCTTTACAGATAGTCAGTTCTTTTCTGCCGCCTCGCTTTTGGATTTATCTTATCGCAGAAAAACACCAAACAAGCTTTTAAGAACCATTTGTTCGATTTCATTGCCAAACTTCTTCCGAACTATTAAATGCTTACACTCCAAGCAACCAACTTTCAACAAGGATTTCAAGATCGTAGAAATTGACCGTATTATCAAGAGGCTGATTCAGGTTGGCTCCACCGCACCAG
>Ga0315294_10005322_pt1 | contig 14111 bp, 15 predicted proteins | sample YL17G13_40_MG_FD_203626 | JGI IMG/M metagenome (GOLD analysis project Ga0315294, IMG submission 203626) | Sediment microbial communities from Yellowstone Lake, YNP, Wyoming, USA - YL17G13_40 | ecosystem: Environmental > Aquatic > Freshwater > Lake > Sediment | place: USA: Wyoming | collected... | reverse complement strand
GATTATCCCGGATTTCGAACAGTCAACAGCTGCACCTCCAGATGCTCCATTTTCCTTCAGGTCGTATAAGAAATTTATGGCGTTTAAGGATTTCTGGGAGGGGATGGGGAACACATTAAATATTAATTTCTACTATCCAGCAAAACAATTTGAAAATTCTAAATTCGGTGTGCAGTGGCAAGATAGAATTGCGGATTGGGATTACACCTTAAACTATCTTTATGGCTACGATTATTTAGCCAGGACATATCTGGATAGCACAGTGGGCGGGACAATTCGTAATTATGGCCGTAGATTTAAACTGGTGCAGATGGTAGGTGGCTCAATCAATAAGAGCTTTACCAATCCTGGACCATTACAAGGTATTACCTTAAGAGGAGATTTTGCGGCTTATCTTAATGAGCCGACATATTACGGCAATCCCGCAACTGGTTTATCAGTAGGAGTAAATCGTTGGAATAATGTTTTTTGGTTAATGGGCTTGGATAAGAGTGTATTCACTAATTGGCAGGTGAGTTTTCAATTTGCCCAGTATATTATGGAACATGACAGCCCAGGAGTGGGAACTTACCAGACGATGAATTCTTATACCTATGGAGCCCAGGATCAGGTAGAGAACATTTTTTCCTTAAAAATTTCTACGGATTTCCTGCATGAAAGACTCAAGCCAGAAATACTCTGGAGTTTTACTGATGATAACCAGGGAAGGATTTCCCCGAAAGTAACCTATGAGGTAAACGATAATCTCTGGTTAACGCTAGGTATTCACTATTTTTACGGTAAAGAATACGACAGTAACGGTGAGTTCCGTGATGTCAGTCAATTCTACACCCAAATAAAATACACTTTTTAAGAAAAAATTTTGCTTTAAAGAGAGGGCACCCTTTATTCATTTAGGGTGCCCTTTTATACATTCGTCGCCTGAATACCTTGCCCTTTTAGGGCAAGGATAAATGGCGGTTCAGTACCAACCGTAACAGGCTCCGGTCTTTAGACCGGAGTAGCCGCAGGTTGATTTTGTGGTATAATATATTTTAACTTATTTTAAGGATGAGTAAGAATAAAATGCAGGATATTAAGGAATTAACTCTTAAAGAATTAGAGGCAGTTTTAATGAAATGGGGCGAAAAAGGATTTCGCGCGCAGCAAATATTTACTTGGATTTACAAAAAAGGCGCGCCAGACTTCAGCCAGATGAGCGATTTAACTTTAGATTTAAGGAAAAAGTTAAAGGAAAATTTTGCACTATATAGCTTAAAATTGGTAAATCAGGTTGTATCCCGGGATAAAACAGCAAAGTTTCTTTTTTCCTTAAAAGATAGAAATTTGATTGAAGCAGTAACTATTCCCGCAGAAAAAAGAACTACGGGGTGTATCTCAACCCAAGTCGGTTGTAAGTTTGCTTGCCGTTTTTGCGCCAGCGGTCTCCTGTGTTTTAAAAGAAATTTAACCTGCGCAGAGATGATCGATGAGATTTTATCTTTAAAAAATAACTCTCAACAACAATTAATCACCCATCTGGTGTTTATGGGCACCGGAGAACCATTGGATAATTACGATCATGTCATCAAAGCGATACGTATTATCAACTCCGCTTATAGTTTCAATATCGGAGCGCGCAGAATCACCATATCTACTTGCGGAATTATTCCCGGAATTAAAAGATTAGCCAACGAGGGCCTACAAATCGAATTGTCGGTATCTTTACATGCCGCAGATGATAAATTAAGAACGCAACTTTTACCCGTAAATAAAAAATATCCTCTCAAGGATTTGCTTTTGGCCTGCGCAGAATATACGAAAAAGACGAAACGCCAGATTACCTTTGAGTATGTTTTAATCAAAGGCATAAATTCAGCATTGCCAGATGCCCAAAATTTAAGTAAAATATTAAGAAGTTTAAACTGTAAGGTTAATCTGATTCCGGCAAACCCGGTAAAGGAATTTAAGATAGAGCCACCGAACAAATTAGAAATTTTACTCTTTAGAGATAGTCTCTTAAAAACAGGCATAAATGCGATCTTAAGGAAACCGCGCGGTCAGGATATTGAAGCTGCTTGTGGACAGTTGAGATTAAGAAATGAAAAAAAATAGTGTTCGGTTTTCGGTTTTCGGTTTTCGCAGAAACATTGTTTTACTGGCTGCTGCTTGGTGGTTGCTGGTTAATTTAACCGGTTGCGCCAAAAAAGAGATTAAAAATATAAATTCAGATAGCTCAAACATAATTTGTTTTGGTGATAGTATCACCTTTGGTTATGGTGCGCAAAGCGGAGAGGATTATCCTACGGTATTATCCAAAATGATTCAGCTACCGGTAATTAATGCCGGCATTGACGGTGATATTACTACGGAGGCGTTAAAACGGATTGATTCCGACGTATTAGAAAGAGATCCGCTTCTGGTGATTATTGAATTCGGCGGAAACGATTTCTTAAGAAAAATACCTAAGGAAGTTACGGTAGAGAATATTAAAAAGATGGTAGAGCAGGTACAGGCAAAAGGAGCAATGGCGGCAATTGTCGATATCAGTGCGGGTATATTTTTCGCTGAGTATCGCGCTGCTTTTTCTGCGCTTGCTAAAGAAAAGAAAGCGATATTTATCCCGCGCCTTTTAAGCGGGATAATCACTAATCCCCAGCTTAAGAGCGATTTTCTGCATCCCAATGCCGAAGGTTACAAAATAATCGCCCAGCGGATTTACCGCATTATAATTCCCTGCCTTAATCAAAATACTATTAATAAGAGATTCGCCAGGTAACTCTTAATATCAATAATTAATGCCGAGGGAGGGAGTTGAACCCTCACGGGTGTAACCCCACCAGTTTTTGAGACTGGCGTGTATGCCATTCCACCACCTCGGCATTAATGTTTATAAAAGAGTTCTCTTATAGGCCTATGCTTAAAATAAAATATAAGCAGGCTATGATATAAGACAGAGATTATATTTTTTAGAGAAGAAGGTATGGTGGTTTCCAAGGCGCCGTTTAAGGCCATAATTTTACCGAAGATAAGAATTTTGCTTAAGATAATTATAGAAGAGAAATAGATTAACAAATTATAAGAAGTAAGATTACGCAGTAATATGCCTATCCCTAAGTTGATGGCGATAATAGCCGTGGTCAAGACAAAGATAACTACTTCCAAAGGCTTGGTAGATCTTCCCTGGATGAGGCTGGCAACCACAGCGACTAAGGTCACGGTACCGATAAAGATTTCTATAAAAGCAAAAATTAATATCCCCCATTTATTTTGTCTCATAGTTGGCCCCTTGATTTAATATAAAATAACATCTTAAATCTTATTTGTCAATTGGAGAAAAGTAATATATAATATGATTCTTAAAAGGAGGATTTAGATGCGCAAGAATTTAAGTTTTTTGTTAAGTTTAATATTGATTTTGATTTTTTACGGTTGTGCTACTACCGGAGAAGTCTCTGCTCCTAACCCGGAAACCGGGCGCCTTAAGGATAGAATACAAGTTCTTGAGGAAGAACTAAGGCAAAAACAAGATGAAAATCTAATACTGAAAGAAAAAATCGCAGGTTTAGAGAAAATTCCTTTGCGGATGCCCACCGGCAAGAATATTCAAGCCGCACTTAAAAATGCCGGTTTTTATAAAGGGGAAATTGACGGCCAGATCGGTTCCCAGACCAAAGAAGCGATTAGAAAATTTCAAGAGGTAAATGGGTTAAATCCCGACGGCACCGTGGGCAGCAGAACTTGGGCTATTTTAGGTAAATATCTGGAAAAGGAATAATTTATTTAGGGTTGGGGCTGTAGCGCAGTTGGGAGCGCGTTTGACTGGCAGTCAAAAGGTCGGGGGTTCAAGCCCCCCCAGCTCCACCAAAAATTTCATTATTTATAAGGAGAGCATAATTTAGTCCATCATGCTGTTAGGAGTCCATGTTTCCACCGAAAGTAGAATTTACCAAGCTATTGAACGGGCGTATAAATTGGGCTGTAATACCATGCAGATCTTCTCGCGCAACCCTCAGAGGTGGCGCGATAATTTTTTACAGCCCCAAGATATAGCAGAATTTAATAGAAGAAAGCAAGAGTTTAAGATACAACCAATTTTTATCCATATACCCTATCTGATCAATCTTGCCTCTCCCAATCCGAGGTTATACGAATTTTCTATCGAGGCCTACATTGAAGATATCTTAGAGGCAGAGTTGCTTAAGGCAGATTATATAGTTACGCATATGGGTAGTCACAAAAAGACCACTGAAGAGTCAGGTATAAAAAGACTAATTAAGGCTTTAAATATCGTCTTAGAAAAGACAAAAAATACCAAAGTAGGTATTTTATTAGAAAATACTTCTGGAAGCGGTTCTTGGTTGGGTTATAAGTTCTTGCATCAAAGCCAGATTATCCAGGGCCTAAAAGATAAGGAGCGCGTAGGCCTTTGTTTAGATACCGCGCATGCTTATTTAGCCGGCTACGACATTGCCACAGAGGAAGGCCTTAAAAATACGCTCGATGAGATAGAGGGATTAGTCGGTATAAATCGCATTAAGCTTATACATTTAAACGACGCCAAAGATAAATTAGGCTCCCGTCACGACCGGCACGAACATATCGGAAAAGGGAAAATTGGTTTGGGGGGCATCAAAAGGATTGTCAATCATCCCAGATTAAAGGACCTGGCTTTTATCCTGGAGACGCCTAAAAAGACTGATGCGGATGATGCGATAAATCTGCAGACGGTTAGAAAATTGAGACAGAAATAAATCGATTGCTTTTATACGACGCCTTGTTTATAGGAGGACTTAAAGGGGGGTGGGATTGTGGCTTACAAATTATTAGTTGTAGACGATGATAAGGAGATTATTAATACCCTTGCGCCGAGATTACGCAGAGAAGGCTATGATGTAAGCGTGGCCTTTGATGGCGAAGAGGCAATAGCTAAAGTCAAAGAACATAATCCCGACATAATTCTTTTAGATTTGATGTTGCCTAAGGTTAATGGCTTTGAAGTATTAAAAGAAATCAGGCAAAAATACAAGGATAAATGGAGGCCGATCATAATTATAAGCGCCAAGCATGAATTGGAAGCAGTGAAGGAGTGCTATGATTTAGAGGCAGACCATTATTTAACCAAACCCTGCAGTATTGAGAATATACTACGCGGGATAGAGACGATGATTTCCCTGATTCCAGCACGCATAAATTAAACCTCATATCGATGAGTTATCCTTTTAAAGAGATTGAACAAAAATGGCAGCGGGTATGGGAAAAAGATAAGGTTTTTTCTGCTCGGTTTAACCCGAAGGACAAAAAATATTATCTTTTAGAGATGTTTCCCTACCCTTCGGGAAAAATCCACATGGGGCATGTGCGTAATTATACCATCGGCGATGTCGCTGCGCGTTTTAAGATGATGCAGGGGTATAATGTTTTGCATCCAATGGGTTTTGATGCCTTTGGGCAACCGGCAGAAAATGCAGCCATAAAAAATAAAATTAAGCCTTCAATCTGGACGTATAAATGTATTGATTGGATGCGGGAGGAATTGAAAAAAATGGGTTTCTCCTACGATTGGGACAGGGAAATTTCTACCTGTGATAGCAGCTATTATCAATGGAACCAGTGGATATTCCTGAAGATGTTCGAACGCGGCCTGGCTTACAAAAAGGCTTCTAGCGTTAACTGGTGTCCTTCTTGTCAGACCACGTTGGCCAACGAAGAGGTTATCTTGGGTGAATGCTGGCGCTGCTTTGCCAAAGTCGAACTTAAAGAATTAGAACAGTGGTTCTTAAAGATTACCGAATACAAAGAGCGCCTTTTGGAAGATTTAAAACAGTTAACTTATTGGCCACAGAGGGTTCTGGCCATGCAGACCAACTGGATCGGGAAGAGCCAAGGAGTAACCATCTATTTTCGCCTCAAAGATAGCGATAAAATAATTCCGGTTTTTACTACTCGCGCGGATACTATTTTTGGTGCTACTTATGTGGTTTTAGCTCCGGAGCACCCTAAAGTTTTAGAGATAATCAAGGGTAAATCCCAAGAAAAAGAAGTCTTAAGATTTATCCAGAAGGTAAGTAAAGAGAGCAAGGTTGTGCGCATGGCAACTGATGTTAAAAAAGAAGGGGTCTCAACCGGCAGCTACGCCATAAATCCGGTAAATAACGAAGTCATCCCGATTTGGGTAGCAGATTATGTCTTAATGGAATACGGAACCGGAGCAATTATGGCTGTTCCGACTCACGATCAAAGAGATTTTTTATTTGCTAGAGAGCATAAATTACCGATGAGAATTGTAATTCAGGCTCCAGGCTCCAGGCTCCAGGCTCCAGACGAAATGACTGAAGCCTATGAAGGGGATGGAGTGCAGGTTAATTCTGGGCAATTTGACGGTTTGTCTAATCAAGAAGCAAAAATCAAGATTGCCGAATGGATGCAAAAATCCGGAATTGGCAAAATAGAAACGCATTGGCGACTACGTGATTGGTTAATTTCGCGGCAACGTTATTGGGGAACGCCCATCCCGATTATTTATTGTAACAAATGCGGAATTGTGCCTGTGCCTTACGAAAACCTGCCCGTAGAATTACCGAAAGATGCGCATTTTACCGGAGAAGACGGCAGCCCTTTAGGTAAAGTCAAGGAATTCGTAGAGGTGAAATGCCCTAAATGTAAAGCTGCTGCCCGTCGGGAAACCGATACCATGGCCACTTTTATTGACTCTTCCTGGTATTTTTTAAGATTTTGTTCGCCTAAATTTAAAGAGGAGCCTTTTGAGAGAAAAGAGGTCGGATACTGGATGCGCGTTGACCAGTATATCGGCGGTATTGAACACGCGATTCTGCATTTATTATATTCGCGTTTCTTTACCAAATTTTTCCAAGACTTGGGAATGATTGATTTCCAGGAGCCATTTGAACGCTTACTCACTCAAGGGATGGTTTTAAAAGACGGCGAAGTAATGTCTAAGTCGCGCGGCAACATTGTTGATCCCGACTCCATTATTAAGAAATACGGAGCAGACACCTTAAGATTATATATTTTATTTTCCGCGCCTCCCGAAGTAGAGATGGAATGGTCAGAGCGGGGTATTGAGGGCGCATTCAGGTTTTTAAACCGGGTTTGGCGCTTGCTAGAATATATGCCTAATAAATCAGAAACAAAAAACAAAAATTCTTCTCTAGAGAAAAAAATACACCAGACCATTAAAGAAATCACCGAGGATATAGAGGCCTTCAAATTTAATACTGCTATAGCAGGCATTATGGAGTTGGTGAATGAAATCTATCAGGATCTTACCTGCGATATCGCTGAGGCAGTGAAGACTACAGTGATATTAATTTCGCCGTTTGCTCCACATTTAGCAGAAGAGATGTGGCAGAAGTTAGGCCATAAAGAAAGTATCTTAAAGGCAGGTTGGCCAAGATATGATGCGAAATTCCTGCAAGAAGAAGTACTTACCATGGTGATTCAGGTTAATGGCAAATTGCGTTCTAAAGTAAAGGTACCCGCGGATATTAGTGAAGAGAAGCTAAAAGAAGTTATTCTTGCCGATGAAAAAATAAAACCCTGGATTCAAGGCAAGCCCATTAAAAACTTCATCATCGTCCCCAAAAAACTCGTCAATATTGTCATCTAAAATTCTAGTTAGATTTGCCTGCCTTTTGCGTCTATTATAAATAGAGGCTAAAAAATCAAACTATTACCTTAAAATAACTTATGTTTAGTTTAACTCTCCAAGAACGCCGAGTAATTCTCTTTTTAATCAGCGTAGCTCTAACCGGTATAGGAATAGATTTTTTAGTAAAAAAATATTCCCGTACAAAGATTATTGCGGATTTTTATCAAGATATTGGCAAGATTAACCTAAATAGCGCGGATAAAGATACTCTGATGAGTATATCTGGAATCGGTGAAAAATTAGCTGTGCGCATCCTCGAATACCGTAGCCAAAAAGGAGGATTTCATGATTTAGAGGAGTTAAAGAATATTAAAAGCATCACTAATTACCGATATGAGAAAATAAAAGATTCTCTTTGTATTAAGTAAAAAAATGCAGCGCCCTTTAGCGGTATTAACTTTTTTCTTTTGTTTAGGAATTTTTGTTTCTAGCCAAATAAGCTCCTCATTTTTATTGGCTTATGCCTTGGCAGTAATATTTTTTTCCGCCAGCTTATTTTCTTTTAAAAAAGGGTTGGTCTTCAATATTTTTTTATTTTGCTTGGTCTTTCTTTTGGGATCAGCCGTACTTAAGAACTCAGGAACTTTACCTAGGTGCCATATCTTTAATTATGTTTCTTATCAGCACAATCAACCCTACATGATAAGGGGTTTTATCGCCAATGAGCCGCAAGTTAAATTCAGAAGGACAGCATTTATCTTTAAAGCCCAGGAAATCCAAACTGCTAATTTACATCATCGTTGCTGCGGAGATATTCTGGTTTATGCTAAAAGCACAAAAGGCCTAAGCTATGGTGAAGAATTAATCCTAAAAGGGAATTTGAGTAAATATATCGGTCTTCAACAAAGTTATAGAAATTATCTGCATAATCAAGGCATCTTTTTGGTGATGCGCATAAAAAATGCGGCAGATATCGTAAGGTTAAATAAAAATAAAGGATTTGTTTTAGAAATTTTTGCTTTGTGGCTAAAAAAGAAAATGGAAGGGATAATATCTAAATATATTCCTTCTCCAGCCGCGGGTGTTTTAGAGGCGATGATCTTAGGTGAAAGAAAAAATGTTGGCGGATTTATCAATAATGCGATGATTAAGTCCGGCACCGTACATATCTTGGTGGTCAGCGGATTCAATACCGGCTTAGTTGCCTTGATTATAATTTTAATCTTGAAATTACTGAGATTTTCAAAAAAAGCGCGTTTTTATATTGCCGTCCCTTTATTACTTCTTTATTGCCTTTTAACCGGAGCATCCAATCCAGTGGTGCGCGCGACAATAATGACTATTCTGTATTTGTTTGCCTATTTCGTAAAAAGCGAACCGGATATTTATCAGTCTTTCGCCATAGCAGCTCTGGTTATCTTAGGAATTAATCCCAGGCAATTATTCGATGTCGGATTTCAGCTTTCCTTTATGAGCGTGTTTTCTATCGTTTTTCTTTATCCGCGGTTAAAATCTTTTTTGGGACTAAATTTCTTAAAAAATAAATCTTTAAGATTTATTGCGGATAATTTCTTGGTTTCCTTTTCTGCTTGGATAGGTACCTGCGCATTTGTGGCCTATTATTTTAAGATTTTTTCTCCTGTAACCGTATTGGCCAATATGCTGATTGTCCCTTTAGCCACTTTAATTACTTTATGCGGTTTCAGTCTGATTATCTTCGCTTTTCTTTTCCCGCCTCTTGCCCCATTTTTTGCCTCAAGCTCCACTTTGGCAGTTGCGCTTTTATTGCACATTAATTCGTTTTTAATCAGCATTCCTGCCGCCTATTTCTACCTTACTTAATTAGAATTGACAAAAAGTAATATCTATGATAAATTTGGAATATTATGAGACGCGCGATTATCGTTATGGGAATCATCTTATTTTGCATGGCGGCAAAAAATGCAGATGCTTTTTGGATTTGGACACCCAAAACCGGTAAATGGATAAACCCTAAAACTGCGGCTAAGCCCACGCCAAAAGAGCAATTCGATTTCGCTAAGAGCTTCTACGAAGCCAAAAAATACGAAGAAGCCAAGAGCGAGTTTAAAAAATTGCTCCGTGCCTATCCTAAATCCTTAGAGGCGGCAGAGAGTCAGTATTATCTTGGTTTAACCGAAGAGGCGCAGGATAATTTATACGAAGCCTATCTTGCTTACCAGAAGGTAATTGATAAATATCCTTTTTCCGAAAGGATTCAGGAGGTGATTGGGCGTGAGTATAAAATTGCCGAAGCCTTTATGTCCGGTCATAAACGCAAGGCCCTGGGTATCACATTACCGGTGGATAATCCCGCGATTGAAATCTTTACTAAGATAGTCCAGAATTCGACCTACGGCCCCCTGGCAGCCGCAGCGCAATATAAACTGGGCTTGGTCTTAAAAAGCCTGGCCAGATACTATGAAGCAGAAGAGGCCTTTAATAAAGTAATCTCCAATTATTCCGATAGTGAATGGGCAGAGGCAGCGAGATTCCAGATTGCTTCCTGCCGGCAAGCGCTCTCACAGGGTCCGGATTATGACCAGGGGTCAACTAAGGAGGCCAAAGAGAAATTCCAAGAGTTTGTACGGGAACATCCGGAGGCAACGTTGTCTGGCGACGCGGAAAAGAACATTGCAGAATTAAAAGAAAAAGAGGCAGAAAGTAAGTATAATATCGGTCGCTTTTACGAAAAACAAAAAGACTACACTGCAGCCAAGATTTATTATGAAGACATAGCCAGTAACTACTCTGATAGCAAGTGGGCAGCAAAGGCAATAGAGAGGTTGCAGATACTGGAGAAAAAGAAATGAGGGAGAGTAAGTATCGCCTATCAGGTATCAGGTATCACGTATTGATTATAGTCTTACAGCTTGTGGCTTGTAGCTTGTGGCTTGCAGCTTGTGGTTATACTACGCGTTCACTGATTGCGCAAAAATTTAAGACGATATATATAGAACCCGTGGTGAATAAAATTGATATTACCAGAGAAGCCGACTCAGCCAATAAATATAAAATTTATCGACCCATGTTGGAAACAGATCTCACCAATGCCTTAGTAAATAGATTCCTTATTGACGGAAACTTAAGGCCGACTAACAAAGAATCTGCGGATTTGGTTTTAAGAAGCGAATTAGTGGAGTTTCGCCGCGATCCCTTAAGATACACGGAAGATGATGAAGTAGAAGAATATCGGATTAATTTAGTAGTAGATGTTAGTCTCATGAATAATCGGGAAAATAAGCCTAGTTGGGAAGAAAAGAGCTTTACTGGCGATACCACCTATTTTACCATGGGCCTGCAAGCTAAATCCGAAGAGCAGGCCATAAACAACGCGATTAGCGATTTAGCGCGCAGAATCGTGGAGCGGACAGTTGAGGAATGGTAAAGCAAGAAAGCTCGGTATACGTTTTTATCGGCCAAGACACCCTTTCCAAAGATATAAAACTAAAAAAAATAAAACAGGAGTTTCTTCAAAAACAGACCGAGCAATTTAACCTCGATATTTTATACGCCAAAGAACTTAAGCTCATCCGGCTGCAAGAAATACTTTTATCCCTCCCCCTAAAAGCCAAAAAACGAATTGTCGTAATCAGAGAAGCGCAGGCATTAACTCCGGAAATTAATGATTTCTTGCTAGGGTATATAAAAAAACCGCATCTTAATATCCTCTTGATTTTAGACATAAACTCTAATTCAGGATACGGAAAAGACTTCACTCGCCTTGCTGCTCAAGACGGCTTCGTCAGAAGTCTCGCCAGATACAGTGAGGTTTTTTATTTTCGTCAAGAAGCGCGTTTAAATACCTTTACTTTAAGTCGCTCTATAGACTTTAAAAAGGCAGATTATGCTTTAAGAATACTTAACCAATTACTCAAAGACGGAGAAAAACCAGAGCGGATTCTGGGCGGTTTAAGGTACAGTTGGCAGAAAGGTATAATTAACCCCGTGGAGTTAAAGAAAAGAATCAGGCTTCTCTTAAATTGCGATCTGGAGATCAAGACTGGTAAACTTAAGCCGGATTTTGCTCTAGAAAGATTGGTCGTGAAATTATGTTGTCTTTGAGATTTCTTTTTCTATTTTGGCTAGTCTTCTGATTAAGCGGGATTTCTTTCGATTTGCAGTATTGGGATGGATGACGCGTTTTTTCGCTGCTTTATCGAGTAAAGAATAGGCATTCTTTAGGAAATTTTTGGCTTCGTTAATATTTTTAGCCAGCAAAAGCGCCTGGAATTTCTTAAGTGTTTTTTTCAGTTGTTGCTTTATTTTGATATTACGCCAGTGTCTTTTTTTATCTGCGCGCTCTCTTTTTAACGAAGTTCTGCGTTTGGTCATTTCTTTTTCTCCTTTAATGAGCACATAAGTTACGGAACTCAGGTGACGTAACTTATAAGTGCGAATTTAACCCGCCACGAATCATGGCGGGTAAGTTCGGACAAATAATTTATGTCGTTTACCTACCTGCCGTCAGGCAGGCGCTCCATAAATTATGTCCTTACTTATAACATAATTAAATAAACCTGTCAATATTTTAACGCGCAATTACATGTCTACCCACAAATCTATTATCCAGTCTGCCAGTCTCATTGGTTTTGCTACCCTTTGTTCCCGCCTCTTAGGCTTCATCCGCGATATGGTCATTGCCAGGTTATTCGGGGTTTATGTTTATGCGCAGGCCTTTGTCGTTGCCTTTAGAATTCCTAATTTATTCCGGGATTTAGTGGGAGAAGGAGCAGCTAACGCCGCCCTCGTTCCGGTTTTTAGTGAATATCACCTCAAGCATACGCAGGAAGAATTTTGGGAGTTAGCCAATGTTTTATTAAATCTATTACTGGTAATTCTTGCGGCAATCACGATTTTGGGAATAACCTTTGCGCCGCTTATCGTGCGGCTTATTGCTCCGGGTTTTACCCCTGATCCCTATAAATTAAATACGACCATAAAATTAACCCGGATTATCTTTCCTTATATCTTATTAGTTAGTCTGGCGGCATATTCTGTAGGCATACTAAATTCCTTGAAGCATTTTGCTATTCCTGCCTTTGCGCCCTGTCTTTTAAATATTTCCATCATCGTATTTGCGCTTTTGTTTGGCGAAGGGATAAAGGGTTTAGCTACCGGAGTCTTGGTAGGAGGAGTTCTGCAGTTAGCAATTCAAGTTCCCGTGCTTTATAAAAAAGGATTTCGCCTGGATTTATTTCGGCGCTTTACCCCGTTAGAAATACCTCTTACGCGAAAAAGCATAGCAAGATTTCTAACGGGGTTTAAACATCCGGCAGCAACAATTATTGGTAAATTAATGGTTCCGCGTCTCTTTAGCTCTTCGGTTTATCAGTTAAATAATTTTGTCGATTCTATCTTTGGCTCTTTGGCTTTTATTGTCGGTGAAGGCGGGGTGGCCGTGCTTTATTTTGCCTATCGTCTGATACAGTTTCCGTTGGGGATATTCAGCAATGCGCTTTCTCAGGCGATATTACCGACATTCTCTAACCAGGCCTTAGAAGAATCCCCGGATAATTTAAAAAAGACCCTTTCTTTTGGCCTGCGGGCTACTTTTCTGGTGATGTTGCCGGCATCAGTGGGTTTTATGGTTTTAGCCTACCCCATAATTCAGACTATCTTTGAGGGCGGAAAATTTGATAGCTACTCAACGCAACTTACCAGCAGTGTTTTATTTTTCTATAGCATCGGTTTATTTGCTTACGGCTCAACTAAAATCCTGCAATCCTGCTTTTTTGCTTTAAAGGATACTCTTACGCCGGCGAAAATTTCCTTTTTGGCTTTAATGGTAAATATTGTTTTAAATTCCATCCTGATGTTTCCTTTAAAGCTAGCGGGCCTGGCTTTGGCCACTTCGCTTTCCGGGATAAATACCTTTTTTATTTTATTGTTTCTTTTAAAGAAGAGGCTTGCGCCTTTTAAAGTATTACCCATATTTTCATCATTTTTGCGTATTCTTTGCGCCAGTCTAAGTATGGGCTTAGTCTGCTATTTTGTCACTCGGTATAAATTTGTTTTAGCCTCAGGTATTTTGAACAGATTACTTAGTTTAGGCTTACCGCTTCTTTCCGGCGTGGTTTCTTATATTGTTTTTTGTTTTATCTTCAGGGTGAAGGAGATGCAGGAATTGTGGCAGTGGCTGGCTAGGCGACGAAAAGAAATCACCAGGCCTATGTTATTAAACTCGTAGGTTATTTATTATAAATGAGTTACAAGACCCGGTCTTTAAAGAATAAAATCGCTAACCTACCCGAGTCGCCCGGAGTGTACATATTTAAAGATAAACAGGGCGAGGTTCTTTACATTGGCAAGGCGAAGTCGCTTAAGAAGCGGGTGCAATCGTATTTTAGCCGTTTCCTTTCAGCGAAAACGCAGGTGCTTGTTTCCAAGATTGCCGATATAGAATATCTGTCATCTCCTTCGGAAGCCCAAGCACAACTGTTAGAGGCATCATTAGTAAAGGAGAAACAACCGCCATACAATATTAGTTTAAAAGATGATA
>Ga0315294_10005321_pt1 | contig 14111 bp, 10 predicted proteins | sample YL17G13_40_MG_FD_203626 | JGI IMG/M metagenome (GOLD analysis project Ga0315294, IMG submission 203626) | Sediment microbial communities from Yellowstone Lake, YNP, Wyoming, USA - YL17G13_40 | ecosystem: Environmental > Aquatic > Freshwater > Lake > Sediment | place: USA: Wyoming | collected... | reverse complement strand
GTGTCTCGAAGTTCTTGGCCGCGCCCACGGTGCTCTTGAAGTTCCTCGCCATGGCGAGGCAGAGGCCGGCCACGATGTCCTTGGGGGGCGTGCCCTTCTGCTGAAGATGGATCATGTCGCTCTTGGCAAACACGCTGCATCTGCCGGCCACTCTGGGAGGGTTCTTGGACTCGAGTGCAAGTTCGCTGAATTCCTCGATAGTGAGGCCGAGACGGTGGGCCTGCTGGTCAAGAAACGAGCCGGTGCCTGCGGCGCAGATGGTGTTCATGGCGAAATCCACCATCTCAGGTCGGCCCGAAAGGGGACTCTGCTTCAAGAACACGAGCTTCGAGTCCTCGCCGCCGATTTCGATGGCCGTGCGGACCTCCGGGTGAAGATGCGCCGTGGACGCGACCTGCGCTACCACTTCGTTCACAAAACGGGCATCCAGTAACTCTGCCAGGAGCTGGCCGCCCGCCCCGGTCACCGCAACCAGCCTGATGTCGGACGGAGAGTACTTCTTCAATACCTCCGCGAGGGCGTCGTGAGTGGCAGAGATGGGGTGTCCCTTGTGCCGCACGTAGAGGTCTTCGAGTATTTTCTTGTCCGGGTCCACGACAGCGACGTTCACGCTCACGGAGCCCGTGTCTATGCCTATGCAGATCTTCCTGGAATCGGATTTCGCCTTCATCTGTCTCCGGCTTTCCTCCTTCTCACGCAACCTCACACAATCCGCCCTGTCACGCAATCCGCCGCCCGGCGTCAAAGTTGGGTCGGACGCCCGAACGCGAGAGCCCGCCCATAGCGTCCGACTCGAAACGAATGTCCCAACACAGGAGTCCGTCTCTCCACGTACGTTGTGCAGCCGTCAACAAGATGCGCGCAGACGTGAGCGAGACACTCGCACGTTGGCATAACCACGATCGCTCAGGCCCGGGTCGCCCGGGCGCCAGTCGAATGACGCAAGCCAGTTGAATATGTTGCTCCATTATACAGCTTGACGTTGTTTCTGGAATAGGGAATTGGAGCAGGCGAGTCTGGCTCGGTTTCTGCAACAGACCCGCCCCGTGTCCACGGCGAGCCCGGATTCGAAGAACGGCGGACGAAACCTGAGGCAGAAGTTTAGCAACGCTGTGGTGGCGTGTCAACGAAATTAGGGCGAAAATAAGTTGGTGGGCAATCAACACGCCCTCGGATAGTCCGTGGCTTCTCTGCTCTCGTGGAACAATATCTCAGCCGCATGAGGTATCCCACATACCCGCCCCGTCCCGCCTTCTTTTCTGTTGACCGCATTTATGGGCTATTCTAACCTGACTCAGAGCTGGGGCAGTGGTCCTCCGTGGCAAACGGGCGGCTACTTGCCTCCCGTCGGAGTGCACACGCTTTCCAATCGGGTGGGCTGGGAGCCCCAGGTTGGCCCGGAGGGTCCAAATGATTTACTCCCGCTTAGTCCGAGCCTGGTTTGCGATCTTTGCCCTGATCGCAGGGTTCTCGGTTCTTGCCCTTACCTTCACCTTGACATTCTCTGCGCCCCCATCTGCACCTCCTGACTCGGCCTCGACCTCGGGGCCTCCACACAGACCCCAGAGGCCGGCATTGAACCCGGAACTATTCGCGGCTCACTACCGGGCCGTGGCCGCGTTCAAAGCCGACTCGATTCCTCAGGATTACCTTGCCGTCGGGAGCGCCAGGGGATACGTGTACGTGCTCAAGAAGAAAAGCTTCGGATTCGTCAACTCCTGGAACTCGTTCTATCTCGGCGCACCGATCAAGAAGATTGCGGCCGAAGACATCGATGGCAACGGAGCCGTGGATTTGGTGGTCATGACTTCCGCCGGAAAGATGTTCGTCTTCGACACCGGCTCGCGCCAGCTCGTGTGGGAGAACACGTCCAATGACTTCGAGAGCGTCTCGGAGTTCCTGATCGATCAGCTGGACCCGGACAGGGCCAGGGAACTCATACTCTGCGCGGACTCGAGGCTCCTGGTGATGGACGGCGAAAAGCTTCAGAGAGAGTATCAGAGCGCAGACGAATTCAAGGCAGAATACATGGTCATCGGTGACGTGGACGATGACGACGAAAAGGAGATAGTGCTTGACTCAGGCTTTGTCATAAACGCCAAGACTCTCAACATCGAGTGGCAAACCGACTTCTTCGGCACGAGGCTCACCCTGCTTGACGTGGACAATGACGGTGTTCCGGAACTCATCTGTGAGTCAACGGGAGGTGCCCTGAAAATATACGACCTGGACATCAGGCGGGAGAAGACGGTCTTCTGAGATCAGGTTGACATCGACCCACGCAGTTCACATTCTCAGGCGTAGATACGACAATGGGTATAGGTCTGGCAGCCCCAGCCACGCAATTCACATGCCGCCCCTCAGATTCGCAAATTACGCACTTTGGAGTACGAACGCAAATGTGTTCGTATTGCCTCAGAGGAATGTCATTGCTCTTTGACGGCGTACGGCTGTTAGTCAAAGGAAAATCATTGTCCATCGGCTGGGCGACACTGCCTCTAAGAAGGGTGTCACTGCTTGGCGGGGGGCCATCATCACCAGACACGGCTGGACTATCATTACCAGACACTACGTTCGAAAGGCTACAGTGCCTTGCACGCTGTCGCGCGTGATCAGGGCATGAGTGAGGCAGGCAAAAGGAGGCCACAGATGTCCATGGAAGAGGCGAGGACCAACGAAGCGCCCGCTGAAGGGCCGAAGTTGAACGAGACTGTTCTCGTGATACTGAGTGCGGGCGGTTTCCTGAAGAGCGTGCCGCTCAGTGAGTTCGAAGCCCAGAAGCGGGGGGGCAAAGGCATAGTTGGGGGCAAGCCCCGGGAAGAGGACATGATATGCGGACTGGGGGTGGCCAGCCCGGGCGACAGGGTGTTTTTCTTCACGAGCGCAGGCAAATGCCACTCTCTTCTGACCGAAGAAATACCCATGATGGGCCGTTATGCCAGGGGGAAGAAGGTTGAAGGCCTCCTCGAGCTTCTTCCCGAAGAGAACGTCACCTTCGTCCTGACTCGCGGCGGCGCCATCGAGGACGAGCCACTGCTTCTGATCTCTGCCAAGGGCATAGTGAAGAGGACGTCCCTCTCAAACTTCAGAAAACAGAAGAAGGATGGCGCCATGGCGATGTCTCTCGGTGAGGGCGACGCCATCCGCTCCGGGTACGTGTCTGTATCGCCTGCGGGAGCGCTCATAGTGACGGCCCTGGGCAAGGTGGTCAATTTTGACGAGAGCGACGTCAGGGTCATGGGCAAGGATGCGCAGGGGGTGCGCGGGGTGAGGCTTTCTCCCGACGATTCAGTCGTGGCTGTGTGTCCCGCCCGCGAAGGACTCAACCTTCTTGTCGTCACCGAGAAGGGTTTCGGGAAGCTGACCGGCTGCGAGCAGTTCAGGAAAACGTCCCGTGGAGCAGGCGGGGTCACCGGCGCCAAGCTGACTGAGAAGACCGGCAACGTCGCCTTCGGCGCCACGGTGAGCACCGGAGAGGTGATCTTTTCCAGCAGGAACGGCAAGTTCATCAGAATCAACGCGGCTGACGTGCGCGAGACCGGACGCGCTGCCGTCGGCGTGCGCCTGATGCGGCTTGATGAAGACGACGCCGTGGCAGCAGGTGTGGTGGTGTGACGTGTGCGCGGCACAAGATGGGGCAATCCTAGGTTGCAGGAGCGGGTGCTCGCACACCCCGGGGGCACCGTCGCCAGGCAGTTCGGGGGGAACGTGCCGGCCTGGTTTCACAATCCCCATTTTTTCGTTGACGGTCAAGGTCGCCTATATATGCTACGATTCGCGCTTACGGGGATTCTGGTGAGAAGCGCGGCGGCGCTCCGATTGAGTCGTGAAACTCCAAGCTTGTCTGGGAGTCATGTTGTAGGAAAGGGGGTGGGAACAGCTCATAAGTGGGCTCAAAACTTCAGATTTTCCTGCTCATCTACTGTTCAGCATCGAATGAGTTGCATCAGGCATCCTGTGGTACCTGACGGACAATCAACAGACATTGGAGGAGTCCAGTCCAATGAATCGCCGGAAGAAGTTCTACGATAGTCAGGATGAGCGTCCGAATCGGACGAAGAGAATTGTTCGCGACGTAGAGGACGAGAAAGAGTGGCTGGATGAGCTCGACGTGGAGGAGGATTTCGAGGAAGAACTCGACGAGGACGTCGACGAGGAGGAAGACTCGGACGAAGACTACGAGTAGGATTGACTGAATTGCCGCAATCCGTTTTCACAAGGAGGTCGTTCGTGGGGAGCCAGGCATGCAGCGTTTTCTAAAAGTGCCAGTGAACCCGATCGAGATCAAAGGAAGCACGACGGTCGACGAGCTGGTGAGGCAATTCTCCGGGATATCGTTTCAAGCGAGAAACCTGGGAATTGCAGTCGAGATATGGGAAAGGATGTTGGACGACGACGCCCTCATCTTTCTGGGTCTGGCCGGAGCGATGGTCCCGGCGGGCATGCGAAGAGTCGTCTCTTTTCTGGTCAAGAACAGGTTCGTGGACTGCCTGGTGTCGACCGGGGCAAATCTGTTTCACGACTGCCACGAAACCATCGGTTATTCCCACTGGAAGGGGACTCATCAAGTCGACGACGTGGTCCTGAAACAGGAGAGCGTGGACAGAATCTACGATACTTTCGCCTCCGAGACAGAGTTCCAGAAGACGGACGTCTTCATAAGCGATTTCGCGAAGGGGATCCCCCAAGGTGAGCCCCTGACCACGCGCGAGTTCCTCGGACTCCTGGGGAAGGAACTTTCCAGCGTCGCGAAGGACGATGGAATCCTGACTTCGGCATACAAAGCAGGGATTCCAGTCTACTGTCCTGGCCTTGCGGATTCCTCCATAGGTATAGCCATCGCGGCCGGCCAGAGCAGACAGGAGAATTCAGTCGTGTTCGACATCATATCTGACGTGGTGGAGACGGCCAGGCTTGCGACGTTCGCCTCCTCCGGAGTCGTTTACGTGGGAGGCGGCCTGCCGAAGAACTTCATCCAGCAGACGGAGGTCACTGCGACGCTGATGGGACTCGAGGCGGGCGGTCACAAATATGCGATTCAAGTGATCACGGATCCGCCGCACTGGGGCGGCCTGAGCGGTTGCACGTTCGAGGAAGCGCAGTCCTGGGGAAAGATCTCGCCGCAGGCGTCCAAGGTGACGGTCTACTCCGATGCGACCATCGCGTTCCCGATCATTTCGACTGCCCTCGCCGCACGGAGGAGTGACAACCTGGCGAAGAGGAAGCTGCCGAAGTTCAAGATGGGCCGCACCCTTGAGGTGAGCTCCTGAGGGCGCGCGGTCGCAGAATCCGCAGTCACTGAGGTCCGACCAGCCGCGCAGCACGAACAGAAACCGAAGTAGAATCAGAATCAGCATCAACATCAGCATCAGACACAGAAGCCGTAACCAAAAACTGAGACAACATCGGTAACATGAAAAAAGAACCCAGCTTCTTGCCCTTCAATTTCGGCGCGCTCGAAGAGAAGTTCTCCTCCCTGGAGACGTCTCGCGTCGTGATACTGCCAGTGCCTTACGATTCGACCGCCAGTTTCCAGAGCGGAAGCAAGGACGGCCCGCTGGCGATAATCTCTGCCTCCAGGAACATGGAACTCTTCGATGAAGAGCTCGGGTTTTCTCCGCACACCTTTGGCATTCATACTCTGCCCTTCCTGGAGCCCGTGGTTTCAAGTCCGGACGACATGGTGAATGAAGTGACGGTGGCCCTGGGCAGGTACCTGAAGCTCGGCAAATTCGTGGTTCTCCTGGGAGGGGATCATATCCTCTCCGTCGGGGCAGTGAGGGCAGTAAAGAAGAAGCACTCTTCTCTCGGGATCGTACAGCTTGACGCCCACGCGGATCTGCGAAATTCTTACGAGGGCACCAGGATGAACCACGCGTGCACAGGCAGGCGCCTCATGGAGCTGGGTCCGCTACTTCAAGTGGGAATAAGGTCCATGTCGGAGCGGGAAAACGAATTCCTTCAGCGGAGAGACAGAGGCCTAAAGACAGGCAGACGCAGCAGCATCAACGCACGCAGGCTCACGACCGCGGGCAACAGCGCAGGGCTCGTGAGCCTCTCTCCTGCGCGCACGCGCGAATTCACGAAGGCGCTCGCGGGCCTGCCGGACGACGTTTATCTCACCATCGACATGGACGTGTTCGATCCTTCTTTTGTCCCCTCCGTAGGCACCCCCGAGCCGGGTGGTCTCTCGTGGAACGAAGTAGTCGGTTTGATGAAGGAACTGGCGGCCAGGAAGAGGGTGGTGGGCATTGACGTGAGCGAGCTCCGTCCGATTCCGGGCTTCGTGGCGCCGGACTTCCTGGCTGCGAGACTCATCTACAGGCTCATAGGCAGTTTCCTTAGAACCAGTCAGTGACCGTGTCGTGCGAAAAGAACACGGTCCCGCCGGCCCTTGGCCCGTGTTCTCGTAAGTCCGGTCGGTGACCGGGTCGTACAATCTTGCAGCATCTGGCGGACCGAAAACTCGGGACGCGAAGGTCACAGAAGCGGACCGCAAATATCCCAGAAGCGTAACGCGAGGGTTTCTCGCAAATGTCCCAGACTCCGAGGGTGTATCTCAAGAAGAACGAAGAGCGGCGGCAGCGGATCGGGCATCCCTGGATTTTCAGCAACGAGATAGAGAAGTTTGATGCGTCCGCCGAAGATGGCGCCCTGGTAGACATCCACAGCCACGGCGGCACGTTCATCGGCAAGGGATACATCAACCGGAGGTCGCTCATCGCGATCAGGATTCTCAGTCGCGAGCCCGAGGAAATCGACCGGGAGTTCTTCCGCAATCGCATGGCCAGGGCAATCGAGGCGAGACGGCCGTTCTCCGGCGAGCGCGAGGCGATGAGGATGATCTTCAGCGAGGCGGATTACCTGCCGGGCCTGGTCGTCGACCGCTATTTGGACGACCTGGCGGTCCAGATCACCACCCTCGGCATGGAAAAACAGCGAGAGCTTCTTCTGGATGTCATAGAAGAGATCTTCAGACCCGCGTCGGTAGTCCTCAGAAACGACACGAACGCAAGGGCACAAGAGGACCTTCCCTTTGAGAAGGTCGTGGCGCGGGGCGAGTACCGCGGGCCTGCCGTGCTCCGCGATATTTCGCTTTTTGTGATAGCCGATGTCCTGAATGGGCAGAAGACCGGCCTCTATCTCGACCAGAGCGAGAACAGGGTACTCCTCTCCGACATCGTGTCCGACAAGAAGGTGTTGGACTGTTTCTGCTACAACGGAGCGTGGGGGATAGACGCCGTGAGACAGGGAGCGCGAGAAGCGGTGTTCATAGAGAGCTCTCCCCGCGCCCTGGAGATGGCCAGGCGCTGCGCCGAGCTGAACGGCGTTTCCGCGAAGTGCAATTTTGTGCACGAAAATTGTTTCTCGTATCTATCCCGTCTCAACGTCCTGGGTGACACGTTCGACGTGGTCGTCCTCGACCCGCCCGGGCTCGTCAAGAGCAGACGGAAGGTCAGGGCCGGCACAGAGATCTACGAGAGGATAAACACGGAGGCCATGAAACTCGTGGCGCCCGGGGGTTTTCTGATCACCTGTTCCTGTTCCCACAACGTGGATAGAGAGACGTTTCTGAGTCTGCTTGCCAGGTCCGCGCGGAAGGCCGGCAGAGAGTCCCAGATCGTGTCAATCAGGTCCCAGTCTCGCGACCACCCCATCCTGCTGCCCGGTCGAGTCAGCGAATATCTCAAATGCGTACTCCTGAGACTGTGGTGAGATTGGAGCGAGGAGCGCTCGCGGGCGTCTGAACGCACTCGTATTCTCACCCGCGTCTTCACCGCTGTCTTCACCCGCGCTACCGCCTTTTCCCCGCGTCTTAACCGCGCTTATGCCGGCCGCTCCCGCATCGCTCCGGCACTCGCACGGGCCCCGCGACATTGATTTTTGTTGACTTTCCACGCTTCAAATCCTAGTTTGAAGCCGCGACTGAACTTTGCAAAGGAGCTAAGTATGAGACTTCAGACAATACTGGAAAAACGTGTGTTCACCCGCTCAGCGCGCGGGCGCTCGCTGAGCGCCGTCGCTGGGATTGCCGTGGCGGTCCTTGCCGGAGTCGTTTTCCCGGCCTCTCAACTGTTCGCCGACCTCAGGGGAACAGAAGGACTCCTGAGGGTTTCCTCTGCCGCCACACTCTCTCGGGGCGGCTGGTCCGCCGGTCTTTTCGGACAGTACTACCACAGGATGACGCCGTACGCGCACTCCGTCAGGGAGAGCTACGCGCTCGGCAACCTGAGCGGCAGGTATGCATTCACCGACCTGCTGGAGGTGTTCGCGGTCCTGCCGGGGGAGGGGACCGCGTGGAAGTTCAAGCCCCTGCCCGACCGGGAGGAAGCCGACGAGAACCACGGAGGCCTGGGAGACCTGAGAATCGGCGTCAAGGTGAGGATGCCTCTGGAAAGTGAGACCTTCTCCTTGGCTCTCATGGCCGAGGGTTCTCTGCCCACGGGGAAGGACGAAGAAATCGTGATGCCGGGGGCCAAGACGGGTCAAAGACTGTTCTCCACCGGCGAGACCAACCTGTTCGGCCGGATCTGCGCCACCTTCGACCTCAGCCAGATCGCGGCGCTCTCCCCGCTCAGAGTACATCTCAACGCAGGTTATTGGCTCAACCGTGACAAGGACGTCGTGCGGTTTCCGTCGTACATGTTCCCGCTTCCAGGGCGGCTGGAGAACAAGGACGTGATTCTGGCGGGGTTGGGGCTCGAGTTTCCTTCTTCCGTGGTGACTCTGTTCACGGAACTCTATACGGAGCAGCTCGTCGATGGCTCCGAAGTGGCCAGCTTCAAGGAGAACGCGATCCTCATAACTCCCGGCGCAAAGATGAACCTGCCTTTCGGGATTGTGGCGACTGCGGCTCTCGACTTGAGGCTTTCCCGCGACGACGCGGATACCAAGTTGTTCAATCCCGAGGACGCGCTTCCCGAGTGGGCGTTCACGCTCGGGTTTGACTTCGTGCCTTCTCTCTACGGGCAGGACATGGACGAAGACGGGGTAGGAGACGACAGTGATCTCTGTCCGACAGACAGGGAAGACCTTGACGGGTTCGAGGACGCCGATGGGTGTCCCGATCTTGACAACGACCTGGATGGAATCGCGGACCTCGCCGACAAGTGTCCCAACGAAGCCGAGACGGTCAACGGCTACATGGACGAAGATGGCTGTCCGGAGCCGGACGGAGACAGGGACGGAGTACCGGACGCCCTAGACAAGTGCCCCGGTGAACGGGAAGACCTCGACGGTTATCAGGATTCAGATGGGTGTCCCGACGTCGACAACGACGGCGATGCGGTGCTCGACGCCTCTGACAAGTGCCCCAATGAGGCGGAGACGGTCAACGGCTACATGGACGCGGACGGTTGTCCGGATGAGGCGCCGGGGATCGAGGAGATCGAGATCGACACGGACGGCGACGGGATCCCCAACTCAAAGGACAAGTGCCCCAGCCTTGCCGAAGACGTTGACGGTTTCCAGGACTCAGACGGGTGTCCCGACGTTGACAACGACCTGGACGGCATAGTAGACGCTGAAGACAGGTGTCCGAACGATCCGGAGGATTTTGACGGCGTCCAGGACGCGGACGGCTGTCCTGACAGGTAATGCATACGTGTGGTGTTGAGCGGCCGGCCGCATTGCGGCATCCGGCTGTCCCGGGGTTGCCCTGGGCTCCCGCCGGCGTGTCGCGGCGCCTTCCATTGCGCTACAGCGCCCCAGACGTCTTGCCTATACCGGCTTGATCGCACAAGTCTTTGGCTCCGGCTGATGGAGCCAAAGACTTTACTTTTTCTGCCGTTTCCTTTTCTCTCTCTTCTTCGCTTCGTTCCAGAGACCGTCCATTTCCTCGAGCGTGGACCCGGAAGGACTCTTGCCCTTTTCCCTCAGGGCCTTCTCGATTGAGGCGAAACGTCTCTGAAACTTCACTATCGTTTTCCTCAGGCACAGGTCAGGATTGTGCCCCGTCTTCCGCGCGACGTTCACCAGGGAGAAGAGCAGGTCACCGATCTCGGCCCCGGCCGCCTCTCCGTCGTCCCCGGAGAGCGCCTCCTCCAGTTCGGCCACTTCCTCTCTTATTTTCTCAATCACGTCCCTAGGCTCGGGCCAATCGAAGCCGACAGCGGCCGCCTTTTCCTGGAGCCGGAACGAGGCCACGAGTGGAGAGAGGGTGGGGGACAGTCCCTCCAACAGGGAGGTCTGGGTGGGTTCTTCTTCGAGCTTTATCTCCTCCCACTGTCTCAAGACTTCTTTGGTCTTCGTCACGTTCTTCTGCCCGAAGACGTGCGGGTGCCTTCTCCTCATCTTATCCTCAGTCATCTTGACGACGTCGGCAAGAGTGAAGAGCCCGTTCTCCTCTGCGATTTCTATGGAGAAGATGAGAAGAAAGAGAAGGTCGCCTATTTCTTCCTTCAATTTGGCGTGTTCGCCGGCGGCTACCGCGTCTATGACCTCGTGAGCCTCCTCCAGGATGTATGGTGTGAGCGAAATTGTCGTCTGGCTCCTGTCCCAGGGACAGCCGCCTTCGCCCCGAAGCACCCTGCAGAGCTGGAAGAGATTGTCGATAGACCACCTGTCGTGTGACTGCGAACGTCGTGATGCGGACCTCAGCTCAGTTCGAGTCTCTGATCTGGCCCGGGATTTTCCGGACGCCCCGCGCCTGGTGTGTTTCGCGCGGGGCGTGCTGTGGGGTTTTTTCCTCCCTGGTCTCATATCTCGCACCGTTGGCACCTGCGGTCTTTAGCTCCCAGTGCAGGAAGAAGCGCGCTCGAGAGAACCCGCTTCCCCGAGTTTGCCCGGTTCATTAATTCCCGGTCTCTTCGGCCAGCATCATCTCCTTGAGCAGGTCGAGAGGCGGATTGCCGAAGCTGAGGAGTCTCTCGTTGAACGCCTTACGGTCGAACTTGTCCTTCATTCTCTCTTTGTATAGTCGCTCGATCTCCCAAATGCCCTCCACTCCCACGAAATACGTGGTGAGCTGCACAGACGTCACGGAGGCTCTCACGATCTTGTTCCTGGCCTCGCTCTCCTCCTGGAAGCCGCCGTGAATCATGAGGTCGAGGGCCTCCTCTTCTGTCATCGTGCGTGTGTGAAGGCCCACGTCGATTATCGTGTTGATTATGACCCTGAGGAACCACTTGAGTCTGGAGAGCTCGAGCCGCGGGTCTGCGTTGGCGTAGCCGGCGTCCAGCATCATCTTCTCGGAATAGACTGCCCAGCCTTCCACAAATGGCCCGCTGGACAGGAGCGCTCTCACAAGGGAAGGGAACTGGTTCGAGTACCATCCGTTTACGTAGTGCCCCGGCAACGCTTCGTGTATGCAGAAGATCTGCTGCATATAGTAGTTGTATTCCTTCAGGTACGATTCCCTCTGCTCTTCCGTCCAGTCCTCCGGGACCGGCGCCACGTAGAAGAAAGACTTGAGGTTTCCTTCGAGCGGACCGGGCGACTCGAGACCTCCGGCTGCCACGCCACGCTCGAATTCCGGGGTCCACTCCACGTCCAGCATTTCTTCTGCAGGGAGCGTGATCAGATTCTTCTCCCGGATGAAACGATCCAGGTCGGCCAGGAAACCTCTGCACTGCTCGACCATTTCATCCGCCCTTACGTGGTTCTTAGCGATCTCCGCGAACACTTCTCTGGCGATCTCTTCGTCGGCAACGGTTCCCTCACCGTGCTCGTGCTTCGGGAAAAGCTCCGCGTGGATCTTCCGCGACAGCGCTATCGCCTGACCCCTGACTTCCTCGTACCTCTTCCACGCGCGGGCCACGAGCTGCTCGGACGATATGTCTGACTCAAGCGCGTAGCGCAGCTTCTTCTCGTAGAGTTCCTTTCCTATTCTGTGGTCCGCGTCCGACCTCGGTAGGAGATCCTTCTCCAGATAGTCTTCGTATGACCTGAGGGCCTCGATCGCGACCTGAGAGGCGGCGCGCACTGAATCCTCCAGTTGCGGGGCGTACACCGTTGCCTTCAGCAGGTGGTTCTCGATGTATGAGATGCATCCGGCGTTCTGCTTTATCGCAACCTCAGCAAAAACGCGGGGAGACGACTTGATGTTGGTCTTCGCCTGGGCGATGAGCCCGGGGAACTGGTGCAGTCGAAGCATCACGCTTCTCAGTCGCACGTCCAACGGAGCGAATTCTCTGCTGAGGAGAGAGCGAATCGCACCGCCACACAAATCGGTGTAGAAAAGCGGGGACGTCTCCCAGACCTTGATTTCCCTCATCCTGAACAGTGTTTCTTCCACGTGTCTCTTTAGAATCACGCAATCGTATCTGTGGACGGTGCTGAGGCGCGACGGTTCGATCGCCAAGAGTTCCTCCAGCACATCCGAGGTGGTCTCCTCCTCTTCTTTCATCGCCTGAGGGCCAAAGTCGCCGAGTTCGCCGTCAAACTCGTGGACGCCGTTGTAGGTCGCGCCTACGGGATTCACGCTGTATGACCATGCGAAGTATTTTTTCGCGAGACTCACGAAAGCGCTGTCTTCCTTAGTGACCACGGACGCAGTCGGGAAGGTGAAGATTCCCTCCTGCGCCAGCAGGCTGCCTGCGAGGGCGAACGTCAGGAACAGACATGTTGGGACAAAGACCAGTCGGACCCACGGGCGCGAGCAGTCTGTCGAAAGGTCGCCCGCGCGGGAGGATGGCCGGTGCGAGCACGTCGCGCGCCCGCGGGGAGTCGGCGCAGAAGCCGCACCCCGGCTCGCTGTGTGCGGCCGATCAATGCGCGGGCGGGCAGTGCGCGAACCAATTGTGTGGGGTTCGTGCGCGTATGCGGGTGAAGAGTGTTCCGCGGAAAAGCTGTGTGTCATCTGCATGAGCCCTCCTTGCTGAAGAATTCGCCACAAGCTTAGCACATCAGTACTTTGGGGTCAGCAGGTAATCGGAGTAGCGGCAGCGAGCCTCGACGCGAATGTGCACTCCCCCCTGGGCGTTCGGAATCAGTGTGTTGCCGGCATAGACGAGACGGGCTTCTCCTGCGCCCGAAACATGTCCCATTGTTGAAGCGTCGCTACCCGGGCCGCCTTGCACTAACACCCGCCTTGTGGTATAACTCTCGGAGACGTGCAATCACCGCGGTGCGAGGTTCTGCCGAGCTAGACGGAGGACGGGAAATTGAAGTTCCCCGCATGGGTAGACATCAATCTCGATGCACTGATAGACAACATCGAGGCGATGAGACGACTGATAGGCCGTGACACCAAAGTTTGTCTCGTCGTCAAAGCTGACGCTTACGGGCACGGCTCGGTGGAGGTGTCGCGCGCGGCGCTCGAGGCCGGCGTCGACATGCTCGGCGTGGCCACTCTTCACGAGGGCATCGAGCTCCGCAGGGCCGGGATCTCGGCGCCGATGATCGTCCTCAGCCCCTCACTCCCGTCGGAGATAGAGGAACTCGTGACAAACGGCCTCAGACCTTCGGTCTCGAGCCTCGGTTTTGCGCGTGCCCTGTCCAGGACAAGCCTGCGGCTGTCACGGACCACTCCCTTTCACGTGGAAGTCGACACCGGCATGGGCAGAACCGGCTTGGACTACGACACAGCTTACGAAACCCTCAAGGACATGGCGGCCCTGCCCGGGCTTCGCATGGAGGGCGTGTACACGCACTTTCCCGATGCCGACAGCCCTGACCGGAGCTTCGCCGGATCGCAGATAGAGCACTTCCAGAATCTGCTCGCGCGGCTGGGAAACAACGGGATCTCCTTCGAACTGGTGCACGCGGCCAACAGCGCGGGCATCGTCAATCTTCCGGAATCCCGGCTCAACATGGTGAGGCCGGGCCTGCTCGTCTACGGCCTTCGTCCGGGGGGAGCCGAGTTCCCCGGAATCGAAGTGAAGCCCGTCATGAGTTTCAAGAGCTGCGTCGTGCAGCTACGCAAAGTGCGCAAGGGACGCTTCATCAGCTACAGCAGGACTTACTGCGCGGGCAGAGACTCACTCATTGCGGTCGTGCCCGTGGGATACGGCCACGGCTACAGCTGGACCCTCTCGAACGCCGGCGAGATGCTGGTGAGGGGCACCAGGGCCCCGATCGTCGGCAGAGTCACGATGGACCTCACGATGCTGGACGTGACTGACGTGGCCGGAGTGAAGGAAGGCGACGAGGTTGTGCTTTTCGGCAGGCAG
>Ga0315294_10005320_pt1 | contig 14111 bp, 7 predicted proteins | sample YL17G13_40_MG_FD_203626 | JGI IMG/M metagenome (GOLD analysis project Ga0315294, IMG submission 203626) | Sediment microbial communities from Yellowstone Lake, YNP, Wyoming, USA - YL17G13_40 | ecosystem: Environmental > Aquatic > Freshwater > Lake > Sediment | place: USA: Wyoming | collected... | reverse complement strand
GAGCCTGAAACTGATCCGGAGCGGGGACCGCTCGACCCTCGACCACTTCGACGTCCTGGTCGGCCCGGCGTTCGCCGAGGAGTGATCGCCGTCCCGGCGCGGCCCCGGGCTCAAGTCGGCCGCCGCCCGCCGCCGATATAGAGGGCGCGAGGCGAGGAGGGCTCTCATGGCGCGGTACGAGCGCGACCCGAGGCGGCGGCGGCGGCTGGCGATCTTGCTCGCGGCCTTGGAGGTGCTGGCCGTGAGCGGCAACTTCTTCACCCTCTGCATGGCTTACCTGAACTGGCTGAACGTCCGCCTCATCCACAGCACGTTCCTCGGCGCGCAGGGCATCGGCACCAGTGCCGTCGTGGCCGCTGTCTTCCTCGTCGCCTGCGCCGTGGTGGGGTTCCGGTACGTGAAGGGGAACCCCCGGGCCCGGATGATCCTGGTGGCCGCGAACGCGCTGCTGGTCCTCCTGGGGCTGCTCTGGTTCGTGAAGTGTTATGCGCTGTCGCCCGAGCCGAACCCGAACGTGGCCCTCCTGGGGCTGGTCCTGCCGATGGTGACGCTGTTCCCGCTGCTGTGGCCGCTCATCTCGTTCCGTCCGGTTCCCCCCGCCGCCGGCCGGTAGGCGGCACGCGTCCGGCGCCGGCGCGGCCGGAGCGTCTCAGCGGATTCTTGATGACACCCCCGTCGCGCGGGCGTTACAATGCCCCCCTGTGGACCGGCGGGAAGGGAATCCTCGCGGGAAACGGGCACCTATGCGCAGGCCTCTGGCCACGAAACCCGAACGTCGGGCCATCCTCGGGGGGATGGTGCTGGCGGCCCTGTGGGCGTCGTGGGCGGCCAGCGCGGGCGAGGTGCCGGCCGGGGCCGCGCCGGACGCCGGCCGCCGCATCAAGCGCCTCGAGATCCGCGGAAACGACCGCGTCAGCGAGCACCGGATCCTGGGCCAGATGCGCCTGCGCGAGGAGAGCACCTACACGGCCACCGCGGCCGACGAGGACCTGAAGCGCATCTATGCGCTTGGCGAGTTCGACAACGTCGTCATCCGGCCGCGCGACGAGGCCGACGGCCTGGTGCTCGTGGTCGAGTTGACCGAGCGGCCGGTCCTGAAGGGCCTCGAGTTCGTGGGGGCCCGCCGCTTCTCCGAGGACGACCTCGCCAAAACGATCGGCGTGACGGTGGGCGGCCTGATCGACCGGCACAAGGTGTTCACGGGCGCCCGCGCCATCGAGCAGAAGTACCGCGACAAGGGGCACTACTTCGTCAGCGTCACGCTGGACGAGGAGCGCCTGGCCACGTCGCAGGTGGCCCGCTACACGATCGTGGAAGGGCCCCGCGTCCGCGTCCGGAAGGTCGAGTTCGTCGGCAACCATTCGGTGACGGCCGGCGAGTTGCAGGGGAAGATGACGACCCGCCCATGGTTCCCCCTGTTCGTCGCGGGGACGTTCGACGAGGAGCAGTTGGACCGCGACGTCGTGGCCGTGCGGAACTACTACGTGGACCAGGGCTTCCTGGACGTGCGCGTCCAGCGGGAACTGGAGTTCAGCGCGGACAAGACGCGCCTCGTGGTGCGGATGGTGATCGAGGAGGGCGTCCGGTACAAGGTCCGCTCGGTGGCGCTGGCGGGCATCGAGCGTTTCAGCCGCCCGCTCCTCCAGAAGCAGATGCGCCTCGGCGCGGGGACCTACTACACGGCCGAGGGCGCGCGGCGCGACACCGAGTTGATCCACGACACCTACGGCGAGGTCGGCTACATCGAGGCGCTCGTCCACCCCGTCGTCGACTTCGCCGAGGCGCCGGGCGAGGTCGACGTGACCTTCCAGGTCGAGGAGGGGCGCCAGGTCCGCATCGGCCGCATCCGCATCGAGGGGAACCGCCTGACCCAGGATAAGATCATCCGGCGCGAACTGCGGTTCTTCCCGGAGGAGCCGATCAACACGCTCCTCGTGGAGCGGGCGCGGAAGCGGCTGGAGGGCCTGGCCGTCTTCAAGCCGCAGTCGGTCGAGATCACGACCCTTGCCGGGCCCGATCCCGAGGTGCGCGACATCCTCGTCCGCGTCGAGGAGACGGAGACCAGCAACCTGATCCTGGGCGCCGGCGTCAGCAGCAATTCCGGCGTCCTCGGCAACATCTCGCTGGTCCAGCGGAACTTCGACCTCGCGGACTGGCCGAAGTCGAACGACGAGTTCTGGCGCGGCGAGTCCTTCCGCGGCGCCGGCCAGTACCTCGGCCTCATCCTGGAGCCCGGCACGGAACTCCAGCGCTACCGGCTCGACTTCCGCGAGCCGCGCCTCGCCGACTCGACCGTCGGCCTCTCCTCCAGCACGTTCTTCTTCCGGCGCGACCGCGACACCTACAGGGAGCAGCGCGTCGGCGAGAACGTCGGCCTCTCGAAGGAACTGTGGGAGACGTTCTCCGTGTTCGCCAACTTCCGCATCGAGGGGATCGACATCACGAACCTCGACGCCGACGTGCCGAAGGACCTGAAGGACGTCAAGGGCTCGTCGGCCCTGACGAGCATCGAACTGGGCGTCGCCAAGGATACGACCGACAGCCTCTTCTTCCCGACGGAGGGCTACCGGGCGAGCGCCTCGGTCGAGCAGGCGGGGGCGATGGGCGGCGACTACACCTTCACGAAGTTCGTCCTGGACGGGCGGCGGTACTGGACGGTCACGCGCGACGTCCTCGACCGCCGGAGCATCCTGGCCTTCCACGGGCGCCTGGGCTTCATCCCGAACGAGGCCCCGATCTTCGAGCGGTTCTACGCCGGCGGCACGGGGACGATGCGCGGCTTCGAGTTTCGCGGCGTCGGTCCGCGCGAGGGCTCGACGCCGATCGGCGGCGACTTCGTCGCGCTCGCCGCGGCCGAGTACCAGTTCCCCATCTTCGAGAAGAACCTGAGCGGCGTCCTGTTCTTCGACACCGGCACGGTCGAGAGGCGGATCACGCTGACCACGTGGCGGGCCGCCGTCGGGTTCGGCATCCGGTTCACCGTCCCGTTCTTCGGGCCCGTCCCGTTCTCGTTCGACTTCGGCTTCCCGATCTCCAAGGGCGACGACGACGAGACGGAGATTTTCTCGTTCTCGATCGGGACGGCTTTCTAGCGGCCGCCGGGGCAGGGCATGCCCGCCAGGCCGCGCGCGGCAGGCGGGCGTCGGGGCCAGAAAGGAGTTTCTCATGCGAGGGCGGAAGGGCGTGTCGGTGGTCGTGGCGGTCGCGACGATCCTGCTGGGCGCGGCGGTCGCGCGCGCCCAGGGCAAGGCTGGCATGGTCGACATCGTCGAGGTGATGAACGGCTACGAGCGCACCAAGGACGCGGGCGCCGACCTCCAGATGGAGCAGAACAAACTCAAGGGCGACTCCGAGGCCAAGGTGAAACGCCTCGATGACGTCCGCCTCCAGCGCGACGGGTTCAAGAAGGGCACCGAGGAGTGGAAGAAACTCGACGACCAGGCCCTCCAACTGGAGATGGAGATCCGGACCTGGGTCACCGTCGAGCAGGCCAAACTCGAGCGCAAGCACATGGACGTCATGCTCGACATGTTCCGCCAGATTCAGGCGGTCGTCGGCCGCGTGGCCAAGGAGAAGGCCCTCGACCTCGTCTACACGCGTTCCTTCCTCGACCCGCCCCAGATCGACGTCGCCGAGGCCACCGGCCTCGACGACCTGAAGGCCCGCATCGTCGGCCAGCGCGTGCTCTACCCGGTCGAGTTCACGGACATCACGAAGGACGTCCTGAAGATCCTGAACGACGACTATGCGGCCGCCAAGAAGAAGGCGGGCGACGAAAAGGCGCCGAAGGGCTGAGGACGCCGGAAGCGCGCGGCCCGCCGGGGGCCGCCCGCCGGCGGCCGCGGTCGAGCCCGACGGGACTTGCCGGCCCCGTCGGGCCTCGTCGTTCGTATAGAGGGGCAGGGGGGTGACCTGGCCGGCGCAGCGGCGGAGGTGACGATGCGGGCCCGTGGGTGCTGGGGGCGTCTGGCGGCGATTCTGGCGGCGGCCGCGGCGGTCGCTCCCGCAGCCGCCGACCAGGCCGTGTGGCTGCGGCCCGAGTGGACCGCCCGGCGCGTCTGCGACGTGACGGTCAAGCCGTCGGGCCAGCCGGGCGCCGAGGTGGGCGCCGTCACCTTCTACAGCGGCGGCCTCCTGAAGCCCGACGGTTCCGACGTCCGCGTCGCCGTCAAGGGCACCCGCCTCGTTCCGCACCGCGTCCTTCAGATCGGGCCGGGCGACCGCGTCCGCGTCGCCTTCGAGATCGCGGCGAACGAGTCCCGCTACTTCGTCTACTACGGCAACCCGGCCGCCGAGGCCCCCAAGCCGTGGGAGCCCGAGCGCGGCGTCCTCCTCGAGGCCCGTCTGTGGCCCGGGGGCGACTTCACCAAGTTCAAGCAGGTCCAGCAGGCCTGGCCCAAGGCCAAGCCCCTCGGCGCCGATTTCGTCAGTCACGTCTCCCTGGGCTTCAACCCCTTCGCCGACAGCGACCGGCACGTCGTCTTCCACTACGTCGGCTGGTTCGTCCCGCCCAAGGCGGGGGAGTACGAGATCGCCACGTCCAGCGGCGACGGGTCCTGGGTGCTCATCGACGGCAAGGAGGTCGTCTCCTGGCCCGGCCCGCACTCCCAGTCCGGGCACGCGCGGCACGTGGGCAAATGCGTCCTCACGGCCAAGGTGCACCGGCTGGACTACTGGCACGTCAAGGCGGACGGCCCGATGGTCGCGGTGGCGGCCTGGAATGCGCCCGGGGAGAAACGGTTCGAGGCCATTCCGCCCAAGGCCTTTCTGCCGGTGTCGGAGGCCGCCCTGGTCGAACTGGACCTGCGCGGTGAGACGATGGTGGCCGACTTCTTCCCCGAGCGGGCCGGCGAGACGTGGTGGCCGGATCAGTACGCCCAGACGATCCGGTTCGCGAACCTGTCGAGGGGCGTCAACCTCCAGCGCGGCGGCCGGTTCGACTGGGACTTCGGCGACGGCCAGAAGGGCACGGGCCCCACGCCGTCCCACGTGTACCTGGCGCCCGGGGACTACACCGTGACGCTGAAGGCGTCGCGCGGGACCCAGTCCAACACGTTCCGCACGAAGATCCGCGTCGAGCGCGACTGGTGGAAGCAGACCGAGCGCAAGATCGACCCCCCCAAGGCCTACGCCGAGCAGGTGGCGGCGTACGACCTGAAGGCGCTCGACCTGGCGTCGCTCGCGCTGGCGGTCTCGCTGTTTGAGCACGAGAAGATGACGGGGCCGCTCGCGGCCGCCGCCTCGGAACTCGCCCTCAACCGCAAGAAGGTGCCGGACGGCGCCCTGAAGTCGACGTGCCTCCTCCTGGGCCGCGCGCTCCGCGAGGCCAAGCGCGGCGAGGAGGCGGTCGCCGCCTACCGCCAGGTCGAGACGCGGCTCAAGGCCCCCTCCGACAAGGCCGAGGTCGCCGTCCAGATCCCCGAGACCCTCCTCGACGACCTGTACCGGTACGACGAGGCCCGGAAGGAGTACCAGCGGGTCCTGAAGGCGTATGCCTCCGTCGGCGCCGACCTGGAGGTGCGCCGGGCCCAGATCGGCATGGGCGACATCTACCGCCACGCCGGCGACTTCGCGAAGGCCCAGGCGGCGTACCGGGCGGCCGCGGCCATCCGCGTGACGGCCGGGTCGGCCAACGAGATGGCCGTCCGGATCGGCACGCTCGCGCGCTACGTCGAGGAGTACACGCGCGAGCGCGACTGGGAATTCGTCCAGCAGTACCTGAAGGACTGGGCCTGGGAGTTCCCCGAGGAGAAACTGAGCGGCCACTGGTCGCTCCTGCGGGCGCAGGCGCTCGTGACCCAGGGCGACCGCGAGGAGGCCCTCCGCGAGGCGATGGACGTCACCGCCGCCAACCCCCACAGCCCCTACGCCGTCCGCCTCCTGATCCTCGGCGGGGAGTGCCTGAGTTTCCTCGGCCGCAAGGACCAGGCCCGCGCCCTCCTCCAGACGGCCGTCGACGACTACCCGGAGGACCCCGACCAGGACCACGCGCGGGAGATCCTCCAGACGCTCGGCGGCCAGGCGAAGCCCGAGGCCAAGGAACCGGCCGCCGGGAAACCTCCGGCCGAGAAGCCCGCCGCCAGGCCGCGCCCCGCCGGCTGAGCGCCGGCGCTCGCCGCCGGTCCGCTGCTGGCCCCCCGCGGGGAATTGTGTTGACGCCGGTGGGGGGTTTCCCGTAGATAAGGCTACCGGCGAACGTAGCAGATGTGACCGGGCAAACCTCTTCCGCCGGGGTTTGCCCTGCGTGTTTCTGCAACCTGCCGAGGCCAGGACGGCCTGGTGAGATAGGCTCCAAGGAGATGGGGATGAGTTTCGCGGAATTCGTCAACTACAAGGCCGTCGAACTGGCGCGCCACGTCGTCCGCATGACCGCCGCCGCGGGCTCCGGCCACCCCAGTTCGAGCACCAGCCTGGCCCACCTCACCACGGTGCTCATGTACCACAAGATGCGGTACGACCTGGCCAATCCGTGGAACCCGCTGAGCGACCGGCTCGTCCTGTCGGAAGGCCACGCCGTCCCGATCATCTACGCGGCCTATGCCGACCTGGGCGGTGTCGTGGGCGCCGACCCCAGGCACGGCCGCAAACTCACCCTCGACGACCTGGGCACCCTGCGCGAGATCCAGAGCGTGGTCGAGGGCCATCCGAACCCGGCGTTCGGATTCCCGTTCTTCGACGCGGCTACGGGGTCGCTGGGGCAGGGTGTCAGCGTGGCCGCCGGCCTCGGCCTGGCCGCCCGCATGGACGGCATCGACAAGACGATCTACGTCCTCTGCGGCGACGGCGAGAGCCGCGAGGGCCAGATCTGGGAGGCCATCGACTTCCTGGCCGACCAGAAACTCGCGAACGTCCGCGTCATCTTCAACGCGAACGGCATGGGCCAGAGCGACTACGTCAGCCCGCAGCAGGGGCCCGAGGCCCTGGCCGCCAAGGTCAAGGCGTACGGCCTGCGGCCGATCACGATCGACGGTCACGACCCCGAGGCCATCTCGAAGGCCCTGTCGGCCAAGGCGACCGGCGGCCGGCCCCCGGTGGTCATCGCCAAGACCGTCAAGGGCTGGGGCGTCCGCGAACTCCAGCAGGTCGGCTACCACGGCAAGCCCCTCTCGGCGAAGGACGTGGAGGCGGCGCTCGAGGAACTGAAACTGCCCGCCCTCAAGCCCGACCTGGTCCTGTGCCCGGCCATGCCGAAGGGCGAGGCGCCGGCGGCGCCGGCGGGGCCGATCGCGATGCCCGACCCCGACTTCGTCGCCCTAGCCGAGGGGACCAAGTTCGTCGGCGGGGCGGAGAAGCGGAAACTGGCGACGCGGCAGGCGTACGGCCTGACGCTGCGGGCCCTCGGCCGCGCGTCGCCCCGCGTCGTCGCCCTCGACGCCGACGTGTCGAACTCCACCTTCTCCGAGATCTTCCGCAAGGAGTTCCCGGACCGCTTCGTCGAGTGCCGCATCGCCGAGCAGAACATGGTGTCGGTGGCGGCGGGCCTGGCGGCGGCCGGCAAGATCCCCTTTGCCAACACCTTCGCGAAGTTCTTCGCGCGGGCCTACGACCAGGTCGAGATGGCGGCCAACACGTGCGCGAACCTGAAACTCGTCGGCAGCCACTCGGGCGTCAGCCTCGGCGCCGACGGGCCCAGCCAGATGGGCGTCGTCGACGCCGCCTTCTTCGGGTCGCTCGCCAGCGTCCGGACGCCCAAGGGCCATCCCGCCTGCATCGTCCTGAACCCCTGCGACGCCGTCAGCACCTACAAACTCGCCTGCCTGATGGCCTCCTACGAGGGCATGGCCTACATGCGGACGCTGCGGCCTGAGGGGCCGTTCCTCTACCCGCCCTCCGAGGTTTTCCACCTGGTGGGCCAGAAGGTGCTCGCGAAGGGCCAGGACCTGACGGTCGTCGCCTGGGGCTACATGGTGCTGGAGGCCCGCAAGGCGATCGACGCCCTGAAGGGCGAAGGCATCGCGTGCGGCCTGGTGGACGCCTACAGCCTGCCCCTGGCGGATGACTTCCTCGAGGCGATCGGGGCGGGCGAGGGCACGCGGCTGCTCGTCGTCGAGGACAACTACGCGGGCGGCATCGGCAGCGCGGTCGCGACCGCCGCGGCCGCGCGCGGCAACGTGCACGTGACGACCCTGACGCCGGCGCGGATGCCGAAGTCCGGCAGGACCGCCGACGACGTCCTGGCGTACGTGGGCATCGATTGCGGCAGCATCGTGCAACGGGTCAAGGCGATCCTCGGCAAGGCCTGAGCGGCCGGTCCCTGCCGAGGTGGCCGGAGGGCGCCACGCGGGCGGCGCCCCGTTCCGGCAAGGGGAACACGGCGGCCGCGCGAGACCGAGGCCCCCATGTCCTTCACCGACCGGATCCTGGGCGAGGGGATCACCTTTGACGACGTCCTGCTCGTGCCGGCCTTCAGCGAGGTCGTGCCGCGCGACGTCGACACCTCCACCCAACTGACGCGGTGCATCCGCATCCACATCCCCATCGTCTCGGCCGCCATGGATACCGTCACCGAGGCGATGCTGGCCATCGCCCTGGCCCAGGAGGGCGGCATCGGCATCATCCACAAGAACCTCTCCGTGGCCGACCAGTGCCGCGAGGTCGAGAAGGTCAAACGCAGCGCCAACGGCATCATCCCCGACCCCGTCACGCTCGGGCCCCGCGAACGCGTCGCCACGGCCCGGCGCGTCATGGACCAGAACAACATCTCGGGCATCCCGATCACCGAGGACGGGCGGCTCGTGGGCATCCTGACGCGGCGGGACCTGAAGTTCCACATGGACGAGCAGTTGCCCATCGCCGACGTCATGACCCACGAGAACCTCATCACCGCCTCCGCGGGCACCAGCCTGGAGGAGGCCGAGAACATCCTCCTGCGCCACAAGGTCGAGAAACTGCCCCTCGTGGACGACGCGGGCCGTCTCGTCGGCCTCATCACCATCAAGGACATCGAAAAACTCCACAAGTTCCCGCACGCCTGCCGCGACGAGGGCGGCCGCCTGCGCGTCGGGGCCGCCGTCGGCGTCCTCGACTACGAGCGGGCCGAACGCCTCATCGAGAAGGACGTCGACCTGCTGGTCGTCGACACGGCCCACGGCCACTCGGCCAACGTCCTGGAGACCGTCAAGGCCCTGCGGGCCAAGCACGACCTCCAACTGGTCGCCGGCAACGTGGCGACGGCCGAGGCCGTGGCCGACCTCGTCAAGGCCGGCGTCGACGGCGTCAAGGTGGGCATCGGGCCCGGCTCGATCTGCACCACCCGCGTCGTCTCGGGCGTCGGCGTGCCGCAGATCACCGCCATTGCCGAGTGTGCCCGCGAGGCCGACCGCGCGGGCGTCCCCGTCATCGCCGACGGCGGCGTCCGCCACTCCGGCGACATCACCAAGGCCCTGGCCGCCGGGGCCTCCTCGGTCATGCTCGGCAGCCTCCTGGCGGGCCTCGACGAGTCGCCCGGCCAGGTCATCATCTACAAGGGACGCACGTTCAAGGCCTATCGCGGCATGGGGTCGCTGGGCGCCATGGTCGAGGGCTCTGCCGACCGCTACGGCCAGGGCGCGGAGCGCAACCGCGGCGACAAACTCGTCCCCGAGGGCGTCGAGGGCCGCGTCCCCCACCGCGGACGCCTGGCCGACTTCGTCTACCAGTTGGTCGGCGGCGTCCGGGCCGGCATGGGCTATTGCGGCTGCCGCACGATCGAGGAACTCCGCACGCGGTCGAAGTTCCGCCGCGTCAGCTACGCCAGCGTCATCGAGAGCCATCCCCACGACATCGCCATCACGCACGAGGCGCCGAACTACAGCATCCCGCCCACCCAGATGGAGTAGGCGACGGCCATCACCGGCCGCCGCGCCGGCCCCCTCACCCGGCCTTCGGCCACCCTCTCCCTCAGGGAGAGGGGGCGGGGGTGAGGATGGCTCCTGCCTTGGCTGGTGATTTGCGGCCGGGGCCGCCGTTCCGCCCCGCCGGGTGCTGTTGTGCCCTTCGAGCCCGCCCCGGGAGGGGCGGGTCGCCCCCGCCCGCGGAACCCGCTCGCCTGCCCCCCGGTTTTGCTGTAAGTCACCTTGTTACACGGCGAAAACCGGGGTACCGGGCGCGGAATTTGGCGATTTTTCGGGTCCCCGGCCGGCCAAATCGGCCTTGGCGCTAGCGCCAGGGGCGTCGGCCGTCCGGAATGTTAAGATAGGCAAGACAAACCGTGTCGTTTTACGATCGTTTTTTGACGCTTTGCGCCCGAACTTTGACACTTTTAGTCGGTTTTCCGGCGCTTTTGACCCGCTTTTTACCCCCTATGGGTAGAGAGTCCTCCATAACACTTACGTGAATGACGGACTCGCCCTGTCCGAAATAGGGCCAGAATCGGAGTCGCGGGGTCGTATTTCGCCGCAGAGAGCGCAAAGGACGCAAGGGCAGGCACTTACGATTGCAGAATGCAGGAGGAACGGCGACGGCGGCTCACGCAAAGGCGCAAAGGCCGCAAGGGAAGGCACTTACGATTGCAGAATGCCGAGTAGACGACACGGCCCGCAAAGTGCGGTAACTGGGCAACTTGGGTAACCGAGCCTGCCTGCCGGCAGGCAGGTGCCTGAGTGCCGAAGTACCTGAGTACCTGAGGAACTAAAACGGCCACGGCACGGCGCCTCACGCCGGCTCGCCAAGCCTGGCCGGATTTGGCTTGGACCCGGGGCACCCAGCGCAGACAATCATGCCATGTCAACGCCGGAGCGCCAGCCTGGGATGACCCCCGCCGAGTTCGTGGCGAAGTGGCGCCCCGTCACCCTGGCGGAACGCGCGGCCAGCCAGCAGCATTTCATCGACCTGTGCCGCCTCCTGGGCCAGCCGACCCCGGCGGAATACGACGCCACGGGGGCCGAATACACGTTCGAGAAGGCCGTCGCCGTCACAGGGCCGGCCTCGCGCGGCTCCAAGGGCGACCGGGGATCCGTCGACGTCTGGTGGCGCGGCAGGTTCGGCTGGGAGTATAAGCGCAAGGAGAAGTACAAGACGCTGGAGGACGCCTATCGGCAGTTGAACCAGTACCGCGAGGCGCTGGAGAACCCGCCGCTGCTCGTGGTCAGCGACATCGCGCGGATCGAAATCCACACCAACTTCACGGGCACGCTGCCGCGCGTCCACACGATCACGCTGGAAGACCTCCCCGCCCCGGCGAACCTGGACCGCCTGCGCCGCGTGTTCGAGGACCCCAATTCGCTCTCGCCCGCGCTGGAATCGGAGAAGGTCACGCAGGAGGTCGCGCGGCGGATCGGCGCGATCGCCGACACGCTGCGGCCGCGCAGCAAGAGTGCCCAGGCGGCCGCCCACTTCCTCATGAAGTGCATGTTCTGCCTTTTCGCCGAGGACGTCGAACTCCTGCCGCAAAAGCTCTTCTTGCGCCTTGTGGAGAAATGGCAGCACCAGCCCCACGAATTGCAGCCCCGCATGACGGACCTGTTTGGCCGGATGCGGGACGGCGGCCACTTCGGGGTGGACCCAATCCGCTGGTTCGACGGTGGGCTGTTCGACAAGGCCCCCGCCCTCAGGCTGACCCACAGCGAGATCGCCATCCTCATGGACGCCGCGCGGCAGGACTGGGGCAAGGTCGAGCCGTCCATCTTCGGCACCCTCTTTGAGCGGTGCCTGGACCCGGGGAAGCGGGCCCAGATCGGCGCCCACTACACGAGCCGCGCGGACATCCTGCTGGTCGTGGAACCCGTGGTGATGGCCCCGCTGCGGCGGGAGTGGACCGCCGTCCGCGAAGAAGTGGAAAAACAACTCACTCGCCGCCGCAACGCTAGAGGCAAGCGCAAGGAAGACGACAGCAGAGCCAAGCGCAAGGCAGACGCAGCCATCAACCGCGCCATCCAGGATTTTGACCATCGCCTGAGTTCCGTCCGTATCCTCGACCCGGCCTGCGGGAGCGGGAACTTCCTGTACGTGGCGATCCAGCAACTCCTGGAACTGGAGCGGGAGGTCGTGCAGTTCGCGTCGCGGCCGGAGATCGGGCAGGCGTTTGCGCCGCGGGTGCGGCCGACGCAACTCGCGGGCATCGAGATCAACCGCTTCGCCGCCGAACTCGCCCAGGTGGTCCTCTGGATCGGCTACCTCCAGTGGATGCACGATTACCACTACCCCATCCCGAGCGACCCGATTCTGGATGAGTTCCAGAACATCGAGTGCCGCGACGCCATCTTGGACTTGGCGAACCCGCAGAAGCCAGTACCCGCCCAGTGGCCGGAGGCGGAGTTCGTCATCGGGAACCCGCCGTTCCTGGGGTCCAAGATGTTCCGCAAGTGGGGCCTCTCGGAGGATTACGTCGCGGCGATGTACGCGGCCTATGACCTGCCGAAGGCGTCGGACCTGTGCTGCTACTGGTTCGAGCGGGCGCGGCAGACCGTGGAGCATGAGCCTTCGACGCGCGTCGGCCTCCTGGCCACGCAGGGCATCCGCGGCGGCGCGAACCGCGCGGTGCTGGAGCGCATCAAGAAGTCGGGCGACCTCTTCATGGCCTGGTCCGACCGGAATTGGGTCCTTGACGGGGCGAACGTCCATGTGTCCATCGTCGGCTTTGACAACGGCAATGAAAGGGCGCGCGTCCTCGATGACGCGAGCGTTCCGACGATCAACGCTGACCTGACGAGCGACATGGCCGCCGCCACGGCCCGGCCGCTGGCAGAGGACCAGGGCATCGACTTCATGGGCGTGACCCCTTCCGGCAAGTTCCAGGTAGGTGTGGAACTGGCCCGCCAATGGCTTGCGCTACCAAATGCAACCGGATGCTCCAATGCCGATGTGCTTCACCCTTGGCTCAATGCCAAGGAGATCACTGGCCGCCCCACAGGCAAGTGGATAATCGACTTCGGTTGCGAGGTTGACTTGGCGCAGGCCTCAAGGTATGAGGCTCCGTTCGAGTACGTTCGTAAGCAAGTCGCCCCGCAACGCGCGGATTACCGGACGGGCAAGCGGGCCTACTGGTGCTTCGAGCGCCCGCGGCCTGAAATGCGTGGGGCAATTGGGGCGCTGGCGCGCTACGGTGCGTGCGCACTCGTTTCAAAGCACAGGGCATTCGTATGGCTGCCCCCACAAGTGCTAGTGGCCAACTTGGTTATCGCTTTTGCCCGGTCGGACGACTACTTCCTCGGCGTCCTGCACAGTAGCGTGCACGAGCTGTGGGCACGGCGAATGGGAACGCAACTGCGAGAGGTTGAGTCGGGGTTCCGTTACACGCCGACGACGTGTTTCGAGACGTTTCCCCTGCCGTGGGCGCCGGGTGCGGAGCCGACGGGTGATCCCCTGTACCGGCGCATCGGCACGGCCGCGGCGGCCCTCGACGCCCAGCGCGAGCGGTGGCTGAACCCGCCCGAGTGGATTGAGCCGATCGCCCAGGGCGTGGACACGGCGGATGCCTTTTCCGACGTGCCGCCGGAGGCGCGGCCGCTCCTTCGCCTCTCGGCCATCCAGGCCGTGGCCGCCAGGGACCCGCGCCTGCGCGGGCGGACGCTCACGAACCTGTACAACGAGCGGCCGACGTGGCTGCGCCTGGCGCACCTGGAACTGGACCGGGCGGTCCTTGCCGCGTATGCGCGGGTGGACGCGGAAGGCGGCTGGGCGGGAGACTGGGCCGACGTGTGGGAACCGGCGGGGGCCGGGCAGCCCCTGCCGAAGGGCCATCCCCTGGCCGTGCGGCGGGCCGAGATCGACGGCCGCGTCCTGGCTAACCTCCTGCGGCTGAACGGCGAGCGGGCGGGCTAGAATCCGCGTGGGTGCAGAGCACCCACCCTACAGACTCAGGCAACGGCCACGGCGGCGGAAACGCACGGCGAGCCCCCTCCGCTTCGGTCGGGGTGACACCCGGCGCGGGCGGATAGCACTGGCGGGCTAGCCGCCAGTGGCACCCGGCGCGGCGCATCGACCGCGTGGGTGCAAGCACCCACCCTACAGACTCAGGCAACGGCCACGGCGGCGGAAACGCACGGCGAGCCCCCTCCGCTTCGGTCGGGGTGACACCCGGCCCTACGACGACGACTGGAGGGTGTCCTGGCCGGGGGTGTCGACGCGTTCGCGGGCGGCGATGAGGCGCTGCTCGGCGCTGTTGAGGTAGTTGTCGCGGTCCTTATCCCAGT
>Ga0315294_10005319_pt1 | contig 14112 bp, 14 predicted proteins | sample YL17G13_40_MG_FD_203626 | JGI IMG/M metagenome (GOLD analysis project Ga0315294, IMG submission 203626) | Sediment microbial communities from Yellowstone Lake, YNP, Wyoming, USA - YL17G13_40 | ecosystem: Environmental > Aquatic > Freshwater > Lake > Sediment | place: USA: Wyoming | collected... | reverse complement strand
TATCTAAGGCTGCTCTTTCGGTTTTAAGAGCAATACAAAAAGAAAAATTACTTAGCAATGCTAAAGAGATGGGGGATTATTTATTTTTAAAACTAAATGAACTAAAAAATAAATACACCGTGATAAAAGAGGTTAGGGGCTTAGGGCTAATGGCTGGCGTGGAGTTAAATATTGAAGGTAAAACCATAGTAGAGAAGTGTATTGAAAAAGGCCTTTTGATTAATTGTACGCATGAAAGAGTCTTAAGGCTTATGCCAGCATTAAATATTACCAAGAGAGAGATTGATAGGGCTGTAGGTATATTAGATAATGTATTGTCCCGAGTGTAGTTTCCGCTTTTGTGTTTCTTCGGGATCCCGCTGGAAACTAATTTGATAGGAGGGAAAAGGTCAATAACATGAAAAAATGTCTCGTTTCTATTAAAGATTTAACCTCTAAAGAAATCGAAGATATATTTAGTCTTACGGATAAACTTAAAAAAAACAAGGATAAATTTAGTTCGGTATTAGCGGGCAAGACCCTGGCACTTATCTTCCAAAAGCCCTCTAATAGAACTAGGGTTTCTTTTGAGGTGGGTATGTACCAATTGGGCGGTTATTCTATATATTTAGGTCCTGATGAGATAAATCTTGGAGTAAGAGAATCTATCAAGGATGTTGCTAAGACTCTTTCTCGATATGTCGACGGAATTGTCCTAAGAACTTTTGAGCACCGCAATGTTTTAGAGATGGCTAAATTTGCAAGTGTACCAGTAATAAATGGCCTATCGGATTCTTCGCATCCTTGTCAGGCCTTGGCCGATATCTATACTATAAGAGAAAAGTTTTCCCGCCTCCCGTTACAACGGGATCCCGCCTCTAGTGGGAAAAGCAGGGTCCCGCAAAATGCGGGAAGAAAATTTAAAGGTGTAATTTTAGCTTATGTTGGAGACGGGAATAATGTTTGTAATTCTTTGCTTTATACCTCGGCCAAAGTCGGACTGAATATGAATATAGGTACGCCAGAAGGATATGAACCGGACAGAACAGTTTTAAAGGAAGCACAGTCTATCGCCAAGGCCAAAAATGCCACAATAAATTTATTTAATAGTCCAAAAGAGGCGATTAAAGGAGCGGACGTAATATATACCGATGTCTGGGCAAGTATGGGGCAGGAAAAGGAGGCAGAAGAAAGGAAAAAGATATTTAAAGACTTTCAGGTGAGCAGAGATTTAGTTAAATTAGCCAAGAAAAACGTATTGATTATGCACTGCTTGCCAGCGCATCGAGGCGAAGAGATAACCGATGAGGTTATTGATAGTAGAAATTCTATAGTTTTTGAACAGGCAGAGAATCGCTTGCATGTTCAGAAAGCCATTCTTACCACATTGCTAAAATAATAATAGATAGACTCTAGCTTTTAAGAATCTATTATTGCATTAAAAAATTCAGGGGGGTTCTGATGACGAAAAATGGATTTACTTTAGTAGAACTTCTTGCGGTCATTGTGATTATTGGTATCTTAGGCACTATAGCTGTCACTCATTATATTGGCGTACGGGAGCAGGCCTTGGATAAAGAAGCCATTATAGTCTTAAAGATACTCCAGGCTGCTGAGAAGAGTTATTACGTAGATATGAATAAATATTATCCTGCACCAGCGGCTAGCGACTCGGTTATAGCCACAATCATTAGTAATCTTAAAGTCTCTATATCTTTGGGTTCTCCTGTGCGTTGGACTTACACAGTATTTTGTACCGGTTGTAGCAAGGCGGTTCGCAATGGAGGTGATGGACGAGTCTGGCTTTTGACTAGTAATGATACAGATGGTGAGCCTGATAAAGTAACAACAGGCGACTGTCCATCCACCTGCCCTTAAAAAATAATCTTTGTAATCATTGCAGGTTTGTAATTTGATAATATAGGTGATAAAGTGAGAAAAATAGTGCTGGCGTATTCCGGGGGGTTAGATACATCCTGTGCAGTAAGATGGCTAAGAGAGCAGGGATATGATGTAATCTGTTTTATTGCGGATTTGGGACAGGGTGAGGATTTCCAGGCAATTGAAGACAGGGCTTTGGCAGCAGGCGCCTCAAAAATTTATATCAAAGACCTTCAGGATGAATTTATTGAAGATTTTATCCTTCCGGCCTTAAAGGCAAATGCTATTTATGAAGGAAAGTATCTTCTTGCTACAGCATTAAGCAGGCCCTTGATTGCCAAACATCTTGTAGAGATAGCCCATAAAGAAAAAGCGGATAGCGTAGCCCATGGCTGCACAGGTAAAGGTAATGACCAGGTAAGATTTGAAGTTACTGTCGGCATACTGGAGCCGAAATTAGAAGTTATTGCCCCGGTTAGAGTTTGGGAGTTTAAGTCTCGGGATGAAGAGATAGAATATGCGAGGATACACAACATTCCTATTGATGTAACCAAGAAAAAACCCTACAGTATCGACAGAAATATTTGGGGAGTAAGTATTGAGGCAGGTATTTTGGAGAATCTGGAACAGGAACCACCTGAAGATGCGTATTTGATAACCAAAAGTCCAACCGGGCAATCTACATACCCTAAATATGTAGAAATTTATTTTGAAAGAGGAGTACCCAAAAAGATAGACGGCAAAGCCTGTAAATTAAAAAAATTAATCAGCCAGTTAAATGAAATCGGCGGGCTTTATGGTGTAGGTAGAACTGACTTAATCGAAAATAGGCTGGTGGGTATTAAATCGAGAGAGATTTATGAGGCACCCGCGGCAACCATACTTTATACCGCGCACAAGGAGCTTGAGAGTTTAGTCTTGGATAGGGAATTAGCGCATTTTAAAGAAATCGTGGCGCTTAGATATTCCGAGTTAGTATATTATGGCCTTTGGTATTCTCCCTTAAAAGAGGGATTAGATGCTTTTATTAACTCTACACAGAGACGCGTTACCGGCTCAATTAGATTAAAGTTATTTAAGGGAAGCTGCACTGCCGTAGGCAGGAAATCAAAGTATTCGCTATACAAAAAAGAACTTGCAACGTATGGTAAAGAAGATAAATTTAATCAGAAATTAGCCGAAGGGTTTATTAAGATTTGGGGGATGCCGTATAAAAGATAGATTTAAAAAGGAGTTTATGATGCTTGAAAGCAAAGCAGGAGTAATTTTGGGGTTGTTTTTTGTTTTTTTCTTTGTTTCTTTGCTTGCGGACATAGTGGCTCAACAAGAATCCGTCACCATCACCACCTATTATCCTTCGCCGTATGGTTCCTATAATGAATTGGATAGCAATATGGTAAGATATAACTATCAAACCGCATTGCCTACCTGTGATGCTACGTTAGATGGCATGACTATGTATGGAACTAATGACGGAGTAAAAGACCTCTATTTGTGTAAAGACCTAACGTGGGTTTCTTTATCAGAGCCTGCTGCCATGTTGGGGGGGTATGACTTAGGAGGTTATACTAGAACCCTATATTTCGAAGCTCAGAGTTCGTCGTCTTATGAATATATGGATGGTGGAAATTGGAGTCTTTATGCTCCATTGGCGCCACCTTTAAATCAAGTAGTAGCCTCTCATTATACGGACTATCTTGGTCACGACTGGCTGCAGATAAATTTCAAGGCTCAACCTGCAGGAAATTACAATTTTACCTGGCAAGCGGATGTCGACGTCGACCAATATGATTCGGTGACCAAAAATCATTATGGACGCTTAAGTGTTTATCGTGCCGACGTAGGGAATGAAGATATTACCGAGAATTTGTATGATACTGCACGCAAAGATGAATCAGCTCCTACACCAGGAGACTGGACGAATTCAGACAATTATAGTACCCACAAAATAGAAAGGACATATACAAAATATTTCCCCCGGCGTTCTACTACAGTTGACGTTAACAAAAGATATCGGATTTCTGTATACAAGAATACAGGTACGAATTATCTACGTGTCAGGGTAAATAATGCTACTCTAACCGTTTCGCGCGCATCTGATTAATAAAGATAGATATCTAATTTTAAGATCGGGTCTTAAAATCCATTGAAATTAAATAAATTAGAAGACCCGATCTCGAAAGCATAAAGAAGAGGAAGAGATGAAAAAGAAATTATGGGGAGCAAGATTCAAGAAAAAAATCGACCCATTAGTTGAAAAATTTACTCAGTCTATACAATATGACTATAAGCTTGCTACTTATGATTTAATCGGCTCCATATGTCATGTCCAGATTCTAAAAAGAAGCGGTTATTTGACAGGCGCTGAGGCATCTAAGTTAATCCAAGGCTTAAAGTCCATTTATTTTGTAATCAAGAATAAGCCCCTGCATCCCAAAGATAATGAAGAAGACATCCATACCTACATCCAGAACGCATTAGAAAGGAAAGTAGGCAATGTCGCTTTAAAACTGCACACCGCCAGATCGAGAAATGATCAGGTGGTGTTTGCAACGAAGTTATATTGTCTTGAGGCTATAAATGCACTCATAATTAATATTGGAGAATTAATTAATGCAATAACCAGATTAGCAAATAAAAATCTCCATATTATTATACCAGGTTTTACACATATGCAGCATGCCCAGCCAGTATATTTGAGTGATTATCTTTTAGCATATAAAGCTATGTTGAATCGCGACGCGGTTAGATTAGAAAAAATATTTGCAAATATTAAGCCGAGTTTAGGGGCGGGTGCTTTAGCTGGAACCCCTATTCCATCAGCTGAATATGCTTTTAACGCCTGGAGGCTATTACAAAAAGAACTAAAAGATTTTAAAGAAACATTTAATCTTAATGTTACGAATAATTCGTTAGATGTAGTAAGCGATAGAGATTTTGTTATCGAAAGTATTAGTACCTTATCTATTATTGCTATGCATTTATCGAGATTATCTGAAGACTTAATCATTTGGTCAACTAAAGAATTTGATTTTGTTGAGATTGACGAAGCTTTTTGTACCGGCAGTTCGCTGATGCCGCAAAAGAAGAATCCGGATGTATTAGAGCTGATAAGAGGATATACAGGAAGATTATATGGTAATCTGGTGAGCGTTTTAACTATGATGAAAGGTCTACCTTTAACCTACAATAGAGACATGCAATTGGATAAAGAGTCATTGTTTAATTCATTTGAGATAGTTTCGAGTGAATTAAAAGTGCTCACTGGTTTGATAAAGACACTCAAATTTAATGAAGAGAAAATAAAGGAGCATTTAAAAGATGAATCTTTATACGCCACTGATTTAGTGTATTATCTGGTCGATAAAAAAATTCCTTTTCAAGAAGCGCACACGATTGTGGGTAAGTTAGTAAAATATTCTCTTGATAATGAAATAGAGATTAAAGATATGCCGGAAAACTTATTGAAGAAGTTTTCTAATAAGTTTGTGAAAAAGGAAATAGTTAAGCTATTTGAACCTTTAGTTTCAGTTAAATCCAAAAAATCAATTAAAAGATAGGGCGTCCTTAAATCCAATCGGAAGCACGTCCCTTGATTTATTAAGACTAATAATAAAGGAGGCGATTTGTGTTTAGGAAGATTTTAACCTTAGGTATAATGTTGACTTTTACCTCTTTTGCCTATGCCCAGCAAGAATCCGTCACCATCACCACCTATTATCCGAGTCCCTATGGAGTATATAATGAGCTAAGACTTTACCCTAATGCATCGCCGCCTTCTACCTGTGACATTAACAATGAGGGAGCTATGTATTATGACTCAAGTATCCATAACTTGAAGGTGTGTAGATATAACGGAACCGCCTACGCCTGGGAGATATTAGGAGGGGGGTTCTCATCGTGTACAACAGTAAGCAACACTTGCTCCGCTGACGTTTGTAGTGTAGACTGCCCTGGAGAATATACTGTTGTTTCAGGAGGATGGGAGGGATGGAAATTTGACAATATAGATTGCAATAAACCTATACCTGGGGGAAATGGTTGGGAAGTATGTAATACGGGAGGTGGTGCTACTGGTACGACCGTCTTTGCAATATGTTGTCGATGAGGTATCTTCCGGAAATAAAAAGTAAACTTTTTCAATCGGATTTTATGTGGATGGCCTTCAGTCAATAAAAGAAAATCAGGGACGCTCCCCAAAGTATCATCCTTTTGAGTTGTAACTGATTGGTATAAAATTAGTAAGAAGTGTCTTTGTTGAAGAGACATTATGCACGAATTTAAATATAAAAGAAATAATCTTTATTGCAAAGATAATAAAGGAGGCGATTTATGCTTAAGAAGATTTTAACCTTAGGTATAATGTTGACTTTTACCTCTTTTGCTTATGCCCAGCAAGAATCCGTCACCATCACCACCTATTATCCTTCACCTTATGGAAGTTATAAGGAATTAAGGGCACAACGTGTAGCCATAGGAGGTACCTATTACGATACTAGCCAGTACTGCTGGTCATCTGATACTTGCACTAATCGAATTCCTGATGCTGCAAGTTTAGTAGTCGAAGGCAACGTCGGCATCGGGACGTCATCACCGGGGTGCAAGCTTCATGTATATGGTTCTGGCGCGGCTTTGACAGTTGATTCTTCTGGGGTAACTAATGATTATGCATTAGTGCGTATTAAAAACAGCGGACGGGCTTGGGTATTGCAAGACGATGCCAATTCATTTGATTTTTATATAAGAGACGAAACGGCAAATACCTTTCCTTTTACTATAAAACCTGGAGCACCAAATTATTCTATATATATTGCTTCAAACGGCGACGTCGGCATCGGGACACCCAGCCAAAGCGCTAAATTAGATGTAGCAGGGACAATAAAAAGTTCTACAAAAAGCAATTTTTATACAACCACCATAGCACAATTAAAAACACTTAATTCTGATTGTGATATAACTACTCCAACCGGAGTACTTATGTGTATGAATAGCTGTAATAGATACTGTCAGGGATTAGGTTATTCAGGAGGGACGCTTGTTGAATGGTTTGATCCCAATGCTGGTTGTGCCTGTATACCATAAAATAAAGTTCTCTATTAATTGAGCTTAAGATCTTTGAATTTTTAGTGTGATCTCTGGGTAATTATTTAGATGACAGCAAGTTGTAATAAAAGTACTTCTAAATTATAAAACTAGAGAGATTTTAATGCACGAATTTAAATATAAAAGAAATTATCTTTATTGCGAGCAATTAAAAGTGCAAGATTTAGCCATGCGCTTTGGCACGCCTCTTTATATCTATAGTTACAAAACACTACTTGACCACTATTTTAAATTAAAAACTGCATTTAGGGAGATTAAGCCATTAATATGTTATTCGGTTAAAGCGAACTCAAATTTAGCTATATTAAGAGCACTAGTAGATAAAGGTGCGGGTTTGGATATTGTTTCTGGCGGAGAGCTTTTTCGCGCTATTAAGGTAAATTGTCCTTCAGAAAAAATTGTCTATGCTTCGGTAGGCAAGACGGATAAAGAAATAGAAGAGGCAATAAGAAGAAGAATCCTGTTTTTTAACGTCGAGTCATTACCTGAATTAGAAAATATCAATCGCATCGCTAAAAAACTCCGTAAAATTACTAATGTCGCCATACGCATCAACCCCGATATTGAGCCAAAGACGCACAAATTTATTACTACCGGCAAGATTACCAATAAATTCGGTATAGATTTTAATAGTGCCTTTAGAATATTATTGTTGCGGCACAATTTTACAAATGTAAGGATTTCGGGTTTACACATTCATATCGGCTCTCAAATAACGACTTGCGAGCCATTTGTAGCCGCGATAAGTAAGATGGTAAATTTTATTGCGCAGATAAAAAGAATGGGTATTAATTTAGAATATTTAAATATCGGAGGCGGTTTAGGTATTGTATATGATAAAGAAACACCCCAGACAGCCCAAAAATTCGCAGCCAGAGTATTGCCTTTGTTAAAAAGAACTAAACTAAAAATCATTTTAGAGCCGGGTAGGTTTATTGTGGGCAATGCGGGAATTTTAGTAACTAAAGTTTTATATATTAAATCTAGCCCTAAGAAAAAATTTGTCATTGTGGATGCAGGAATGAATGATTTGATTAGGCCTGCTTTGTATGATGCCTATCATCAAATTTTACCATTACGGACGATGCAGGACAGGCGAGGGACGAGAGAAAAGGTTGATATTGTAGGGCCGATTTGCGAAAGTGCAGATTTCTTTGCCAAAGAGAGAAAAATTTCTTTAGTTAAAGATGGCGATTATCTCGCCATTATGGGTGCTGGTGCCTACGGATTCAGCATGGCAAGCAATTACAATTCTCGCCGGCGGATAGAAGAGATTTTGGTTACTAAAGATAAAGCATTTGTAATTAGAAAAAGGGAGACTTACGCAGATTTAGTCCAAGATGAAATAATACCCTCAGGGTTCTAAGATGCAGAAAATTAATTTTACCAAGATGGTAGCTTCGGGGAATGATTTTATCGTTATCCCGTTATCCCGTTATCCCGTTATCCCGTTAAAAATGTTAGCCCGGCAAATTTGCGATAGGAAATATGGGGTGGGAGCAGATGGATTATTGATTCTGGATAAATCTAAAGTTGTGGATATTAAAATGCGCATATTTAATACGGATGGCTCAGAGGCCCAAATGTGCGGAAATGGAGCGCGTTGCGTTGCTTTATATGTGAGTAAAAGAAAAGTTAAAATAGAGACGAAGGCAGGTATCATTGTATCTGAAGTAAGTGACGATAGTGTTAAAATAAAACTCACTGACCCTAAAAATATAAAATTAAATATCCCTATTATAGTAAATAACCGCCAATTAAAGCTTAATTTTATTAATACCGGTGTTCCGCATACAGTTATTTTTGTTGAGGGCTTAAACAAGATTGATGTAGTTAGGCTTGGGCGGCAAATCCGCTATCACCGACACTTTGCGCCAGCTGGTACAAATGTGGATTTTGTAGAGCCGATAAACAATAATTCTCTAAAAATTAGGACTTATGAAAGAGGAGTCGAGGATGAGACCCTTGCCTGCGGTACAGGCGCAGTAGCATCTTCGCTTATCTTTGCTTTAAAAACAGATGCAGTCAATAAAGTTAATGTGCATACCCAGGGCGGCGAAATACTGAAAGTATATTTTTATAAGGATAACACAAAGATATCGGATGTTTGGCTAGAGGGTAAAGCCAGAATAGTTTACACTGGTCAAATATTTATTATAAATTAGTTTACAGTTTACTGTTTACAGTTAACAGCACTAATATTTGCGCTGCAAACTGCTACAGATGTTAACTGTACACTTTTTCGACTAAAAGGAGAAAGCGATGTTTAAAGGTTCGATTGTCGCAATAGTCACGCCATTTTCCGCCAAAGGCGCCCGCCTGCCGGACGGACAGGGATCCGCCTCCGGCGGCAAAAATTTAGTAGTTGACGAAAAGAAATTAAGGGATTTAATCGAATTTCACATCAAGAATGGAACTTCGGGAATTGTGCCTTGTGGGACTACGGGAGAGTCGGCAACACTATCTTTCCAGGAGCATGACCGGGTAATTGAAATTACTATTGAGCAGGTTAAGAAAAGAATACCGGTTATTGCTGGTACAGGTTCAAATGCAACTTCCGAGGCAATAATGTTGACGAAACACGCTGCCAAGGCAGGCGCAGACGCATCTTTGCAGGTTTCTCCATATTACAACCGTCCGACGCAAAAAGGCTTATATGAGCATTTTAAGGCAATTGCCGAATCCGTGGATATCCCAATTATTCTTTACAATATTGCCTCGCGCACAGGCGTAAATATCGAGCCTGAGACGGTAGCTAAATTAGCCCGCGATTGTAAAACAATAGTCGGCGTAAAAGAAGCATCGGGAAATCTGGATCAGATGTCGCGCATCAAACAATTGTGCGGGCAAAAATTTGATTTAATTTCCGGTGATGATAGTCTCACCTTACCTATATTAAGCATTGGTGGTACGGGCATAATTTCAGTAGTCGCTAATATTGTTCCCAAAGATGTTGCCAGTTTGGTAAGCGAGTTTGAGAAAGGCGATATTGCCGGAGCTCAGGCGATGCACTATAAGTTATTACCTTTAATTAAGGCTATTTTTATCGAGACCAATCCCATACCGGTTAAAACTGCGATGGGATTATTGGGAATGTGCGAGCCGGATCTTCGTCTTCCAATGTGTCCGATGTTGCCCGAGAATTTAGAAAAGTTAAAACAGGCATTGAGAGATTACGGTCTTTTAAAATAAGAAGGTTAAGGTCGAGGTTTGGGCTAAGATTTTCTAAAACCTTAGCCTAAACCTTAAGCCTTAAGGAGATCAATACGATGATTAAACTCGGGATTGCCGGCGTCTGCGGCAGAATGGGCAGGCGTATCTTTGAATTGGCATCTTACGATAGAGATTTTGAGGTAAACTTGGCCTTAGAAAAGAAAGGTACGCCTATGATTGGAAGGGAATTAGGAAAGCTTAAGGTATCTTCTAGTCCCGATGGCTTGTTTCTTGTAGATGTATTTGTGGATTTTACTACCCCTGAAGCAACTCAAAACAATTTAGATTATGTCGCCAAATATAAGAAGGCCTTAGTATTAGGCACAACCGGGCTCAACGACGCCCAGGTAAAAAAGGTTGAAGAGGTTTCCGGTGTTGTTCCTATAGTATTTTCTCCGAATATGGCAATAGGAGTGAATGTTTTATTTACGATGTTGCCAGAAATAGCGAAAAGACTGGGTCCGGATTATAGTATTGAGATAGTAGAGGCACATCATAAGAGAAAATTGGATGCGCCATCGGGAACAGCTAAGAAATTTGGCCAGATTTTGGCTGATGTAACGAAAAAAGAAATACCAACCCATGCAATCAGGTTAGGCGATATCGTGGGTGACCATACCATTATTTTTTGCGGTAATTCTGAGCGCATTGAAGTTAAACATCAGGCGCATTCACGGGACTTATTTGTCTTAGGCGCATTAAAGGCCGCGAAGTGGGTTGCGAATAAACCTGCAGGTCTATATTCAATGCAGGATGTGTTAAAAACTTAAAAGTAAAAATTCAAAAGGCAAAAGTTTAAAGAGTTGAAATATGTTTAAATTATCTAAAAAATTAGAGTCGCTTCCTACTTATTTATTTCTGGAGATAGATAAAGCAAAAAGAAAAGCGCGTGCTGAAGGCCGCAATATCATTGATTTGGGAATAGGAGACCCGGATCAGCCTACGCCAAGGCATATTATTGAGGCCCTGTATCAAGCAGCCCAAGATCCTGCTAATCACCGTTATGCATTGGATCAGGGTATGCCGGCTTTGCGCCGGGCAATTGCAGGTTGGTATAAAAGGCGTTTTAATGTCAATCTTAACCCCGATACTGAGATTTTGCCTTTAATCGGCTCAAAAGAAGGAATTGCGCATTTCCCCTTAGCCTTTTTAAATACGGGGGATTATGCTTTAATCCCTGACCCATGCTATCCGCCTTATAAAGGCGGCACTATCCTTGCCGGCGGCAAACCTTATCTTATGCCCTTAAGAGAATCAAACGTATTCTTGCCAGACCTGAAAAATATACCCACCGATATCCGCAAGAAAGCAAAATTAATGTTTATAAATTATCCTAATAATCCCACCTCGGCAACCGCAGAGAAAGATTTTTATGAGAAGATGGTTGAGTTTGCCCAAAAAAATCAAATTATCGTGATTTCAGACTTAGCATATTCGGAGATCGCCTATGATGGATACAGGCCAGCGAGTTTTTTAGAAGTCAAAGGAGCAAGAGAAGTAGGTATAGAGTTTCATTCCTTATCTAAGACCTATAATATGACTGGCTGGCGCATAGGCTGGGCCTTGGGCAATGCAAAATTAATATCCGCCTTAGCCAAAGTTAAATCGAATATTGATTCAGGGATTTTTTCGGCCATTCAATTAGCCGGTATTGCTGCTTTAGATGGACCGCAAGAGCACATCAAAAACATGTGTAAACTTTATCAAGAAAGGCGCGATATTTTAATTAGCGGCTTGAGATCTCTAGGCTGGCAGGTGAGGTCACCCCAAGCTACTTTTTATGTTTGGATAAAAATTCCGAAAAAAATAGATTCAATAAAGTTTGCCGGTACTTTGTTAGAAAAGTCAGATATTGTGGTAACTCCTGGTGTAGGATTTGGTAAGTACGCAGAAGGCTACATCCGTATGGCCTTAACCGTTTCCAAAGAGAGAATAGACGAAGCAGTCCAGCGCATAAAAAATACTGTCCGAATTTAAATCCATGTTTTGTTATATAGGGCTAGGTTCAAACTTAGGAGACCGCGCACTCAATATCCAGTTAGCAATAGAGAAGATTAAACAAATTCAAAACACAAAGATAACCAAGATATCTTCAATTATTGAGACTTTACCCGTTGGCGGACCAGCGCAAGGAAAATTTTTGAACGCTGCCATAGAAATTCAAACTAATATGTCTCCCCCAGAGCTACTTAAAAATTTGCAAACGATAGAGTCTGAATTGGGTCGCCTGCGCACGGTTAAAAATGGGCCACGCACCATTGATTTAGATATTTTGTTTTGCGAAGATTTGCAAATCCGGGAAAAGGATTTGATTGTGCCGCACCCCAGGATTAAGGAAAGAGAATTTGTTTTGGCCCCTTTAAGAGAGATTGCCCCAGATTTGGTTAAAAGGCTGTTTTTATGCAGATAATCAGGACAATTAAAAATTTAAGGAATGCAATAAATAGGACAAAGCTGAAGGGTAAGACTATTGGTTTTGTTCCTACTATGGGTGCATTACACCAGGGGCATCTTAGTCTTATGCGTCAAGCAGTTAAAGAGAATGATATTGTGGTAGCGAGTATTTTTGTTAACCCCACCCAGTTTGGGCCAAAGGAAGACTTTAAGAAATATCCGCGGAATTTAAAACAGGATGCTCGACTTTGCCGAAAAGTAGGCGTAGACATTATATTTTATCCGGATATAAAAGAGATGTACCCAGATAACTGTCAAACTTATGTCTCTGTCTTAGAGCTTAGCGATTGTTTGTGCGGCGAGTTTAGGTCTGGACATTTTAAAGGCGTGGCCACGGTGGTGGCCAAGCTCTTTAATATCGTTCAACCGGATGTCGCCTATTTTGGTCAAAAAGATGCACAACAAGCGATAATTATAAAAAAATTGGTTAGTGATTTAAATATGCCACTTAAGATAGAGATTATGCCTACTGTTAGAGATAAGGATGGTTTGGCTTTGAGTTCACGGAATGTGTATTTAAATCCAGAAGAAAGAAAAGATGCTTTAATTCTTTACCGAGCATTGAATTTGGCTAAGGATTTGATAAGAAAAGGTGATGTCAATTCAACTAATATTATTCAAAGGATGCGCCAATTAATTAGCAAGAAAAAAAGTGCCAAGGTGCAGTATATCTCCATTGTAGATTTAGAAGATTTAAAGCCGATTCATAAAATAAAGGATAAAGCGTTGGTTGCCTTGGCAGCGTGGATAGGTAAGACCAGGCTAATTGATAATATTATTGTCAAAAAATAGGCTTAGGCTGATGTTTAGGTTTAGACGACCTTAACCTTAACCTTAACCTTTTAATTATGCCTAAACTTTTAAAGATTGGAGTTGTGGGTTGCGGTGCGATAGGCTCATCTTTGGCTAATACTATTGTTTCGGATTTTGCGGATAAGGCAGAACTGGTTAGCCTTTACGATATTGAAATAGAAAAAGCCTATAAATTAGCCAGTAAGTTTGGCGACCAGAAATTAGTAGCTTTAAATCTTGATGATTTAATTAATAAGGTGGATTTGGTTATTGAGGCGACTAAGGTTGAATCAGCTTTAGAAGTTGCCCAAAAAACTGTTTTTCTATCCAAAGACATAATGATTATGAGCGTGGGGGGCGTGATTAAGCATTATAAAGAGTTAATCGTTTTAGCCCAGGAAAAGGCAGCGAGAATATTTATACCCTCCGGTGCTATATGCGGTATAGACGGTTTAAAGGCATCCGCCATAGGTAAAATAAATAAAGTTATCTTGACGACTAAAAAATCTCCCAAGGCCTTTGTAGGTGTGCCTTATGTATTAAAGAAAAAAATACGCTTAGATAACCTTAGTGAAGATACAGTTATTTTTGAAGGCGATGCGCTTTCGGCGATAAGAAATTTTCCCCAAAACGTGAATGTGGCGGCAACCCTAAGTATAGCAGGCATCGGTCCAGAAAATACTCTCGTTC
>Ga0315294_10005318_pt1 | contig 14112 bp, 14 predicted proteins | sample YL17G13_40_MG_FD_203626 | JGI IMG/M metagenome (GOLD analysis project Ga0315294, IMG submission 203626) | Sediment microbial communities from Yellowstone Lake, YNP, Wyoming, USA - YL17G13_40 | ecosystem: Environmental > Aquatic > Freshwater > Lake > Sediment | place: USA: Wyoming | collected... | reverse complement strand
GATCCGCACGCAGATTCAACTCACGGAGCAGCAGGCGCGCGAACTGAAGGCCCTGGCTGCCGAGCAGGGCATCTCGCTGGCAGAACTGATCCGACGCCGGGTTTCCGAGCGCGGCAGAGTCACGGTGGACGCCAAGGCCCGCAAGCAGCGCTTTCTCGCCCTGGCGGGGCGCTACCATTCTGGCCTGTCCGACGTCTCGTCCGAACACGACCGCCATCTGGCGCTGGCTTTTCGGCCATGACCATCTTCGTAGACACCGCGGCCTTGTACGCCTTTCTGGATGCCGATGACGCCAACCACGCAGAGTGCGAGCGCGAGTGGCGCAGGCTGCTGAAGCACGACGAACAGCTTGTCACCAGCAACTACGTCTTGGTGGAGACATGCGCTCTGGTGCAGCACCGCCTGGGCGTGCAGGCCGTGCGCGACCTGCAGGAAGTCATGCTCCCGGCCCTGCAGGTCCTGTGGGTTGACGAGCAGGCACACCGTGAAGCCGTCAGCGCCCTGCTCACGGCGGGGCGCCGAGAGCTGAGCCTGGTGGATTGCGCTTCGTTCGGCCTGATGCGCAAGTGGGGGATCACGAGCGCCTTCACCCTCGACCGCCACTTTGACGAGCAGGGTTTCCGGCGGCTGCCGGACTGACTGGGCGTCTGCACTGCCGAGATCGTGCAGGTCATCCGCGACGGCCGCTCGACCTGTCGCGGGCGAGCGTGGGACGAGGAGCCGTAGGGCGAAGACCCGCCGGAAGTTCTACTTGCGGAGGAGGTTCTCCCCATCATACCGCGAAACATCAACGAAGGTCACATCAAGGATGCTCTGCACCAGATCGACGCAGAGGGTGTTCCGCCTCGCAGGAAATCGTGGGGGTATGATCTGATCTACAACGGAAAGCAGTACCCTCCCAAATACGTTGTCGCGCTGGCCAACTGGTATGCCAACGGAGAGGAGCTGTCGTGCAACGAGTTCGAGGGCGGCAAACAGACCAAATCGAGACGAGCAAAGGGCCTGGTACGATACCCTAAGGGACTTCCTTCCGTCTGTGAGGCGGCTGCTCCCCACAGTGCGGCTCTTTGCCGAAGACCCTCAATGGCGTGCGCTGGACCCGGCATCTGGGTCCAACCTCCGCGAGTTTCGGAGACTCGTTGAAGGTACATGACACTGACAACAGCTCGACGTCAGAGGGCAGGCATGGCGTCGACCTATTCTCACGGCGAGGCAGTCGGCTCCTCCGCGCCTTCGCTTGAGCGTGGCGTTCCAGGTGCCCGCCCACGAGCGGGCGCGGACAGCACCAGGCACGGACGTCACGATGCCCGCGGGCACTGGTGCACGAGGCAGTAGCCGATCAAGGCGTTGTCGAGCAGTTTGCTGCGGCTGGTGTGCCACTCCTGGTAAGTGACGTAGCGCCCCGCCTGCGCCTTCTGGGCGATGTACACGAAAGCACTCCACGCCTTCCGAAACCACGCCTCTTGCCCATACTGCATCTCAGGGCTGTGCAGGTGGAAGAAGCGGCTGCCAGTCCACGCGCGGTCGATGGGTGGCAGCAGCTCGGGCAAGAGGTGGTGCAGCGCCTTGCTGTGCGCCACGAGCTTGGCCTTGTTCTCCACGAGATCGAGGTGTTGGATCAGGCCCCACAACTGCGTGGCCACCCCTGCGGCGTCCAAAGCCGGGTGGTCAATGCACAGGCCATCCAATGCCGCGATGGCACAGGCACGCCGGCCCAACGCCGCAGCGAACTCGTTCAGGGGACGGAGATGGGAGCCTTTCTTGCCGATGCCCCAGGCCCGCAACGTCTCATACAGCAAACCCACGAATCGGCCATCGTGAACCGCCACCTCGACTGAGCCAAGCTCGCGCCGCAGGGCAATCGTCTGGCGATGCAGGTTCAACTGATCGGGGCCCTTGAACGGCGGATCCACGTCGTAGGCTTGCAGGTAGGTCTCGAACTTGGCCGCCACCATCTCGATGCGTCTTTGGATCTCTTCTCGACGGTTGACCATCATGCCTCCTTACTGCGGTTGGCTCCGGCGGAGCCTGTTCCCACACCAGCGGCAGCCGTGCAACGCACTTCACATCCACATTGTCCCTAGTACGGTGTGTACAGGGGGCTCTTGGCTACAGTGGCCCAGATCTCGTCCTCAAAGCGAAACTCGTCGGCGTACAAATAGAAGCGCCACAGTGCATTCCGCGCATCGTCCGGGCGGCCCGAATACAGGTAGTCCAGAACGAGCGGCAAGACCGCGCACTTGTCTGACCATGCGTCCCTTCTTTGGAATCAGAGTCCACGCGTTGTGTTGCCGCTCCCATCGTACTCGGTTTGCACACGCCGGTTGTTGGGAGGAGGCAAACCTTGCGTGTATCGAGCACCCGAAGAGTCTTGCCTGCCCTACCCCGCCGGCACCCACAAGCGCCGCAGCGGCACGCCCGCCTTGAACTCAGGGGCCGGCTTTTCATAGTTCTCTAGCAGCAGGTCGATGAACGCGTCGCTGTCGAGGAGGTTGATGGGCTGCTGAGGGCTCTCGGCCGCCTTGGTCGCGTCACGCGTGAACCCGCCCGTGAAGACCTAGATGCCGTTGTCGCCGACGCGCAAAGAGCCCAGGAACAACCACATTCCCACCCTGAAACGAGCACTTCCGGCGGGCGTTCCTCTTGCAGCAAGTCGTCAGGACAATCAGGCGGCAGCAGTGGTTGACGTCGCAGCGTAGGACGCGGGGATTGGCTTGCGCGTTGGGGGAAATCCCACTTCGCGATCAGAGCCTACGGGTTTCGTCTTGGCAGCTTCTGCAGACCGTCCAGGATGAGCTGGGCCGTTTTCACCCACAGGGCTGTTGCCATGCGAGGGTCGGGGAAAGGTAGAGCGTCCCGATAGTCCGCCTTCTGGCGGCTCTCGAGCAGGTTTAGCAGGTCTTGCCCGATCTGCTTACTCTCGGGGTCCTGCTGGCTCTTGAACCACTCGGCGACGGCGCGATGCCCGTCCCAACCAGGTGCCAGTGGGGGTTTCGTGTGCGCACGGATGTGGTTTCGGGCGGAGCAGTATGCGGCATAGTACGCACGGCTGATCGCCGATCTGAACCGTGCTTCTTCGCTGGCCTCCTTGAGGTTGCCGTTGTACAGGCAACCTGCCAGGGCGCTGTACTCGTGCCAGTCAAACGTCATACGGGCTCCACGTCGAACACGATGTGCCCGCCAGAGTTGGCCATGACGCCGAACCACCAGTCTCTGTAGAGGGCGTGTAGCCGTGTGAGAGCCTCCTCCACGCCGGCATGGACCTTGATTGTGATTACGACCGCGTCATCGCCCTCGGTCTCCGCCGCTACGCTTGGCTCCAACGACAGGCGTGCTTCCCTGCCAAAGTGCTCCAGAATGTGAGTCTGTGCCTCAATGAGGATAGGTATGAGAGAGGGCCGCTTTCTGAGCAGCGCGAGGACCTCGGTGCGTCTCTGGATGGCGAAGCGCTGCCCCACCGCTTGGATGTCCTTCGCGTCGATGGTGCTGAAGGACGTCCCAGCAACAAAGAAACCCGAGCTGGATGCTAAGCCCTGCGTGACCCATTCCACCAGCATCGAGTCATACGACGCTGGCACCTCGCGACAAACCGGTCTCGCAGAGGTGATGGACTCGGTCCATTCCTCGTCGCGATCGGGGCCAACGTAGGACAGGCGCGGTCCCTTTGGCTGTTCATGCTTGGGAAGGGATTGAAGACCCACTGCCCCTATTCCTCCTCCCACTGCTGTCTGAGTTTTTCCGTGACGCAGCCCTCGAAGACATCTTCGAGGCGTTGGTGTGCGACCTCAGTCCAGTTGAGCACCTGGTCGAGCGCGAGGCCAGGAGAGGCGACCAAAGCGTAGTCAATGTCAAGCTGCACTGCCACAGCGTCTGGTTTGGAAGGTTTGGCGCTGGCCATCGTGAGTTTGAGCAGATCACGCGATTGCTCAAACGCAATCTGCACGCCTACGATGAAGGGACCATGCTCCTGTGGCAGGTCAGGCCCCAGATGGGCATAGAACTGAAAATAGTCCTCGATAGGGATGGTTCGCGCCTCGAACTGCATGCGGTTGATATAGCGTAGGTGTGGTTGTCTAGCCATGGTGGGATGTGCGGCATCAATATAGGCTTGCAGTGCCTGCTGAATTGAGGATCCAAAGTCATGCCAAGAAGTGTACGGGCTGAGACGATGGATCGCCAGGAAAGCTTCACCAACCTGCACGAGAGCTGTCCGGTCAGCACTGCAGAACTGGTGGATTTCGGACTCCTCAGTGCTAAGGTCGGGCTTGCCAGAGCCCAGGGTGACCTGGACCTGAGTTCTTTTTGCCCTGCCGCGCACTGGGTAGGTTTGCTTCAACCTGTCCAAGATTCGATCTGGGGCTGCAGTGTCCCACGCGGACGGCTGGGTGAAGCGAAACTCGCACAAAGCCTCGACGATCGGCGGGTTCTTGTACCTTCGCTGAGCCAAGGGGACCTCCACGGAACGTGCCAGCATGTTGCAGCGGATCCGCCTTCAACACGCGGTCATTGTACACCCCATCCTGCAGAGTGTCAAGTACGCGCTGGAGAGTGTCATCTGGTCGTCCACAACCCTAGTCAGTCTCGATCTCCTCGAGCAGGATTTCGAACGCGGACTGGACATCAGTCCGGTTCTCTGTCATGGCAACTTCCTCTCTGAAGTTGACAAACCTGCCGCCGCGTGCTATGGTGTGGGCAATCCATACAGTGGAGGTGGATGGCCGTAGGCCATCGGGAGCGCCGACAACGGCGCTCTTCTCCTTTGTGTGTCCCAGGTGCCCATCTCTCTGCTATTTGCCCCCTGCAACACGCGCCGGATGCTGACCCTGATAGTGGCGGCGTGCACAGCACATGCATGGGTCGCCATCAGATGACCACCACCGCCACGAACTTCTTGACCTCGGCGATGAGGTCGCCGACATCCTGCCTGCGAGGCTCGTCGGTGCCGGGGTGGTCGCACTCGTTGCGGATGTCGCCCATCCACTGTACCTTGCGCCACTGCGCCATGTCGTAAACGCTGGCGTCGCGCAGGCGGTCGTTGAGCTTGCTGATGCCATCCTTCCTCGTATACTTGATGGGCGGCTGGTGGCGGTCGCAGAGCAACTTGAGATGGCGCTCCAGCACCACGCCGGCCACGGCACCTGCCGCCCGCAGGTGACCAGCCTTGAGCAGAGCCTGGGCCTCGGCCAACTCGCCTGCTACGTAGGCCTGCGCTACCTTGAGCTCCAGGTCGTGAAGACGCGCGTCAAGGTAGCTAGGGATGGAGCCCACGACACCCTGCATGTGCACTAGCAGCGACGCCACGTCCTGTGTCCGCTCCCACAGGCGAGTTGCATCCCTGAGGTAGTCAAGCACGCCCCAGTCGTGAAGGTTGCCGTGCCATCCACCACTATGAAGCCGCTCCAGTTCCTCGACCCTTTCCGGCATATTGGTCTCGACGAGCGCCAGGCATGCGGCGTACCACGCATGGTATCTATATACCCATTCGTCCGGGAGTCCCAGTTCGGGGTCCGCGTTCGGCAGCGCTTGGAAGAGGAAGTGACTATCCTGCTTCAGTTCGTCCACTTTACTGGCCACGGCCTGGATCATTCGATTCGTGCTCATGGGTCCTCGCCAACCTCCGTCTCCCGCCCCATGCGGTACCTGATGTCGTAGTTGATGATGGAGTCCGGCTCCACGCCAGTGAAACCGTTGTGCTAGGCGAGGAGAGTGTCGACCTCGTCAATCAGAGTCTTGAAGGCGTGTGCTGCAATCTCAGGCGGTCTGTAGCCGGCCCGTTTCTCGAACATAACCGTGTTGTCCCTGTGAGCGGCCCCTAGACGGCTGACTAGGCCAGCACCGGACTCAGGCCAGTCTGGCAGACGTATGCCCTCAACGAAGCTCCTGGCAACGTGACGGCAGTCAGTCTACACCTCCACCACCTTCAGGACCTCGTCCCCATAGTGATTAATCACCTTCACCGCAATCTTCCCCGTCTCGGGCCGGCCAAACGGCCGGCTCACCGTGGAGTACAGCGCGCTCCACGCCGCTTCGTCCACGTCGGCGCGCAGGCCACGCCATCGCCGTCGCTGTCCAAGCGGTGGATGCCGCAACCTGCCTGTTCGCCGGCGTCACAGAAGTGGATTATCTCACACGTCGCACTTTTACCAACATTGGCAGGTGTCGGGTGAAGATTCGTGAGGTCAGTCACGTTGGGACATGTCAAGAGGGCTGCCATCGGGGAACCAATAGTCGGCCCCCAACTCCCGCATGAGGCGTGCCTTATCTTCCCGGGTCCTTGCGTCCTTCACTCGTCTCCGTATGTCGCCCCCGATACTCTTGCTCTCAAACGCCCTGGAGTAGAACGGGAAACCATGTCGTATGCAGATGTTCTGTCGCCGCACATTCCGTCTAAACTGCTTCACCAACCCGTCAGTCCAGCCGCCCGCTTCGTGTATATAGTAGTCGCTTGATGTTTGGCCCTTCTGATAGGCCCTGTAGTTGTCGTAGAGTTGATCCAGTGGTCTGTACCTGCAGTCTGCAATCTGCACGGCCCAATCCCAGCATTTGACTCTCTTCTTCTCCATCTCCTCAAAGGGGATGTCCCAGTTGTACAGGACGAATACGTAGGTTTCGCGTGATGGATAGCCTGCCTCCCTCAATAGTCTCACTTGTTCTTCGACACGCGGGAATTCGTCGTACTTCCAGTCCCACGCGATTCGTGGGTACCGGAATCCTGCCGCCCTGATGAGCTTGGCCAGCTGTGGCCTATCCAACAGCACCCTGCCATCGAACCCAGACTGGCTCTCACACCAAATCAGACGGTTCTCGCCTCTGAGTTCTGCAAGTTCCTCAAGAATCTGCTCGACATGCGGGTTCATGAGGAAATTGTTGTCGTAGAAGACCAGTTTCCTGCGGATGACCCTGTCTCTAATGCTCTTCAGAGGAGCGAATTGCGGCTCGATTTTCCAGGTACCGCAGAAGGCACATTTGCGCGGGCATCCTCTGGAAGCGTGGAGGACCTGGTAGTCGACCTCATGGCCGTTGATCCCGTCCAGCAGGTCATACGCTGGGAGGCGCGTTTCAGCCTCCGGCATCACTCCCTGGTATACTTCATCGCAGCCGGTGTAGGCCTTCACATCGGTCTTCGACACCAACGACGCATAGATGCCACCCACAACAACCTTGGCCTGTGGGAATAAATCTTTGTACAGCTGAGTGCTGTGCCTAACAAAGCTCGCCCAGTAGGTGAACAGAGACGTTATCCAGACCTCATCCGGGCTAAAGCGCTGCAGCTCAGCCAAGTCCTCCAGCTGACGCGGCCCATCGCGGACGAGCTTGACGGTTGTCCCAGAATCTCGAAGGTAGGAAGCGATCTTCAGAAGCCCTATTGGGAAGAAGTCCTTGTGATTCCGGCTCTTGGGAGGAATCGGAAACTGGGGCTCAACCAGCAGTATCCGCATTCGCTCCCTTTCCTATGCCGAGGGTTGCGTATAGGTCAGACAGCTGTTTTTCCACGCGCTTCGCGTAGGACCCATACTCGGCGGCCTCTAGCTCGGCTATGAGTATGCGTATTCCTGCGTGGGCGTACTCCTCAGCAATGCGAAACACTTCAGCCCGATTGGCGAGGACGTCCACCGACCCGGAATCGCTCAGCGCAACGGCACTTAGCAGTGCCTCGTCATCGGGGCGCAGGTAGCTGGTCCGAAACAGCCCGCTGCCTTCTCTGTTCTCAAGTCTCCGTTTGATTCGATTCCTAAACCCATACGCCATCGCCATGAAGAACTGGTCCTTGCGGACAGTGCCCTCAAATAGGGCCTCACTCTCAAGACGCTCATATAGCTCGCGGTCGTCCTTGTCTATGCACAACGTATCCGGTATGTCAGCCATCTCACAGCACCTCCGCTGTTGTCTCCTTCTCATCCTGCGACATGGTTAGTTGGGTCCTCGTGGCCGCCCGCTGATCCAGGAATCCGCGTATGTCGGGGGAGTACTCATCCGGCGTAAACAACAGTATAGTTTGCTTGCGATCTGCGACATCCGCCAGCACTTTGGCGAAATTCACCCTGTTCTCTCCCGAAACCCTGGCCACCGGCGTGTCGATGAGGATCGGGGCGCTAAAACCAGAGATCGTGTGCAGTCCCAATGTGAACGATAAGGCAAGCAACTCCCTCTCAGCTGCCCCAAGAGAGCCAAGACATGCGTAGCCCATCACATGGGTGACGTTGATGCTATAATCATCCCCGATTGCCACACCTGAGAAGGTCTTCTTCTTCCAGAGTAGGCTCAGGAACATGGAGTTTGTCTCAGCCTCTATGTTGCGGCGCGTCTCCTCCAGAATCGCATCCTTCGATCTGCGCAGGACTGCAATCGCCCGCTCGCAGAAGCCCAGTTTGCCTCTGAGGCTTGCTGCCGCATTCTCTTTTTTCAACTCTCGATCCAGTATCTCGGCGAATGTCTTCCTCTTTCTCTCTGCTTCAGCCTGCTGCGCCTCAGCAGTGCCCAGAGCCCGTTGAGCCTGGGCTCGGAAACTCTCATAGGTCTTTCGTTCGTGGTGCCATTCCTTAATGGTCTCCTCATCGTGTCCACTCATTTTCCGGTCTATCTCAGCAATGCGCTTCTCTGCACTCCCTGACTCGCCCTCGTATCTGTCAATCTCCTCCGTGACCCGGCTTGTCGCCTCCCTAAACCGAGCTGCCCTCTGCTGAAACGACGACAGCGGACCCTCCATGGCCAATAGCTGCTGGGCCACATCGGTGGATATTCGGAACTCCTCGAGTACCCGGGATACATGCTCGCAGGAGTCCGGGTCTAGCTCACGCCCGCACACCTGACATCGCCGCTCGCGCAGAATCGTCTCAAGGAGTATGCGGTCTACCCGCGGTGGTATCTCGCGGTGCTCTCTCTTGGTGGCGATCGTCTCTCTGGCTTGGGCAATGGCGCCGTACAGCGGCATCAGAATAGCGTATTGGGCGAGCAGCGCATTCTTCTCTTTCTTCTTAACGTCCCGCAGCTGCTCAATGTGTTGAAGTTGCTTCTTGCGCTCGACACGCTCGTTTTCCAAACCTTCTATATCTGGAGCACCCCTCAGCTTATCTTCGCATTCCTCGATCTTGCTTCGCGCAAGTGCATCCTGCCGCTTCGATTCCTGAATCTTGCCTTCGGCCTCGGCGAGTCTTTGCTCAGCGTCTTCCAGGTTCCGTCGTGCGGCGTCGATGCCCGAATTGTTCTTGCCGGCATCTTTCCTCATTTCTCTCATCAGGCCATCCAGGCGACGCTCGACACTCTCTAGGAGCTCGATCTGGGATACATCTAGGATGGCCTTGCGTATGTTGGTGGCGGTGGCCTGTCTGAAATATGTGTCGAGCCTTTCGCCATCGAAGAAGAAGAACTCCCGTATCTCCTCAGGCACGAAACGTCTTACACATGATTTGGCGTCTTCGTTCTCGTATATCCCAGTGTTTCCTTTGTCATCGACCAGCCTTGCCTCCAGCACCGAGGGACCCGACTTGCTCGCGGTCGGTGCTGGCGACTGTCTGTGGACCAGGAACTCGGCCCGGCGCTCAAAGGCGAGGTCATGGCCATCATCTGTGCAGGCACACACTTCCACGACAACGTGTACCTTGCCCCCGTCCCGTATCGCCTCCAGAGCCTTCAGGTTCACAATAGGCAGCTGCTTCGAATCCTTCGAGAGGTGGGGCTCATCGCCATAGAGGCACCAGTTGACCGCATTGAGAAGATTGGTCTTGCCAGTGCCATTCTCACCGACCACGACATGCAGGTCACTGGACCCAGTCTTGGTAAACGACAGGTCCAAAGACCGGAACTGGCGGTAGTTGGTGACCTTGACCTGCCTAATTCTCATGCGCGGCCTCCTCACGGTGACTGTATTGCGCCATTAGGCGTTCGTACACTTCCTTTAGACCGCGCAGACCTTCGGCCTCAGCAAACAGGACCTCTTTTAAGAAGGCCATCACTGCTTCGTCGCCCTCTGCATTCTGTTGAAGTGCGGCTAGTATCCGGCCGCTCACAGCGCCGTCTCTCATAGTCCTTCCTCCCTAACACTGTCGTGCACTTCGCACACCCGTTGATAGGCCTCGGGGCCGTTGATGGCGGCCCTGGCAATCTCTTCGCATCTGGATAACTCTCTGTCAAAGATGCTCCGCTCTGCAGCCCGCAGTTCGTCAGGCATATTTCGGAGCGCAGGTACCACTAGGATGTCGTGGACGACAGCTTCAGTCTTGCCGGGATAGTGTCTGACCACCCTCCCTATCCGCTGAATATACTCCCTGGGATTCCCCGAACTGGCCATCAGAATGGCCGTTCTGGCTGGCGGCACGTCCACTCCTTCATCCAGACACTTCATGGCGATCAGCACCTGGTATGTCCCGGAAGCGAATGACTGCAGAAGGAAATCCCTCTCCGTTAACCCCGCATATCTTCGCTCCGGTGTCGTTCCCTCCTCCATTGTGAACCGATGTGCCACGAAGTGCTGCTCGTTGACAATCTGCATCACCACGTCCATCTGCTGAGGCACGCAGTATACAAGCGTCCACTGAACCGGGGACGGCAATTCGCTCAGGATTTGCCGCAGTGCCTCGTACTTTCGTGCTGCAGCCTTTACAATGCTAGCTCGCTTGAAAAGCAAGCGTTCCAGAGCCTGACGCATCTCCTCATCATCGCTCGCGCCCGCATAGCGCACTGCAATAGCTTTCGTCTGCTCAACATACTCCTCTAGCTCCATATCTGTGAGGGAAACAAACCGAGGCAGGTACCTGTATGGTGCCAGGTAGGTTTGGCCGGTCACAGGGTTCAGGGTAGTGATGGCCTCGGCGAGTCCGAGTTCGTGCACCGTATTGCCAAAGTACGCAAACAGCACGTCTGTTCCCTGCTCATCAAACCACCTTCTCGGCGTGGCACTCATGCCCAAGCGCAGGTCATACTGGTCAAGCAGCCCTCTGGACCGCCCCTTGGCTCCCAGGCCATGCACCTCATCGCCAATCAACAGGAGCTTGAAATCGCCCCTGTGGCTGGTCACGACATCGATAAAGCTCTTCGAGGAGAATGTGGCATGCGTCGTCAGGACGATGACCATACTCTTGTGACCAATGCAGACATCAATTAGGCTGTCACTGAGTTCTTGACGCCAGTTAGGGTTGGAGCTGTCAGCTGTCAGGAGAGCATCTGGGCCTAGGCCGAACTTGTGGATTTCTCTGTGCCATTGCGAGAGCAGGTGCTGGTAAGGACACGTGATGACGGTCACAAGTTTGATGGTCGATTCCAGTACCCTCTGGAGACACCCGAGAGCAGTGAAGGTCTTACCAGTGCCGGTGGCCATCTCAAAGACGCCTCTCATACCATTGCTCACCCACGCATCCACCGCTCTTCGCTGTTCGGGAAACAGCTGCACCTTCGGTACACGCTTTGCTTTCTGATACAGTCTATCCATACCGTCGGTGTCAAGGTGCGCCGGTGCAATGGCGATCAGTCGGTCTCTGACCGCAGTTGGTATGTCAATAACCTTGACCCGGCAAGACTCGCTCTGCCAGAACCTCCGGAACTTGGCGAGGTCCGCCTGAACATACTCATCCTCTGAGGTCTCCCAACTCCGGAAGACCTTGAACTCCTCAATGTTCCGCAACCAGCCTGCCGCTGTCTCGTTCACAGAGCCGCTGAAAGTAACTATGTGACCTTCGGCATCCGTGAGTATGCCGACTTTCTGATGGAAAAGCCCCGCCTGCTCGACATCCTCTTGGCTCAAGGGGTAACCATCGTCGTCATAGGCTATTGCAGCCTTGATGTCCAGCCGGCTGTTGGCGACCATCCAGGCCAAGGCAAAGACGTGATCCCTGACGAACTCGTCCTCCAGGGCATCGAGTTCGGCGATCATCCTCCTCTCAAGGTACGCATCCCGTCGGTCGTTAGAATCGGCTATGGCGGCCACGTCTTCTCTGCTCAGCCGTGGAGACACAACGAGACGGATCACGCCACCATTTGCCACCAGTCCCACAATACCCCTAGCCGCAATTGCCAGACTGCCAGATGAGAAGAAACCTGCCAGCCGATCGTATCCGACAGACATCCTCAGCGCAGGCACGTAGAACTCATGCAGGATGTCATCGGAATCAGAGGAGTACGCCCGTTTCAATCCCAGATCTCGAAGACTCATGTGTCGTGACTCCGTAGACGACCGCCCTCTTGGCAAGAGCTCGGCACCGAGTTGCAGTGGACGGGCTTTCATGCTAGAATTCATATACGGCGGTGTCCACGGCACCGTGGCCGCGCCCTGGATGTTGACGCATCGCAGGGTTTCTTGCCAATTCCAACAAACCGCCAAAGCCTTAGGCGGCCTAGTAGCTGTACTGGTCAACCCTGTAGACGGTCCCATCCACGTCTACGTCTATCGTGTCGCCGTCTACAATGTGCGTCACCTGTGCCGAGGTGCGAGATCGTGGTGTGGGGTCTTGGGCCAAGGACGGCAGAGGCAACAGGACCAGGCAAGAGCACAGTAAGAACAACCGAAGTGCTCATTTCATCGTCTGCCCCCAGGCTATCTCATGAATGGCACCAAGTTCTGTCCGACCGCCCTGATTCTACAGCACTCTGCCTATTGGTCAAATCCGCAGTCACGAGCTCCAGCAGAGCCCCGCCCCATGTCCCGCAGCGCATGCCCAGCTCGACCACTCGTCGGCCGGGTTTCTCTCAGGGCAGTAAGGTCAGCACCAACCCGGCCACAAATCCGCCGAGGTGCGCCACGCGAACCACGCGGGCCACGCCGCCCACACTGGCTGCGCCGGCTGCGCTCGCAGCGGTATTGTCATCACCGATCGGCAGCATAGCTGAATCCCCCTACATCAACCCCCTTACCAACCCCACCGCCTGGCCCGCATTCGTCCCGAACGCGTCCGCGCCGTTCTGCCTGCGGAGCGTCTCGCTGTAGTGTGCGAGGCTGCGGAGCGTCTCGCTGTAGTGTGCGAGGCTGCGGAGCGTCTCGCCGTAGTGTGCGAGGCCGCGGAGCGTCTCGCTGTAGTGTGCGAGACCGCGAAGCGCCTGCACGCCGGCGAGCCGCCCACCAGCACCTTCACCTTGTCCCGCAGCCTAACCTCCAGGTTCAGCCGCGTGCGCCCGTCGCGTTTGCACCGCGCGCCCGCTCAGGCTACAATGCGCCTGCACGCGAAGGAATGATCCCCGCGGTGGACCAACCGTCAAGCGCACCACCGGAGGTGTAACATGCGGCGATGCTGGCTAGTGCTGATGGCGCTGGTGTGGATGGCGCTTCTGGCCCGGTCAGCGCGCGCGGACAGCGCGCTGACCCAGCGGGTGTACCTGCCACTGGTGACACGGCCCCGCCCGAGGGTGGAGATCGCCTTCGAGTTCAACCTCACCCTCCGGCCGGGCAGTGATCCCCGTGACCTGGCCGTGGCTTTTTTCACCCTCTCCTTCGTCGACGCCAACGCCGACCCGCTGTCCACGCTGGCCTTTGGCACGCCGGCGGCCAATGCGCTGCAGGGCGAAGGCTGGTGGGGCAACGAAACCCGTCCCAACGAGGGTCCCTTCCAGTGGGCCGGGGGCGCCGAGCGCCGCGCCACACTGCGTGTGCAGCCGCCGCCGGGTGCAGTGGGGCTGCTGCTGCGCCTGCGTGCCGTCGACGAGCAGATGTGGATGCAGGTGCGGCGCGATGGGAACCTCGTCATGGCCCTGCCGGTGGCAACCCGCCCGCACCAGGCCTACGTGCCGCTGAGCGCACCCATCGCCGCCCCGACGCCCGCGGCGGAACCGCAGTGGACTGCCGGACGCTACTTCCCGTCCTTCCCCGCCGCGCAGCGCGTGTACGCCTTCCCGCTGGACACCGCGCTGAAGCAGTGGCATGGCGCGCCATCGCGCCTGGACTGGCGCATTGATGCGTCGCCGACGACGATGATGGGCCTGACGCTGGTGGGGATGCAGGGCGTGATCAACCGCCGCGGCGCGGAGGTCTACCTCGACTGGGATGACGGCAGCGTGGATGGTCCTCCCAGCGCCTACTGGCTGCAGCGGCTCGGCCAGAACGTAGCGGTGACCTACCTGGACCTCGATCCATGGAGCGCCGTGGCCTTCCTCTGGCAGCGCTACGGCCAGCGTTTCGCCGGCGCGGTG
>Ga0315294_10005316_pt1 | contig 14114 bp, 17 predicted proteins | sample YL17G13_40_MG_FD_203626 | JGI IMG/M metagenome (GOLD analysis project Ga0315294, IMG submission 203626) | Sediment microbial communities from Yellowstone Lake, YNP, Wyoming, USA - YL17G13_40 | ecosystem: Environmental > Aquatic > Freshwater > Lake > Sediment | place: USA: Wyoming | collected... | reverse complement strand
GTGGGCCATCGGGATGACCGTCAAGAGCGTGGTGGAAGGCATCGTGAATAAGGTTCCGGTGCCCAAGGTGGACGGAAAATGACCGGCTCCTGGTCCCTCGTTGCTGCGTTGGCCCTTCTTTTGGTGCTGGCGGGCCTGGTTCTCCGGAACGGAGCCCTTCTGGCCATGGCGTTGCCTTATCTCCTTTTTTCCCTGCAGCCCTTCTGGCAAAACCGGCCTCGACCCGCCTGGAAGGCAAAGCGGGAGCTGGAGCCCGATTCCCTCATGGGAGGGCAGCCCTGTGCGATCAAGGTGGAGCTTGCCAACGGGGGGGAGGATCTGGAAGAAATTTTTTTGACCGATCCCCTTCCTCCGGACGTGAAGGTGGAAGGCAATACGGAGTATCACGGTCCGTTCATGGCCGGCCGGGTTGAAACGCTTTCCTACACCGTGCGGGGAGTTCGGGGAAAGTATGAATTTGGGGAAATGTCGGTGACCATCGGGGATCTGCTGGGTTTGCGCCGGGAAGAAGAGAACATTCCCTGCTCCGGAACCCTTTCGGTTCTCCCCGCGGCGGATCATCTGGAAAGAATGAAAATCTCTCCCCGGCGCACCCGGGTATTCACCGGGATGATCCGGTCGCGGGAGAGCGGAGCCGGCGTGGAATTTTTCGGCACCCGGGGATATGTGGCCGGCGATCCCCTGGCTCATCTCAACTGGAAAGCCGGGGCTCGCTGGGACCTCCTGATCACCAACCTCTTTGAGCAGGAACGGATCGCCGATGTGGGAATCATTTTGGACGCGCGGAGCATCATGGAGATAAAAACCGAAGAGGATTCGCTCTTCGAGCATTCGGTGCGCGCCGCGGCCTCTCTGGCCCAGTATTTCCTCGGAGAAGGAAACCGGGTGGGATTGCTGATCTACGGGAACCATATCGAGTGGACCTACCCGGGTTATGGAAAACAGCAGCGCGCCCGGATCTTGGCCGCCCTGGCCGGGGCGGAATTGGGCGAGCACGCCGTTTTCAAAGAATTCGGCAGCTTGCCCACCCGCCTCTTTCCCGCCGAATCCCAGGTGGTTTTGATCAGTCCCCTCCGGGGTGAGGATGTGGTTTCTTTGCGTTATCTGCGGGGCCTCGGCTACCGAGTGCTCATCGTCAGCCCCGACCCCCTCTCTTTCGAGAAGTGGCTTCTTCCGCAGGATGGATTCCGGGAATTGGCCGAGTCCATCGCCCGAATGGAGCGGGAGGCGACGCTGGCCAAGTTGCGCCGCAGCGGGGCCCAGGTGGTGGATTGGGACGTAACCGGGCCTTTGTGGTTGGCTCTCAAAAGCGGGGCGGCGGAGAGAAGACGATGATCCCTTGGGCGAAACGGGCGGCGGCGGTCTTGAGCGGAGTTTTTCTGATGGCCCTGCTGTTCCCGGTAGGAAGCTACTGGGGGGGAGTGGCCGGAGCGGCCTTAAACCTGGCTTTCGCCGCGGTCGGGAAATTCCCTCCGTTCGTCCGCCGCTTTCTTCCGTCCTTTGCGCTGGGGATCAACACGGTGCTTTCGGCCTATGGAGTCCTCGCCGGCGGACCGGCGGTTTGGGCCGTGCCGATTGCAGTTTTGTCTTTGTTCTCCTGGAACGCTGAGCGGTTTGGACAACGCTGGGGAGATGCTCCCCGCCCCGTGCAATCCCGGTATCTGAAGCGCATCGGGAGCCTGGCGGCGATGGGACTGGGGGCCGGGCTGTCGGCGGAGGCTTGCCAAGGGAATTTCTCGATCCCCTTTTCTCTGACCCTCTTGTCGATGTTGGCCGGCGGCGTACTTTTGCTGAGGCTGATGTCCCAAGCATTTCCCAAGGGGAGGTGAGAAATTTATATGAATTCCTTAAAATGGCGGTCCAGGCTTCCGGGTCAGCCTCCGATTTGGTCCGATGGCTCGCTTCAGGCAGATCGGTTGCCCCCTGAGGTTTGATTGATGCAGACAATAGAGGCAAGAGCATGTTGAACTTGGATCAGAAAAGGTCTTTGGGAGTCACTCTGGGAATTGTGGAGGATGAGCTGAGACGCCTGGAATGGATGCTCGACCGGTCGGCGAAAGATTGGCTATTTTCGCGTTTCACGGATGATCTCAGTCCGGCGGAAAAGATTTTGATCCAGGGGAAGATCCATCGTCTGCTGGAAGAAGCGGCTACTTTGAAGAGCTGTTTCGACCTGCATTACAGCTCGAAAGAATTCGTGCTGAGTTCGATCGTAAAAGCGGTTGTTCTTTATCTTACGATCGAGTTGGAAAACGCCGGCTCGAACAGGCTGAAGGGATACGGCGAGATCGCTCCCGGGCTAAAGGAATCCCTGGGCCCCAAATTGGAGGGGATGATTTCTCTTCTGAATGAGATGGGGTCGGAGATCCCTCCCGGGTAACCCCTGCGGCAGGGAGCCTACCTATGACAGGTCCGATTGACAGCCATTCTTTCCAGGAGGCATTCAGGTATCGGGGGTGCCCCATCTGTCACCAGATGGATAAGGATGAAATTGATTTCATGTGCCGATTCCAGGGCCAAACTCTGAAAGAGGAGGAGGTCCGCCGGGACCTGATTTCATTGCGGGGGTATTGCAACTTTCATTTTCACGAGATGGCCCGGCTGACGAGCCCGGTGGTCAATTCGGTCGTTGCCAGGGACCTGATCGAACGGGAAATCCAGGAGATCGAAAAGGGATCCTTCCCCTCCGGGGAGAGCCCGCGATGCCCGGTGTGCCGGTATGTGACCGGAAGGGAAGAGGCTTACCTGGAGGGATTTGCCGGTCTCCTCGGGGATGACCGGTTTCAATGCGAATATGAGCTTTCCGATGGTCTGTGTCTGATGCATTTGAAAAAGGTTTTGAACTTGCCGCAGGGAAGGAATCTGGGAGACCTCCTCCTTCTTACCCAGGTGAAACACCTGAAAAGTCTGAAAGCCGAGCTGGAAACTTTCCTTGAGCAAGATCGGTCGAAAGGGAGGATTCGGGGGCGGGAAAAGAATGCCTGGTTGATTGCCATCCAGAAGCTCGTGGGGAAAAGAGGGCTTGGATAGAGGGGGAAAGGTGGACTTCGTCGGCCGCGAGAAAGAGATCAGGCAGATTCAGCGAGCCCTGGAGGGGGGGAAGAATATTATCCTTACGGGAAAATATGGGATGGGGCGGACCTGTCTTCTGAAAAAAGTCGCTCAGGTCGCCGGGGACCGATGGCGTTTTGTCTTTGCGGATTTCTCCCGGACACCCGGGAACGTGTGCGCGGATTTGGCGGCGGAATTGCTTCCGGATGGAAAGGGACAAGGCCGGGGTGGAAATCGGGGGTATAAGTCCGACCGATTCCGGATCACCCATCTGGACTTGAAAGAGTCGAGGCCGCACGTTCTCGTCCTCGACGGGATCGGAAAACTTTCCGCCCCGAAAGTGGATTTGATCCGCCATCTCGCGGCGAAGGGCCGGTTTCGTTTGGTGGCCATTGTGGAGGCCTTCATGGGGGAGAAGGATCTTCTGCACCTCCGGGCGCGTTTGATGCCGTCCATGTTGATCCATCTCTCCTATCTCAGCAGGAAAAGCGCCCAGGAATTTTTCCGCCGTTTCTCAAAACATCATCATTTCCAGTGGACGGAAGAGGAAATCCAGAGCCTGGCGGAGACAAGCGGAGGCTATCCCCTGGGGATGAAAGAGATCGTAAACCGGAACCTCGCTCGATCCCGGAGCATCCAGAATGGCGCGATCCCCGGGAATACAAAGGGTTCCGGACCCAAAGGGGGGCCTCCACGGGCTAGGGGTTTCCTGACTGAAACGGAAAAGAGATGAAGGGCGTTCTTGTGGACCCTGAGTTAAGAAAAAAGAATATGGGAGGGAAAAGGAAGAAAACCGGGATCTTCCCTCAGGATATAATCCGGTTCCCACTGTCCGGCGGAGAAATCCATTATCTCTGGTGGTTCATCCAGGGGAGCATCATGAACCCGTCCACCCGTGATATGCTGCGGAATGCCTGGGGGTTTTGCGAACGTCATGCCTGGGGCGCCATCCTGACGGAAGCCTCCTCCCGGCACGGCTACATGCACGGCCCGGCGATCCTCTATGAGGACATTATGGAACCCGCCGTGCAGGCCGTAAATCTTCGTGGGCCGATGAAGGGTTTGCGCCTCCTAAAAAATCTCCGCAACAAAGGGCTTTGCCTGATGTGTGAAATGGATCTAGGGCCCGAAACGAAAGGCTATGCAAGCCCGGATATCGTCGAAAGAGGGCGGGACCCGGAGCAGCTTCGGATTTTCGCCCGGAAAACCGAACCCTACTGGAGGAAGGCGGTCTGCGGTCGTTGCCTGGGAAACGGCTCCTGGCCCCGTTGCCGCCGCCACCTCCTCGAAGATGCCTCGAAGGGAAAGGTGGGTAGCGCCCTGCCCCATCAGGACCTCTTGAAATATATCTTTGGGCAGATTACCCTGTATTCTCGCTCTTTCCGTTGGGAATTCCAGGGCTCCGAGACGGAGGAGAATAAGGCCGCCTTGATCAGCGCGGTGGGGTGGTGCAGCGGCTGGCGGCCGCTCCTGTCGATTTTGGGAATGAAGAAATGAGCTGGCGCAGGCGCATGGAAATGTCCAAGTATATATCTTATTTTGACCTGCGGGACGCGTTGCCCCAGCCGGGATGCCCCGTCTGTTCCCTGACGGAGCGGAATAGCTTTCGCTTCCTCGATGCCCTTCTCTACGAACGGGTGAATGACGTGGGGACGCGCGAGGGACTGAGAAAGTCCCTGGGATTCTGCAACTGGCACGCCTGGAAATGCCTGGAAGTCCCGAATGCCCCGCTGGGCCTGGGGATTATTCATAATGACCTGTTGGGGGTAATCCTGGAACGTTTGAGCAGAATTCAGCATTCGTTTCCGTTGCCCATTCCTTTCATCCGGAGATTATGGGGTAATAGAAAGGCGAAGAATGCCGTTCCCCGTCTCCGCCCCGACCATTCCTGTCCTGCCTGCCAAAGCGTCCGTTTCTTCGAGGAAATGTACTTGAGAATCCTTTTAGATTACTTGGGCGAAGAGGATTTCGAGAGGGGGTTTTCACGCTCTCCGGGGATTTGCTTCCCCCACCTGACAATCGCCATCGAGAAGTACCCTGGACATCGAAACCTTGGGCTTCTCATCCAAAGGCAGATGAAGAAGTGGGAATCTTTGAAGGCGGAACTGGAGGAATTCATCCGCAAACATGATTATAAATACGTCCACGAACCCCGGGGGGCGGAATCCGATTCCTGGAAAAGAGCCCTAGAGATGTTGGCTGGCAAAAGAGAGGTCTTTGGCAACCAGATTCGCCGGGTGACTGGTCGAAGTGAGGAGCCTGCAGCCACTTTCTCGCCGCAGGAAGCGGCTCAAGAGGAAAATACGCAGGAGGAATCATCCGAGGGCGTAGAGAGGATGGAATTCGAAAAGGAAAAGCTCAGGCTAAAATGCGAAAACCTTCAGGGAGAATACGGCAAGGAAAAAAGCTGCACTTCTTCTCTCCATTACGTTGCGTGGAAGGTCACCGAGGATAACAAGAATCTCCAGAAAGATTTGGCCGAGGCGAAAGCCCAGGCCCAAGGATATGCGGCCCAAATCGATCAACTGAAGAGAAAAATCGAAAGGCTCAGATCACTTCTGGACGAGCAAGCCCGGTGAAGACATGGATATGATAAAATCACAAAGTGAAACAGGGGGAGTTTGCTGGTAGGAGTAGCCTCACGGGTGAAAGATCGCGCGGCGCAAGAAAGAACAATAGCCAAGAGAAAGGAGGGGCAAACATGGAAACGACGGAAAAGAGTTACTATCACAGCTTGTATGAAGCGGCCGCAGCTTTGAATTCGGCTCGGGCTCATGAAGACATTCTCCACACCATTGTGGAAAGGGTGGCTAAAACCGTCGGAGTGAAGGGGTGCTCCTTGATGCTGCTTTCGCCGGACCGAAAATTACTCCTTCATACCGTTGCCTACGGGCTTAGTGATTGGTACGTAAGAAAGGGGCCAGTATCAGCCGACAAGATCATTTCCGAAGGACTGGGAGGCAGAGCAGTTTTTGTCCTCGACGCGACTACTGATGAACGGGCGCAGTACCGAGAGCAGGCCAAAAAAGAAGGGATTGCCTCCGTTCTTTCCGTTCCCGTGAAGCTTCGGGAGGAAGTCATCGGATTGTTGAGAGTATACACGGCAAGACCTCACCACTTCACTGATGATGAAATCTATTTCGCAGAGGCGATTGCCAATCTGGGGGCCATAGCCCTAGAAAATGGAAGGCTTTACGAGGCCTCTCAGAAAGAATATGAGGCATTCCGGCTTGATATGCTGGAATGGCGTGCGGCCTTGGGGCATGAATGGTTGGTAGAGAAATCTGTGGTTCCTCCAGAGGAGGAGACTGGTTAACCCAGCCAGAGTTTCGCGGCCGAATTATAACAACTTGTGACACCCGTCTGCGCAATTCTATGTGATTTCCCATTTTTAAGACCTCGTATAGGTAGAAGGAATAACCTGGGGACTAGAGGAATTGGAAAGGTCCTTAATATTCCATTATATTTTGAGAGGAAGGTATGAGTAAAGAAGCTCCTAAAAACTGCGTTTTTTGCGAGATTGTGGAAGGAAAGGTGGAGGCTTACCGGATTTATGAAGATGATCTATCCATGGGGATTCTGGACATCCACCCCTTCACCCAGGGCCACTGCCTGGTCCTTTCCAAGCGGCATGTGCCCTGGTGGCACGATTTGACGGAAGAGGAGACCCAGAGCCTCTTTTCGGTTTCCCGGATCATCGCGCAGAAGCTCAAGAAGGCCCTCAACCCCGATTTCGTATGCATGTACGCCCGGGGAAGACGGATCCCCCATACCCACATCTTTTTGGTCCCCACATTCGGCGGCGACCTGCTCGACCGGTTCTTCAACGCCCTGGAAAGGGCCCAGGAAGCTCCTAGAGATTTGGCCCATCTCCTGGGGAAAAAATCCCTGGAAGAGACGGCCACTCTTTTAAGAAAATGAGGCAGGATCATCATAGCTTTGCGCTTTTTCCTTACAATTATCAAATTGCATAACGCTGCTATGCATGTGTCATTTTTGAAAGTTCAAAAAGCTGCGATATGTAATAGGCGCTTACGAGAGTCGCGGAGCGCATTCTCATAAGCGCCTATTACATATCATAACCCCCTCTCGGAGCATTTATTTCTCCAATAACCCGTTTATCCGTTTCAAAGGGGATTTGCGGCTGGCTCGGAGAGGTTATCTGGTGACTCTGGAGAAAGGGGGTTTCCTTCAGCTTCAAATTATACGAAAGAACCAGAAGCCTCTCCAAATTGACCACGTCTTGGATATTATAAGCAAGCAAAGTCTCCAGTGTTTTCCGGTTCTTGTTCCTTTGATAATCTTCCCAGAGCAAGACCGCGAAATAGCCATCAATCCCTTCCAGTTCCCCTCGATCAATTCCAGCTTTCTTCTCACACCCCTTGAGACCTCCGGTATACCCAAGACTTTTCAGTAAATATCGAAGATCAATATGGACCTGAGGCATTCTTATCCTGAAATGGTATAAAGGGCGGTCCAAAACTGTGACGGTAATGGGCGGTTGAAAACTGTGACACCCTCAAATACCCTCCTTCAGATAGGGACTGAGATTTACTATGGCGAAGGAGGAGAGAGGAGTGTACACAGACATGGAATGGTGGACCAAGGTACGACTGGAGGTATTGAGAGGAAAGAGGAAGAAACGAGAGGTCCTGCGGAGTGAAGGGATTGGCTGGGAGACGTTAAAGAAGATATTAGCCCATCCGGAGCCCCCTGGGTATCGTCTGAAGGAACCCCGCCGCAAGCCGAAGATTGGCCCCTCCCTTGAGCGGATCGCTCAAATCATCGAAGAAGACAAGGCCCTGCCGAAGAAACAACGCCACACGGCCAAGCGGATCTTTGAGCGTCTGCGGGAGATGGGGTATGGGGGAAGTACACCCAGGTGAAGGAAGCGGTGAGGGAGCTCCTGCGGGTGAAGCAGGAGGTCTTCATGCCGTTGGTGCATCGGGTGGGAGAGGGGCAGGTGCATTTTGGGTATGCGTTGGCGAAGGTTTCGGGGGTTTTCGCAAATCAATTTTTTCTGTCTGAACTTCGTCTGAACTTTCGTGAGCGATACGTAGGGATTTATTGGGATTTTAAAGGACGTAAAAGGATACCTCCTATTTAATCCAACCATTCGATATTATTTACTTTATATTAATAATAACGCTGCGTTACGTGCCAAAGTTTAATGGACTTAAAATCCCTCGGTACTTAGTGCCATACCGGTTCGATTCCGGTCCCAGGCACCAAAGCTTTAATCCCCCTTTAAAACAATCTTCCTCCCCTATTATCAGACCTGGATCAAATGCACGTATGCAAGCCTGACCCCGATCGCCAATAAATTAGTTGAGCTGGAGAGCAAAATTGAAACCCATGATGAGGCGATTCGATCCCTCGTGTCGGTAATCCGGCAGCTGATGGCAGCGCCGGACAATCCGCCCAAGAAAATCGGGTTCCAGCTGTGGGAAAAGCGTGCATTCTATAGAGGACGATAAGGATTGTTAAAAGCGGTGCGGTGAGGGAATAAAGTGAAGAGTTTCAAGGAAGTTCCTGATATTGGGCAAAAATATTAAAATGGCAAGCCTGACCTCGAATCCGAATCTTATTTTATAAAATGACTCATATCTAAAATAAGATTGACTTTAATCGATTCTTATTTCATGATGGCTGAATAAAACCGATCCCGAAAGTTCTTCTTATGCGATCCGGCACATATGTTAAACAAACCGGCGGATTCAGCGCTTTCATCCCTGCCCCTTTGCCCCCCGATCCCCCCATTTATCGGGACTCGGAGCAGGACACATTGCTTTCCCGGGCGGATCGGAATCTCGGCCGGCTGGATGGCGTAACGTCGATTCTGCCGAACCCGGATTTTTTTGTAGCCATGTACGTTCGCTATGAGGCCGTTCTCAGCTCCCAAATCGAAGGGACGCAAAGCTCCCTCGAAGATGTTCTCCAGTTTGAAGTAGACCCGGAAGGGATCGAGCGACCCAAAGATGTGAAAGAGGTGGTCAATTACGTCCGGGCTATGAACTATGGGTTGAAACGTCTGAAGCATTTTCCACTTAGCCTGCGTCTCATCCGGGAAATCCATGCTCAATTGCTGACTGGAACTCGCGGTTCTCACCGGACCCCCGGCGAGTTTCGTCGAACCCAAAACTGGATTGGGCCAGCTGGATGCACACTGCAAAACGCGATCTTCGTTCCTCCCCCGGTTCCGGAAATGCATGAAGCCCTGGCTTATCTCGAAAAATTCCTGCACGACTCGACGCCGATGCCCGTCCTGATCCATTGCGGACTGGTTCACGCCCAATTCAAAACCATCCATCCCTTTTTGGATGGGAACGGACGAGTGGGGAGATTGCTCATCACCTTTCTCCTTTGCCATCACCAGGTCCTGCAACGCCCGCTTCTTTATCTGAGCCATTACTTCAAAATGCACCGTGCCGAGTATTATGATCGTTTGATGGCGATCCGTCAGGATGGCAATTGGGAAGGGTGGTTGAAATTCTTTTTGAAAGGGGTAACGGAAGTCAGCGAAGACGCAACTCTGACTGCCCGGAAAATCCTCGAGCTGCGGGAGCAGGGAAGGACCTTGATCGCAGATCGGCTGGATAGTTCGCCGGCTGGGCAAAGGCTTTTCGATTCTCTATTCCAGCAGCCCTTGGTTTCGGTAGGCATGGTCCAACGCCATCTGGACTGTTCTTATGTCACCGCCAACAAGCTCGTTCTGCAATTCGAGAAACTGAATCTCTTAGAGGAAACGACCGGATGGAAGAGGAACCGCCGTTATCGCTTCAAACCCTACCTGGATCTTTTTCAGGCCGAAACTCTTCCTGCTCCCTCTTCTTCGAACGGGGAAAAGCAGGCCCATGGCAAAAAAAGAAAAAATCCTAGATGAAAAAGCCTTTACCGCCGGTGTTAATTATGCTCGGCCCATTGAAATCGCGGTCCTTTGCGTCCTTTGCGGCTTTGCGTGAGGAACGGTTTTGTGAGTGTTCTTTTGTCCTTAGACCCGGGACTCATGGGTGGAGGCCAAATTGTCAAAATGAAAGATCTGACCCCGGACCCGTTGGGGGAAAAGTGAAAGTTTTCAACTACGTCCCCCAGACGTCCCCCAGATCAATAGTCCTCCCTTATTATCAGACCTGAGTCAAATGCACGTTTGCAAGCCTGACCCCGCCCATATTGAATGATTTATCCCCGTTCTTGACCGACTGACTCACCCGGGGTTATAAATGGCCGAACCTGGTCTTTCTTACTTTCTTCTTGGGGCGTGACGGGGCTTATGATTAGGTTTTTTGCGTGGTATGGAGGGGGGAATAGCGCGCCATGCTCGCTCAAAACGTCTTAGGACTTCGGGCTCCGTCAGTTCGGCAAATGCGCGCAGCCACTTGCGGATATAAGTGACATCGAGTTTTTTATTCTGGCGCATTAAAACCCCATCCACATCGGTAATGTCCTGGGGCCGGCCGGACACACACTTGTGAATGATGAGATCTTCGGCAGAGCAAATGCGGACCGTCTTTCCAGTCTCCAGATCGTAATCGACGGCGCGCCGCATAACTTCCTCTTCGTACCCTGGAAGGCCCAGTGAAATATCTACATCGCAATGGTTTGAGGCCCGAATCAAGATCATTCGGGTTTGGCGGGCAAAGGCAAGCGGATTGGCCACACGGGAAGGAAAGCATTCCAACAGGCTTTGAACAAACTTATCGATTCCTTCTATTAGCGGGGCCATTACCACCAGGTCTACGTCTTTCGTAAATCGTGGTTCTCCCCACCTCGGTAAGGCAGTGCCCCCGATGATCGCGTACGGAATTCCCCTGGATATTAGAAATAAATGGATTTCCCATGCGGCATCAAATCGCAGATTCACAATAAACCCAGCTGTCTGGCCAGGCGGATAAAAATCTTCCGGCCTTTGACCTTGCTATCGATCCATCGTTTCTCCAACGCCCTCAAATTGCCCCCGTTCTTTTTCCAGTCATCGGCTTTTTGGTGCAGATCGTCGAAGATCTTCCGAGCTTCTTCGATGGATAGATGTTCCAACCAGGTACGGTTTTCCGACGCGGTGATCTTGTTAACTTTCTTGTATCCGGCAATCGTCCGTTTGACCAAATTTTTGCTCATCTTGCTTCCCATAATTGCATCTTACCGGAATATCTCAATAAAATCAATCAGGTTTACTTCGTCTCTTTATTTCTTCCCTGTTCCTCATCCCCCCAAATTGCCCCCTTCCCGGTCCTCGTCTTATCTAGGCTGATCTGCATCCTGCATCCCTGCATCCGGGTCGGACCAGGCTAAATATTGGATATCGCAAAGGAGCAAGCTGAAAAATGGTTGTTTGGGAATATTAGACCGGAATTTTTGAACCCCAACTCATCCTTCTAAGTTAATAGAAATGCGAAGGCGAAACCGATACTATTTCCCTGGTTGTTCCATGGTACATTTTATGGGGCTGATTTGGGCCATGAAAGAGGAATTCTAAGGCCGAAAAGTACCATCCATGGGGGCATGTCGTTTTTAAAAGCAGAGAATTGGGTAGGCCCAACCTTGAAGAACGCCACGGGAAATGGGGAATTCCCTGGCCATACGCCTGGGAATGAGCCCGGCGGGGGTTGGCTATGCCGTGCAAAGGGGAGAGGCCATTGCTCATGAGAATGGTTATCAGCTTATCCCATGAGATATTGAATTACTTAAGGGCGTCCCCCTTTACACGGTATATTCATTTGAACCCGCTGAGGGCGCGGATGGTTAAGAATTTTAAGGAGTTGAGATTTTATCCCTGGTCTGGCCATTCTGCGATTATGGGGAGGCAGAAGCGGGGATGGCAGGATGTGGGAACCGTGCTTGAATATTATGGGCGGAGGAAGAGAAGAGCCATTGCTGCGTATGAGGATTATGTTCGGGAGGGAATGGAGAAGGGGAGGAGGCCGGAGTTAGTGGGCGGGGGGCTAATCCGGAGTTTGGGAGGGTGGTCGGAGGTATTATCCCTGAGGAGGAAAGGGGAAAAGACGGCTTCGGATGAGCGTATTTTAGGGAGCGGAGAGTTCATCGAACGGTTGTTATCGGGAGCGGAGGAGAAGGCGAAACAGACTCTGGGGTGGAGAGGGAGGGTTCCTGATCTACAGACCTTGTTGTCGAAGATATCGAAGAAAGAGGGGGTGGAACAGCAGAAGGTCCGGGGAGGGGATCAGAGGCGATCGGTGGTGAGTGCAAGGAAAGTATTTTGCCGGGTGGCGGTGAAGAGGATGGGATATTCTGGGGCCTCGATTGCGCGGTACTTGGGGGGTAACGACTTCCGCCGTGAACCGGCTGGCCGCTTCGGAGGAATCCCGGGAGTTGCTCAAATATACTTAAGTTGCTTCAGAACCTACGTCCCCTTTCACCTCGCATTCGCCGTAAAGGACATCGAGCGAGCTATCAGTTTCATGGAGAAAGTGCTAGGGGCCAAAAAGGTAGATGATTATTCTCATGAGCACATGAGAACCGTCATAATGCAAATAGGCGACTCTCTCCCCATGATAAGCTTGCTCTGGGAGCCGCCAGACTGCGGCGGCTTTGTTGCAGATTTCTTGAACAAGCATGGCGATGGATTGCACCACATGGGTCTTCAGATAGAGGACAGGGACAAATTCGCTGAGCAGATGAAAGCCAACGGCATTCCGGTGCCATCCTGGAAGCAGGAGGGAAATCCGGAGTTGCGGCCGGAAGTGCTTATCGGCACAAGGTATTTCCCAACTGTCCTGCAAATGATGGACCGCAAGGGCAACAAAGCTTCAACGCCGAAACAGTGGATGGCGGAACAGAAAAAATACATGAAAGGCTACACCAAGGAAATCCAGGGCCAGAAGTAACGGCCATCTCGGTATAAGGTTGCCGCAGTCCATTCAGCGGCAACCTTTCCTGATACTTTTGTTTGGAAGCCGGGCTTACCATACAAAGGTCTCCCCTGTGCTGGAATGGCTGGCCGCAATGTTTTCACACATCTCGAACAGGGGTGAGCAGATGGAGGGATATTACGGTTTCGGCCACGCCGTCAGAGACTTCATTACAATCGGTAATCCTCACAACAATTACAAAATGAAAATCCTCGCTTTGTAGATACTATGCTTGATTGTCAGCCTCCCGTATACTGTTCCCATCAAATTCAAAAGGAGGCTAACAATGAGGGGAAGGAATCAAAACGAAAAGAACGCAGTTAGGGGGAAGGAAGTGTTTGCTGGGATCGACGTTCACAAGGAAAGATGGCAGGTCACAGTTCGGACAGAGGGGGAGGAAGTTTTTCATGGGCGGATTCCCGGGCAGTATCATGCCTTGCAGAAAATCCTGGATCGTTTTCGGGAAAGCAAGATCAAGGTTGCGTATGAGGCCGGCCCTTGTGGGTTTGGGTTGCATGATCAGCTAAAGGAAGATGGGGTGGAAGGGATTGTGGTTCCTCCTTCTTTGATTCCCATCGAATCGGGGAATCGGGTCAAGACCGATAAGCGGGACAGCCGCAAGCTGGCCAAGCTCCTGGAAGGGAATTTTCTTAAAGAAGTATATGTTCTGACTGAAGAAGAGCGGATGCAAAGAGAGTTGCTCAGGACCCGGCATCAGCTTGTTGGCCATCGAAGTGATTTGGCCAGATAGATCAAGAGCAAACTCTTGTTCCATGGAATTTCTTCTCCTTTTCCCAGCAAGCATGGATGGACGCTAAAGTATGTTCAATGGTTAAAGAGTCTATATTTTTCTTCCCCGTATCTCAAGCAGTCCTTGGAGGTATTGGTTGACCTGTATGAATACCTAACCCGGCAGCTGACAAGGATGAACCGAAAGGTACTGGAGTTATCCCGGACGGACAAATATAGAGGGAGGGCGGAACTTCTCCGTACTGCCCCCGGGGTAGGGTTGCTGACGGGGATGGAGATCCTTGTGGAACTGCAGGACATGGGGAGGTTCAGGAGTTCAGAGGAGATCGCCTCCTATATGGGATTAACTCCTTTGCTATCACCGGCTAAGGATGGACCCTCCCCCCACCGAAATGCGGACCCGTTAATCGGTTTTTTCTAAACGGAAGGCTCACCGGAAGAAGGACC